>ERZ1673962.502-NODE-502-length-26598-cov-143.199789_pt1 | contig 26598 bp, 29 predicted proteins | sample MGYA00580188_ERZ1673962 | MGnify/ENA primary metagenome ERZ1673962 (study PRJEB41334, sample SAMN05608104) | rock metagenome | biome: terrestrial subsurface; feature: shale formation; material: shale | place: USA: Pennsylvania ... | reverse complement strand
ATGGGGGCATTGTCTTCAACTCGCCTTCAGACCGCTAGGTTTTCACACAGTCTGTAGGGCGTGCGTAGTTCTTGTCTTCCCTATGCCTTGTTGATCTGGTCAATATTTTACTGCTCGTTGTAACGTATTGATATCTCTCAATAGGGTGGCCAAATATTCATCCCGATTACTCATTGTTGAGTATGGGCATGCAGGGAGCGGCAGCGATGGATCGCATCGAACAACCTATCCAGGTAGGCCTGGCACGCAAGGTATGCCTGTCGCCGTTACAGCCCCGTCGTCACCCCACTGAAATTTCCCAAATACTCCCAGCCGCCTCGCGCGCCGGCGACTCACTGCGTGTCGCGCACGCCGTATTCCTTTCTTCTCGCAGCATCGGCTCGGCACGTTTAGGGCCGACCGTGCGCCCCATGCAACACCCACCCAGACACGCCCGTGTCGTAATGCAATACCTGCATCCATTCATATGGAGATGTACAACATGAAAACACGTAAATCACTGCTCGCTCTGCTTACTACCGCTGCACTGTCCGCTGCTGGCGCCGCCCACGCCGGCCCGCCAGTCACGATTACCTTCAAGCATGTCGGGGCCACCGGTACGCCTGCCGCTGTCTATACGATTATCACGGCCAATGAGACGAGCACTTATGCCAATGCCTCACCGAAACCGGATAGCAGTGTGTCAGCGGGAGGCAGTGACAGCTATCAAGTCCAGAGTTTGATTTCTCCCGATGCGAACTTCGCTAACGTCCGCTACAAGATTGGCAGCAAGGAGTGCGTCTTTACTACTACCTACGTCAACATGCTGGGCAGTGGTGGTGTCAAGATTCCTACGTGGAACAAGACGGCCACTCCCAGCGGGGGGGCAATTTGTACGGCGAATATTACCTCCACCAATATCGCGACCCATGCATGGTCGGTTGAATTCACGATGAGATAAACAGCAAAGCCGCGCGCGTTCCCGGTAATGTTCCGCATCACTGGGAACGTTTGCAGCGGCATCGAGAGCTTTGACAAAACAGGGAAAAGTCATGCCAAACTCCTCCGCCACACCGGACACCTACAATGGCCAGCATTTCGGCAATACTGCCAGGGCTATCGTTGCCGACAGCGTATAGTTACTGACGAGAGACCCGGGCGCCTTTTTTGTTCTATTTGACCTGGCGGCGTCCAACGATACCATGGGTGCATAAGTATTCCTTGCGCTTTGTTTGCAGAGCATGCGGAGGCTAAAGCTTTCCGCTATGCAGCCGTTAATGCTGTGAACTATAAGTTTGTATGAAGCCAAGCCGCAGCTGAGGCGATGGAGAAACAGTCATGGCCGGTATTACTACCTACACATCCCTATCCGGTAGCCGCTTGGCTGGCAGCGCTACTACTGCTACGGGCCAAACCCAGGACGTTTCCACTGCCGGCAAGACCAGTGCCACGATCCCAGCAGGAGGCACCGGCCCCACCATCACCGTTTCCAACCTGGCCCGCCAGTTGGGCGAAGCAGCGGTACGCGCTGAAACCCGCGATGCCAGCCTCAGTCGCAAGGAACTGGGCCAAAAGGCCACGGCACAGCTTGATCAGATAATTGGTGACCAGTACTACATAAACAAAGCTAAACACGACGCTGAGGTACCCAATACGGACGATCCCGAACTGCTGGCTCGCGCCAAGCAAGCTACCAGCTTCGTCAACGGTCAGGGTAAGAACCCCTTTGCCGGCTTATCACCGGATCAATTGACCTTAGTCATTTATGACGACAGCGGTACCTTCACGGTTAACGAGCGGCAGGCCGCATGGCAGGAGTCTTATGACCAACGACAAGCATGGAAGCAGCAAGTCATCGCCAAAGCCAATGATGAGTACAACCGCACCGGCAAGATGTCCAATTTCTTCAAAGAAGTGCTTGCCTACTACAACGAGCTGCCCGCCATCGAGCAGGCGCAGTACCCAGAAAGCTATGCTTCCCGTCTACAAGAGCTGATCGACCTCGACTTCAACTACATGACTCATCAGGTCGGGGGCAAGGGCAGCGCGGCTAGCCTGATCGAACAGCTGCTGGGCGAAGGTCCCTATAGGGACAAGGATTTTGCCGCCAAGGCGGCGGATACGGACTGAGCAGAAGGGCTCGCCATGATCGGCATCACCACCTACACCTCTCTAATCAGTCGCCTGACAGGCAATGCCACTGGTGCTGCGGGCCAAACCCAGGATGTTTCCGCCGACGGCAAGACCAGTACCACGCCCCCCGCAGGCAGCACCAGCACGGTCTCCAACCTGGCTCGCCAATTGGGTGAGGCGGCTGCGCATGCTGAGGCTCGTGATGCCAGCCTCAGCCGTAAGGAGCTGGGCCAGAAGGCTACGGCACAGCTTGATCAGATCACTGGCTACGATTACTACCTGAATCAGGAGCGGCACGATGCTGAGGTGCCCAATACCGACGACCCTGAGCTGCTGGCCCGTGCCAAACAAGCTACCAGCTTCGTCAACGGTTCAGGTAGCAATCCCTTCAAGGGGATGTCCCGCGATCAATTGGCACTGATTGCCTATGATGACAGCGGCAGCTTCACTGTTAACGAGCGGCGGGCCGCATGGTCAGAGGCATACAGCCAAGAGGAAGCATGGCGTCAGAAGGTTGTAGCCCAGGCGATGGACGAGTACAACCGAACCGGCAAGATGACCAATTTCTTCAAAGAAGTGCTTGCCTACTACAATGAGCTGCCCGCCATCGAGCAGGCGCAGTACCCGGACGACTATGCTTCTCGTCTGCAAGAGCTGATCGACCTCGACTTCAACTACATGACTCATCGGGCCGAGGGCAAGGGCAGTAGTCCTGCCAATCTGATCGACCAGTTGTTCGCGTCAGCGCCTCACGCTGGCAAAGAGGAGGTTAGCGCCTCTTCATCCACGGCATCGCAATCCATCTCCGCTGCGCAGTCCGCCAGCGCGGCCAACACCACGGCATCGACAGCCGGCCCCGCCAGTAATGGCTACGATCTCATGGTTTCCCGCCTGTTCGGCGGGAAAGAGCCTGCGGTAGCCAACGGCGCCCAAGGCATGAGTGCCAACAACATCGGTCGCAGCGCCTACGACTTCCTCACTTACGAAGATCGTGCCTTGCTGTCGGACATGTACGCTTATGCGCAGGACGAAGGCGCCGATCTGACCTATGTGGATCGCCTGGCCGAAGAGCTTGGCGACTACCGTCAGCACGACAATGGGCGGTTGCGCTCGAACTTCAATAACGGTCACAACTACGACGCCCAAGGGCACCAACTCACGGTCAGCTTCAACGATAAGGACACTGCCACCGCTTCAAGCATCCTGAATGGATCGGCGATCGGCAGTACTCGTATTGATCAGGGCTTCTTGCGCCATATCCTCGATCCAGGCTATGGCGCGTTGAGCAATACCAGCGACCTGGGTTTCCTCGAACAGATGGTGACGAAGTTTTCCGCCGAAGGCGCGACACACTCTTCGCTCGGTAGCCAATACGCTACCTATACCCCGGTCATCAGCATCAAGGACAACATCGTCCTGAGCGCCTCCGAGGACGTGAAGCTCAAGCCCTTCGAGCCGGACATTACCAATGTCAACGGCGTCTGGGCCGTAACCGAAAAAGGTGCGGCGGCGGGTATCACACTGGACGACGTGATCGGCAAGTCTGGGCGCATGGCTACTGCTTCAACTGGCCAGGAGCAGAATCGCTACATTCTGGATGCCTTCTTCGGTAAAGATGAGCAGAACACATCCCGTCCCAGCTGGCTGACCGACCTGTTTGAGCAGCTGCAACAGCGATAGGCTGAGCTATCTTCTCGCCCGCATCGGTCATCGTCGTATCGGCTTTATCGAAAGGCGATAGTTCAGCCTGCCGCGCCGCCAGCCGTGTACTCAGGATCAAGCGGCGATTCGCTGCGCCAGCCGCTTCTGCAGTTTCTCCAGCCCCGTCTGCCCCGCCGGGGTGCCGTTGAACTGCGCCACCTTCGTTAATTCGCGCAATGCATCATTGTCCACGTCGAGCAAGTTGCAGACTACCAAGCGCTTGTGGGTCAAAGTGTATGGCAGAAGGGTTGCGGAAACAGATCAGCACATCGCCACTCTCGTCGAGTGTGGGGCGGCATAAAAACCGGCAACACGCCAATTCCCTTTGTTTGCTGATGCGGCTTCGCAGAATGGCGATGGTCTCGGCTCGACCTTGCCGAGAGCCGCACCATGCACGCCGCCCTTCCCTACCGCAGTTTCCTGCTGCTGGCCGTCCTGACGGCTGGCTGCGCGACGCCGCCCTCTCCCACTTCCGTTCAGGAAGAAGTGGCGGTTCCAGCATCGGAATACGTCCCGGTCGTCCGCTATGGCCGTTACACCCTTGTCGAGCTGACCCCGACGGCCGCCCAGCAGGATCTGCTGTTGCAGGTCGTCGACGTGTCCATCCCCGATACCCTCAACGCGAATGTGGCCGACGCACTGCGTCATGTGTTGCAGCGCTCCGGCTACCAGCTCTGCAACGGGCGTGAAACCGCTGCTCTGAGCAGGCTCCCACTACCGGCGGCGCACTACCGCCTCGGTCCGCTGCAATTGCGTGATGCCCTGCTAACCCTTGCCGGGCCGGCGCGGACGCTGCACATAGACCACAGCGCACGCCGCGTCTGCTTCTCCCTGCCCCTCGACACGCCAGCCGAAGCCCCACCCGCCACTGCGGATACCGCTCCCGGTGCCGCTAGGGAGTCACAGCCATGACGACGATGCTAGGTAGCGAGCAACACCGGCACGGCACGCTGATGCGCACCGCCATCATCACTTGGCTGTTGCTCATCAGCGCCGCCGTCGTGATCGATCACGTCGCGCTGTCGGGTCTGGCGGCACAGGTCGAAACCAGCGCACCCAGCCTGCAAGTCGCCGTGCTGGAAAAACGCCTGGCCGAACGGGTCCAGCAGATCGAACAAGCCCAGCAGCAACCGGACGCACTGCCTCAAGCGCGCTACGAAGCAGAGCGCCAAGCGCTGGAGCAGCGACTGGGCGCCATCGAACAGGCGCTCGGCAGCCGCCCGACAGCGGACAACCTGCTGCCGCTGCAAGCCCGCATCGAGCAGCTGGAAATGCGGCTCAACGCACCTCGCCCGACACCACCGGCCACAACCCGCCCGCAAGTTTCCGCACCCGCCAAACCGAAGATCATCGAGCCGCCATTCCGAGTGATCGGGGTCGAGCTGCGCGCCGGTGAGCAGTTCCTCTCGATTCTGCCATCTATCTCGGACGCGCTCTCGCAGGTTCGCCTGCTGCGCCCCGGCGAGGCCGAAGCCGGCTGGCGTCTCGAAACCATCGAAGCGAACGCCGCCGTGTTCCGCCACGGCGAGGACACCCGCCGCCTGCCTGTTCCAGCGCAGTAGGATCAGCAGATGAGACAGCGTCATATCATCCTTGCACTGATCGTCCTGCTGACCGGCGGGCTCGCCCAAGGAGCGGAAACCCTCACCGCCGACAATATGCCCAGCAGCGAGCAGCCGATGATCACCGAACGCACCGAAGAGCAGCACGCACGGCGCTGGGGGCTTAGCGCCGAGGAATGGGCGCGCTACCAGACGCTGATGAGAGGGCCGCTGGGTATCTATTCGCCCAACCTCGATCCGCTCACCGCGCTGGGCATCGAAGCGCGCTCCGACCAGGAACGGCGACGCTATGCAGAGTTGCAGGTCGAAGCAGAAGCCCACCGCGTCGAAAAGCTGCTGGCGTACCAACGGGCTTACGACGACGCCTGGCAGCGGCTCAACACCGATATGCCGCGCGTCATCCTGCCCGATGCCGGCCTGGCATTCTCGCCGGTTGTGCCAGCGGCGAACGGACGGCTCGCCGTATTCGTCCAGGACGCTTGCCCCGCATGTGATCGGGCAGCGCAGCGGCTGCAAGCTGCTGGTATGGAATTCGACATTTACGTCGTCGACAGCCACGCCGACGACGCACGTATTCGCGCCTGGGCACAACGTATTGGCATCGACCCGGCCAAGGCGCGCAGCGGCCAGATCACGCTCAACCACGATTCGGGACGCTGGCAATCGCTGAATCTGCAGGGTGACCTGCCGGCAGTCTTACGCAAGGTCGGCAACCAGTGGCAGCGGCAGCCGTAATGTCGCGCCGCCACGCGCTCGTGCTGCTGGCCTGCGCACTGGCAGGCCCTATCCAGGCGCGGGAAATCCCGCCGCCGGCCTATCAAGTCGCCGCGCAGCGAGCCGGTATCCCCTCGACCGTGTTGTACGCCATCGCGTTGCAAGAGAGCGGTATCCGCTTGCGTGGCCGCCTGGTGCCGTGGCCATGGACGCTCAACGTCGCTGGCAAGGCGCAGCGCTACGCCACCCGTGCCGAGGCTTGCAGCGGGCTGCGCCAGGCACTCAAGCGCACACCCGCCACGCGCATCGACGCGGGTCTCGGCCAGATCAATCTCGGCTACCACCCGCAGCGTTATGCACAGCCCTGCGACCTGCTCGACCCCTACCGTAACCTGACCATCGCCGCCGAGATACTGCACGAACAGCACATTCCGGGCGATGACTGGCTGGTCGCCATCGGCCGCTATCACCGCCCCGCTGGCGGCGCGCCAGCCGCGCGCTACCGCCACAGCGTCGGCCAGCACCTGGCCCGCGTACTGGGTACCCCCCAGCTGGAAATCACCTCCCGAAGGAATCTGCCATGAAAACCCTGCCCATTCTCGCCGCCTGCGTCTCTCTGCCGTGGCTGCCGGTGATCGCCCAGGCCGGCGCGCTGATCATCGTCGAAGATCGAGGCGGCGCGTCGGCCCTGCCGTACTACGAAGCCTTGAACTTGCAACCGCGCGCCGACGTGAGCGCGCCACATATCGAGATTCCGCGCCCGCCAGCTAAAGCGTTCAACGAAGCCAATATGCTGCCGGTTCGTTCGATGAGGCTGTCACCGGGCGATGTGGCGCGTCGCGTGATCGAAGCGCCGGGGCTACCACCGCTCTTTCTCGTCGGCGACGACGAACGCTCGCGTGCCTGGCTGCGCCAGCGCTCACCGCGCCTGCACGAACTTGATGCCGTGGGTCTGGTCGTCAACATCACTTCTGTCGAGTCCCTGGCCGCGCTGCGTGCACTGGTGCCAGGGCTGTCGCTGTCACCGGTTGCGGGTGACGACCTCGCCGAGCGCCTTGGCTTGCATCACTACCCGGTGCTGATCACGGCAACCGGCATCGAGCAGTGAAGTGCCGACCATGGCCCAGAGCCACGCAATCGAAGTACTGTTGCGGCCAGCCGTGGAGCTGCACACCGTGGCGGTCTGCGCCGCCGCCGCGTTTCTGTCCTTGGTGGCACCGTGGTCATTGGCGCTAAGTCCCGCTATTGGCCTAGGCAGTGCCGTGGCCTTCCTTGCCTTCGGCACGATCCGCCTGCGTGATGCACTGGTCATCCTGCGCTACCGGCGCAATATCCGTCGGCTGCCACGTTACGTCATGACCAGTCGCGACGTGCCTGTCAGCCAACAACGATTGTTCATCGGCAGAGGTTTTCGCTGGGAACAGCGGCACACCCATCGCTTGACGCAGACGTTCCGACCCGAATTCCGTCGCTACGTCGAACCCACCTCGGCCTACCTGCTGGCAAGGCGGCTGGAGGAACGACTGGAGTTCGCACCGTTTCCGCTGTCGAAGCTGGCCAGGCTCACCGCCTGGGACGTTCCGATTAACCCACTGCACCCGTTGCCACCGGTCGGCGGCCTCCCGCGGCTACACGGCATCGAGCCGAACGAAGTCGATGTCAGCCTGCCGCTCGCCGAACGAGTCGGACACTCACTTGTGCTGGGGGCGACACGGGTCGGCAAGACCCGATTGGCGGAGCTATTCGTGACGCAGGATATCCGGCGGCGCAACGCCGCCGGAGAGCACGAGGTGGTGATCGTCTTCGATCCCAAAGGCGACGCCGACCTGCTCAAGCGCATGTACGTGGAGGCAAAAAGAGCTGGCCGCGAGCACGAGTTTTATGTATTTCACCTTGGGTGGCCTGATTTCAGCGCACGCTACAACGCCGTGGGCCGGTTCGGGCGGATCAGCGAGGTGGCCACGCGCATCGCCGGACAGCTCTCAGGTGGAGGCAATAGCGCAGCTTTCAGGGAGTTCGCCTGGCGGTTCGTCAACATCATCGCCCGTGCCCTCGTCGAGCTGGGCCAGCGCCCGGACTACCTGCTGATTCAGAGGCATGTCGTCAACATCGACGCCCTCTTTATTGAGTACGCGCAGCACTATTTCGCCAAGCACGAACCGAAGGCCTGGGAAATCATCGTCCAGCTCGAAAGCCGGCTGAACGACAAAAATATCCCGCGCAATATGGTCGGGCGCGAGAAGCGGGTCGTAGCCTTGGAGCAATACCTCTCCCAGGTACGCACCTACGACCCGGTACTCGACGGTCTGCGCAGTGCCGTGCGCTATGACCGGACGTATTTCGACAAGATCGTCGCCAGCCTTTTACCGTTGCTGGAGAAACTCACCACCGGCAAAACCGCGCAGCTACTCGCACCGAACTATTCCGACCTCAACGATCCCAGGCCAATCTTCGACTGGATGCAGGTCGTCCGCAAACGCGCGGTGGTCTATGTCGGCCTTGATGCCCTGTCGGATGCGGAAGTTGCCGCTGCAGTCGGCAACTCGATGTTCGCTGACCTGGTATCGGTCGCCGGCCATATCTACAAATTTGGCATCGACGACGGGCTGCCCGGCGCAACAGCGGGAGCACGAGTCCCTATCAACGTCCATGCGGACGAGTTCAATGAGCTGATGGGTGATGAATTCGTGCCTCTGGTCAACAAGGGCGGCGGCGCAGGGTTACAGATCACCGCCTATACGCAGACGCTCTCTGACATCGAAGCCCGTCTCGGCAACCGCGCAAAAGCGGGCCAAGTCATCGGCAACTTCAACAATCTATTCATGCTGAGAGTGCGTGAAACCGCCACCGCAGAGCTACTCACCCGGCAACTTCCAAAAGTGGACGTTTACACCACGACGCTCGTCAGCGGAGCTACTGACAGCTCCGATGTTCGAGGGCAGACGGACTTCACCTCCAACGCGCAGGATCGCATCAGCACTGCGAGCGTGCCGATGATCGAACCCGCACACGTGGTGGGCTTGCCAAAAGGTCAGGCCTTTGCCTTGTTGCAAGGCGGCCAGCTCTGGAAAATTCGCATGCCGCTGCCAGTACCCGCCCCTGACGAAATCATGCCCAAGGACCTCCAGCAGCTTGCAGGTTACATGCGCCAGCACTATGCCGAGGCCAGCGACTGGTGGGAGAACCAGGGCATTCCCGGTCTACAGGATCAACCACTTCCCGACGACCTGCTAGATGGCTTCCCCCACCCCGCCGCCACCGAGACAAGCAACGCCGAGCCACGGCCATGAAGGACCCAGCCAGCACCACACAACGTGAACAAAGCCGCCAGCGAGGCTTGCTCACGAGCATTGTTACCCTTCCGCTGCGCATGCTCGGCGTGCTGATCGGTTCGCTGCTGCTGTCGATCATCATCGAGTGCATCGGCATGCACTTGTTCTGGTCTGAGCAGGGCTGGCGTCATGCCCAAAACATGCTCGACTACGAGCTGAACCACCTTTCCAGCCACTTCACCCGTAGCGCGGTGGTGCAGGAGCCAGGCCGTACCGCGCACTTACTGGTCGATGAAGCCTACGACTGGATTTTCGTGAAGACCGGACTGCTCGACTGGATGGGCCAGGCATCGGCACGCGCCCGTGCGCCCAGCCATAGTGGCGCGCGGGACATCCGCCACTGCATCAGCCAGATCTACGTTTGGAGCGAGAACTATCTGATCGCCGCGGCGTTCACGACGCTGACATTCGTCGTCCGCCTGCTGGTCCTGGTGCTGACGCTGCCGCTGTTCCTACTGGCTGCCTTCGTCGGCATGGTTGATGGTCTGGTGCGGCGCGACATCCGCAAATTCGGCGCGGGCCGAGAGTCGGGTTTCATCTACCACCGCGCCAAGGCGAGCCTGATGCCACTGGCGGTCCTGCCGTGGATCATCTACCTCACCTTGCCCGTCAGCGTACATCCGCTGCTAGTGCTGCTGCCGAGCGCAGCACTGCTCGGCCTGGCGGTGAACATCACCGCAGCCAGCTTCAAGAAATACTTGTGAGTCGCTAACCATTGGGTGGTGGCGCTTGCCCCCTGCAATAGGGGTACACCCAGGTTCCCATTGTTTAAGGCATCGCCCCAGGCATACCGAGAGCATTTCGGCATTCCTCGCAAATCGCGGACTGGCCGATGTCGATGCAACTTCTCCCACCAGCCGACAGGCATCACGCGCACGGTCTGATCCTGGCGCTGCTGCTCGGTCTGTGTTCTTCCGGCCACGCCAGCGCCGACGATGCCACGCCCGAGCACGCTCGCCTCGCGGCCGCGCTGCGCCAACTCGACAACATCGAACGGCTCGTCGCACAACAAGCCGCGCAGCAATGGGACGAACGCGCCCGCTACCACTTCGACTACGCCCGTCTTACCGCTGACCTTGAGCGCGTGCGCGCCGGCATCCAGGACTACCTCACCCCAACACGTGCGCAACCGCGCGACCCCGCCCTGCTGCTGGGGGATTACCGCCAGCCCACCGCGGACTTCGAATCGAAGGTTGCGCCATGAATGCCGCACAAACCGCCGCGTTCCAGGCCAACAGCGGCATTACACCTCCTGACATGGCAACCGTGCTGCTAGGTGCGGTGTTCGCCACCCTGCTCGTATGGGGTGCCTGGGCAATGCGCAGCGCCTACGTCGGCTGGGCAGAAGAACAGCTTTCACAGCGTCAGTTCCTGGTCGTCGTGGTGCGCTTTGCCGTGCTGTACCTGGTACTGACTTTTTTCCTGCTCTCGTAAGAGGTCGCCATGATGAAGCCGCTCACCCGCATTTTCCGCCCCCTGCACTTCGCTAGCCTGGCTGCACTGCCGATGTTCAGCGTGCTGCCCCCTCTCGCCCACGCCGATCTACCCACCCTGGAGAATCCTTCGCGCGGCACAGGCGGCGGCATCATGGAAACGCTGCAGAATTACGGCTACGACATCGTGATGCTGATTGCACTGCTCGTGGTCGCCTCAATGTTCGTCGGCGTCTGCTATCACGCCTACACCCGCTATGCGGAAATCCACATTGGCCGCTCAACCTGGGGCCAGTTTGGCCTGACCGTGGCGGTCGGTGCGGTCCTGCTCGTGGTTGGCATCTGGCTGCTGACCGAAGCCATCGGCGTTCTCTGAACCAAAGGAATGCCGACATGGCTGAAGACATCCGTCCGGACGGGACGGTGGCGTTCCTGCCCCACCGCCTCAACCGTCACCCCGTGGTGGTGCGAGGGCTGACGGCGAATGAACTGTGGGTCTGCGCGGGATCATCGGGGATGATCGGACTCGGGAGCGGTATCCCGCTGGCCTTCATGTTCGCGACGATTGCCATCGTCCCTACGGCCATCTTGCTGGCGGTCGCCGCTGGCATTTTCATCGGTGGCGGCACGCTGCGCCGGCTCAAACGCGGCCGCCCCGAAACCTGGTTGTACCGGCAGTTGCAGTGGTGGATCGCGGTCAATCTGCCGCAGCTCGCGCCTTTCACCGATGGCCACGCACTGGTAATACGATCCGGTTACTGGACGACACGCCGGAGCAAGGCGCTGTGAGCCGGTTCAAGAACGAAGTGCTGCGGCTCGAAGCCCACATCAAGACCCTGCGCATCGGGGCCAGCGCACTGGTCGTACTGGCGCTGGTTATGGGCGTCGGCTGGTGGAGCGCGCCACGCGACCTGACCATCCATGTACCGCCAGACCTGCGCTCAGGCAGTACTCGTAAATGGTGGGACGTGCCGCCTGAGAGCGTTTACGCCTTCACCTTCTACGTCTGGCAGCAGCTCCAGCGCTGGCCCACCAATGGCGACGAGGACTACCCGCGCAACCTGCATGCGCTGTCGTCCTACCTAACGCCCGCCTGCCAGGCGTTCCTGCAGCAGGACTACGAGTACCGCCGCAATGCTGGAGAGCTGCGGCAGCGCGTGCGCGGCATCTACGAGATTCCTGGCCGCGGCTACGGTGACAACCCGACGCTGCGCGTGCGCACCATCTCCACCCGTGAGTGGGTCGTGAGCCTCGACGTTACGGCAGACGAATACTACGCCTCGGAGCAAGTCAAGCGTGCCCTGGTGCGCTACCCGCTCAAGGTCCTGCGGATCGACGTCGACCCTCAGCGCAACCCGTTCGGGCTTGCCATCGACTGCTACGACGGCGCGCCGCAGCGTATTGCCACCCCTGTCGATCCGGCAGCAGCTCCCGCCCCCTCCCTGGAAAACATGCCATGAACCGCTTATTGCCACTCGCTCTTGCGGCGCTCGCCCTGGTTCTATTCAGCGCCGCCCACGCCACCGAACTCCTGCGTTGGGAAAGGTTGCCGCTGGCCGTACCGCTCGTGGTCGGCCAGGAGCGCATAGTCTTCGTCGAGCGCAATGTACGCGTCGGGGTACCCGCATCGGTCGACAACCTCCTGCGGGTGCAGAGCGCCGCCGGGGCCATCTACCTGCTGGCGAGCGAGCCAATCGAACCGACCCGGCTGCAACTGCAGGACGCCGATACCGGTACCGTGATTTTGCTCGACATCGCCGCCGAACCCGAGCAGGCGGGCCAGCCTCCCTTGGAGCCGGTGCGCATCATCGAGACCGCATCATCCGCTGCTCAGACGGATGCAGATGAAAGTGCCGCAGCCGCCCCGCCCGTGCGGGCAACACCGCAGCCCGTCATCCTGACCCGTTACGCGGCACAGAACCTCTACGCACCACTGCGAACCGTCGAACCCGTGCCCGGCGTTACACCCGCAACCCTGCGCCGCGACCTGCCGCTGGACAGCCTGTTGCCGATACTGCCGATACAGGCCCAGGCGCTAGCGGCATGGCGTTTGGACAACCTATGGGTGAGTGCTGTGCGCCTGCGCAACAGCGCCTCGCACTGGCTTGACCTGGACCCGCGTGCGCTGCAGGGCCACTTCCTCAGCGCGACTTTCCAGCATTCGACGCTGGGGCCGAGCGGCACGCCGGACGACACCACCGTCGTCTACCTCGTCACCCGTGGAAATGGGCTGGCGCAGGCTCTGCTGCCCACCATTGCGCCTGTCGATGCCTCCCTCAACCTGCCGGGGCCGCAACACAACGGAGACCGCGATGCACAGTAATGGCCTGCTCAAATGGTTGATGATCCCCCTGGCGCTACTACTGGTGTTCGTCGGCATCAAGCTGTTCTCCGGCGGCAACGACGTTACCAGCACACCGGAAGAAGCTTCCCGGCTCACGCCCGATGAAGCCAAAGCGCTCGGTATCGAGGGCGACACCCCACGCGACACCGTGGCGACGTTGGTAGCGCAAGTCCGTCAGCTACGCACCGAGCTGCAGACCGCACTCGGCGACAACAAGGTCCAACGCGAAGAAAACCAACGGCTGCGGCAACGCGAAGGCACCATCGACCGGCGCATCCAGAGCGCGCTCGACAGCGAACGCAGCCAGTTGCATCAGGATCGGCAGGAGGTCAGCAGCGAACGGCAGAAAACCCAGAGCCTGCTTCAACAACTGCAGCAGCGGCTCGATGGCATCGGCAAAGATAACCCCGCCGATCTACCGGTCGGTCTAGGCCTTGAGCTGGGCGACGGCCTGGCTGGCGATACCCTGCGCTGGGTAGAGCCGGAGGATCGGCGCGATGATGGCAAGCAGCGTTCCGGCAATGCCGCCAGCTTCAGCTTTCCCAGCAGCTTCGCGCCGGCGCAGAAGACACTCGAAACCACCGCAAGCTCCGCCGTCGATGCCGGCCGCCGCGCGACTGGTGTGCCGGAGACGACAGCCGTCTACACCGTGCCGACCAACGCGACCCTGATTGGCTCGATCTCCATGACGGCACTGATCGGCCGCGTACCGATCGACGGAACCGTCAACGACCCGTACCCCTTCAAAGTCCTGATCGGGCGCGACAATCTCACCGCGAACGGCATCGACATTCCCGACGTGGCCGGTGCGGTGGTCAGCGGCACGGCTTCGGGCGACTGGACCCTCTCCTGCGTGCGCGGGCAGATCCGTTCGGTCACCTTCGTGTTCGACGACGGCACCATCCGAACCATCCCCAAAGACGACGAACGCGGCGGCAACCGCCAACAGGACAGCAGCAACACGCAGGACGGCATAGGTTGGATCAGCGACCCATACGGCATCCCCTGCGTCAGTGGCCAACGGCGCAGCAATGCCCAGCAGTACCTGGGTACCCAGGCCCTGATCACCGCAGCCGGTGCGGGCGTCGCCTCGCTGATCGACTCCGACAACGGCCAGGCCGCCTACATGAGCAGCGACGGCTCCATCGGCACGGTCGGCATCGGCTCGAATGAGGCCATGGGCCGCATACTCGCTGGTGGCATGCAGGACATGTCCGCCTGGGTCAACAAGCTCTACGGCCAAGCGTTCGCCGCCGTCTACGTCAAGCCCGGCGCCAAGGTGGCCGTGCATCTCGAAGAACCCCTGACCATCGACTACGACCCGCAAGGTCGCCGCGTCGATCACCGCCTTGGAGGGCTGCCCCATGCGCAGGAATTGGACTGACTGCTTGGCCCCGCTAGCCATAGCCCTGGTGCTCGGTGGCTGCGCCACCAGCAAGGAGACGCTACTGTCTCACGACGACACCACCATGCTCGATATCTGGAACGTCGAGACCGGCGGCGGCACCGCCCGGCAACTGCTCGATGCCCGCCAGGCGTTGCGCCGACCGCTGACCGAGGCCTATGTACACGCCGCACCCGCCGTACAGGCTCGCTACACCCGCACGGCGCAAAACGAAATACACCGGCAGTTCCACCGGCTGCCCAATCCCGATCTGCTGATGTATGTATTCCCGCATCTGGCCGGCAGCGACCCGGTGCCAGTGCCCGGCTACACCACACTGTTCCCCCTGTACCAGCGTGTGCAGTACGCACTGCCTGGCGAACGTGTCGAGGATTACTGATGGCCTGGTCCCTGTTCAAGCACCGGCGCCAGGCCGAGGAACCCGCGCCACCTGCGGACGCCTGGGCTCGCCACGTCGCCGAGTTGCACACCCACGGCATTGCCGAACCTGGCACCGCACACGCCTCGCGTCGGCCAGCCACTCAGACCGACGAGAAGGCGCTCTACGATGTTGCGCCCTCGTTCACCGACCTGCTGCCGTGGGCCGAGTACCTGCCCCAGTCACAATGCATGCTGCTTGATGACGGCACCTCGGTGGCGGCCTTCTACGAGCTGCTCCCGGTCGGCACGGAGGGACGCGAACCCACCTGGCTGCTGCAGGTCCGTGACACGCTGGAAAACGTGCTGCAGGATGCCTTCGACGAGCTGGAGGACAACCCCTGGGTCGTGCAGCTCTACGCGCAGGACGACACCAACTGGGATCGCTACCTCGATGAGCTGCGCCACTACGTCCAGCCCCGCGCCCAAGGCAGCGCCTTCACCGAGTTCTACCTGCGCTTCTTCAGCCACCACCTGCAGGCCATCGCCAAGCCTGGCGGGCTGTTCGAGGACAACACCGTCACCCAATTGCCCTGGCGCGGGCAGACTCGGCGCACGCGGCTGGTCGTCTATCGCCGTGTCGGCCAGGCACCGCAGCGTCGTGGACAATCGCCCGAGCAGGCGCTCAATCGGGTCTGCGACCGCCTCGTCGGCGGCCTGGCCCATGCTGGCGTGCGCGCCCGGCGTCTCGGCGCGGCGGATATCCACGCCTGGTTGTTGCGCTGGTTCAATCCCCATCCAACCCAGCTCGGTAACAGCGCCAAAAACCGGGAGCGCTTCTATGCCCTGACCCGCTACCCGGACGAACAGGAGCCTGGCGAGATCGAGCTGGCCAGCGGCACCGATTTCGCACAACGGCTGTTCTTCGGCCAGCCGCGCTCGGATGCCGCCCTGGGCCAGTGGTACTTCGATGGCATGCCACACCGCGCCATCGCCGTCGACCGCCTGCGCAGCCCACCCACCACAGGGCATATCACCGGCGAAACCCGCAAGGGTGACGCAATCAATGCGCTGTTCGACCAACTGCCGGAAGACACGATTCAGTGCCTGACGCTGGTCATCACCCCGCAGGATGTGCTCGAAGCGCACCTCAACCACCTTGGCCGCAAATCCGTGGGCGACACCTTGGCATCGGAACAGACCCGTGCCGATGTGCAACAGGCCCGCAGCCTGATCGGCAGCGCCCATAAGCTGTACCGAAGCGCACTCACCTTTTACCTGCGCGGCCGCGACGAGGCGGAACTGGACGCACGCGGCCTGCAACTTGGCAACGTGCTGCTCGGTGCCGGGCTGCAACCGGTACGCGAAGAAGATGAGGTCGCACCGCTCAACACCTATCTGCGCTGGCTGCCCTGCGTCTACGACCCTGCGCTGGACAAGCGCCAGTGGTACACCCAGCTGATGTTCGCCCAACACGCCGCCAACCTGGCACCGCTGTGGGGGCGCAGCCAGGGCACCGGCCACCCCGGTCTCACATTGTTCAACCGCGGCGGCGGCACCATCACCTTCGATCCGCTCAATCGCCTCGATCGGCAAATGAATGCGCACCTGTTCCTCGCCGGCCCGACCGGCTCCGGCAAGTCGGCCACGCTCAACAATCTGCTCAACCAAGTCACCGCGATCTACCGACCAAGACTGTTCATCGTCGAAGCCGGCAACTCCTTTGGCCTGTACGGCGATTTCGCCGCGCGGCTGGGTCTCACCGTGCATCGTGTGAAACTCGCGCCCGGCTCGGGCGTCAGCCTCGCCCCGTTCGCCGATGCGCACCGGCTGGTGGAAACGCCCTGCCAGGTGCAAACGCTCGACGCCGATGCCTTGGATGAAGACGACGCAGCTAACGATGGCGATGAGCAGCGCGACGTCCTGGGTGAGCTGGAGATCACCGCCCGCCTAATGATCACAGGAGGAGAAGAACGCGAGGAAGCGCGCATGACGCGTGCTGATCGCAGCCTGGTTCGCCAATGCATCCTCGACGCGGCAGAGCGCTGTGTCGCCGAGCAACGCGCGGTGCTCACGCGGGACGTTCGCGATGCCCTGCGCGAGCGCAGCCGCGACACGACTTTACCCGAGGTTCGCCGTGCACGGCTGATGGAAATGGCCGATGCCATGGACATGTTCACCCAGGGCAGCGATGGCGATATGTTCGACCGCCCCGGCACGCCCTGGCCGGAAGCCGACATCACCATCGTCGACCTGGCTACCTATGCCAGGGAGGGCTACAACGCTCAGCTTTCCATCGCCTATATCTCGCTGATCAACACCGTCAACAACATCGCCGAGCGCGACCAGTTCCTGGGCCGTCCGATCATCAACGTCACCGACGAGGGGCATATCATCACCAAGAACCCATTACTCGCGCCCTATATCGTCAAAATCACCAAGATGTGGCGCAAACTTGGGGCCTGGTTCTGGCTGGCAACGCAGAACCTGGACGACCTGCCCAAAGCCGCCGAGCCAATGTTGAACATGATGGAATGGTGGTTGTGTATGGGCATGCCACCGGACGAGGTGGAGAAAATCGCCAAATTCCGCGAACTCACCCCGGCGCAGAAAGCCCTGATGCTCTCTGCCAGAAAGGAGATCGGCAAGTTCTCGGAAGGCGTTATCCTGTCGCGCAGCATGGAGCTATTGTTTCGCGCGGTGCCCCCCAGCCTCTATCTCGCGCTCGCCCAAACCGAGCCGGAGGAAAAGGCCGAGCGCTACCAGCTCATGCAACAGCATGGCATCAGCGAACTCGACGCCGCGCTCGAGATCGCCGAGAGCATTGATCAGGAACGTGGCATCAGCCCGCTTCCGCTGGAATGGACCAGGCAGTAACGGAGCTGCACATTGACCTCACGTTCAACACCACACCGCCATCTATGATCTCCGCACTCAAGCCGGCCCGAACCAGCCGGATAATACCGGTCGCTCACCTCTATACGTGCGCTTCAATGTGTTCGCTGTGGTCAGCTTACGGCGGGCTGCAACCACAAGATTGCACCCATGCGGGCGCGCAAAAGAAAGGCCGCCCGAAGGCGGCCTTGGTAAAAATTACTTCTTCAGCGTTTCCAAGTAGGCCTTGAGAGTCTTCTCATCGGCCGCCTTGACGGTCATGCCGTTAGGGCCGGTGCCGATGTCGGTGAACTGCTTGGCCGGCTCACCGGTGGCTTCGAAGTCCTTCAGCTCCTGGGAGCCCTCGCGGAACACCCACAGTCGGCCGTCTTCGACTTCGGTGACGAAACCAGGTTTGTCGAACTCACCGGCTACGGCGGTGCCGGCGAAGAGGGAGGCCAGCATTAGCGCGGACAGGGTCAGTTTTTTCATCGTAGATTCCTGCATTGGGTTGAGGTGGGACGCAACCTAAATCCGTACCGATGACGCTTTCATTACAAAATTCATATATGCGAATTTACAGATGTAATAAAACGTTTCAGAGGTTAGCGAGAACGTGAACCGGCTAAAGCGAGCTGCTATACGACGGGTTGTCAGCACCAATGGTGATTGAGGCAAGCGTAGGTTTACCTTTTATGTGAAAAACCATATATTCGTTTTTCCGAATTTGTCAGAGACATTTCCCATGGCTCACAAGTCTCGCGTGCTCTTTGTTTGCGTTGCCAATGCCGCCCGTTCACAGCTGGCCGAAGCACTCCTGCGGCACACCGACGCCAAACACTTCGAAGCATTCAGTGCTGGTACTGCCCCGACAGGCGTTGATCCGCGCACCGTCGCCGCGCTCCGGAACTTGGGCGTAAATGCCGATGGCTTGCGCAGCAAATCCATTGATGAGTTCGCCGGTCAGCAATTCGATTACGTCATAACCCTGTGCGATAAATCGGCATTGGAATGCCAGGCGCTGCCGGGCTCCGCTGAGGTTCTCGCATGGAATTTCGAAGACCCAGTCAGCAGCGACCAGCCCGACGCCTTCCGTCATGCTCTTCACGAGATTCATGAAAGGATCAAAATGTTCGTTCTAGTAAAAACCAAGCGCTAAGACTTTCATGGCCGACCACCTGACTCCTACCACCGTATTCAAATGCCTGGCTGACGAAACCCGCGCCCGCGCGATGTTACTGATCGCCGAAGAAAGCGAGCTGTGCGTGTGCGAACTCACCTTTGCTCTCAACGAGAGCCAGCCAAAGATCTCCCGCCATCTGGCGCAACTGCGCACCTGTGGACTACTGGAAGATCGCCGGCAGGGGCAATGGGTGTACTACCGGTTGCACCCGAATCTGCCGGATTGGGTGGCCCGCATCATCGAACTCACCCTTTCTTCAAACCGCCACTGGCTCAGCCCAGATGCGAAGCGCTTGAGCCAGATGGGTGACCGCCCTGCGCGTACCGCCTCCTGCTGCTGAAGCTCACCTGGGCTCATCCAACCCAAGGGATACCTGATTGATGAAGATTCTGTTTCTCTGCACCGCTAATAGCTGCCGAAGCATCCTTTCAGAGGCCGCGTTCAACGCGATGGCGCCGGCCGGCATGAAAGCCTATAGCGCCGGAAGCCACCCCAAGGGAATTGTTCACCCGCTCAGCCTGAAGGCGCTGCAAAAGGAGGGTATTTCGACCGAAGGGCTGTCGAGCAAGTCGATCGACTCGCATGAGTCGCTGAATCCTGACTTCGTAATCACCGTATGCGACAAGGCGGCGGGCGACGCTTGCCCAGTGTTCTTTGGGCCGGCGGTGAAGGCTCACTGGGGGCTGGCTGATCCTTCAGAGCTGCAAGGCACTGAGGCGGAAGTCGACGCCGCTTTTGATCGTACGCTCGCAATCATTCGCGCTCGGGTGCAAGCCTTTCTCGATTTGCCGCTGCAGCAGCTCAGCCCCGACCAACTGAAAGCCGAGCTAGCGCGCATAGCTGCACTTGAGGTAGCCGCATGAGCAAGAGTCGTCTCTCCTTTCTGGATCGTTACCTGACGTTCTGGATTTTCCTTGCGATGGCACTGGGCGTAGGCCTGGGAAGCGTGTTCGAGGGTCTGCCAGCCTGGTTGAACAGCCTGTCTGTAGGCTCCACCAATATCCCGATTGCCATTGGCCTGATCGTGATGATGTATCCCCCTCTGGCCAAGGTGAAATACGAAGAGCTGCCCCAGGTGTTCCAGGACAAGCGCATCCTGGTGCTCTCCCTCGTTCAGAACTGGGTCATCGGGCCGGTGCTGATGTTTGCCCTGGCTGTCATCTTTCTGCGCGACTATCCGGAGTACATGACAGGTCTTATCCTGATCGGCCTCGCTCGCTGTATAGCCATGGTGTTGGTGTGGAACCAGATCGCCGGTGGCAACAACCAGTACGTGGCGGGCCTCGTGGCCTTCAACAGTATCTTCCAGATCCTGTTCTTCAGCGTGTACGCATGGATTTTTCTGGGGCTGCTGCCGCCGCTGTTTGGCCTGCAGGGTAGCGTCATCGAGACCAACTTCTTTGACATAGCCGAATCGGTGCTGATCTACCTCGGTATCCCGTTTCTGGCCGGATTCCTGACCCGCAAAGTGCTGATCGGGCAGAAGGGAGAAGCGTGGTACGCCGAGCATTTCATTCCGCGAATCAGCCCTCTGACCTTGGTGGCCCTGCTGCTCACCATCGTCGCGATGTTTAGTCTCAAAGGCGATATGGTGCTGCAGCTGCCGCTCGACGTAGTTCGAATCGCCATCCCGCTGACGATTTACTTCATCGTGATGTTTTTTGTCAGCTTCTGGATGGGCAAGGTGCTGAAGGCCGATTACCCCCGTACTACTGCTCTGGCGTTTACCTCAGCGAGCAATAACTTCGAGCTGGCCATCGCGGTAGCCATTGCCACCTTTGGCCTGGCGTCTCCGGTGGCCTTCGCCACGGTGATCGGTCCGCTGGTCGAGGTGCCGGTCTTGATCTCGCTAGTTGGCGTTGCCCTGTGGCTCAAGCGTCGCTGGTTCGATAGCGCTGCCACCCCCGTACAACAGGAGTGACCATGAAAGACGATCTGCTCCCGAATCTCGATTTCGGGCTGGCAAACCCTCCGAGCCTGGAAAAACTCGGCATCGAGAGCACGCCAACTCACCCGCCACGCATCCTGCTGCTCTACGGTTCGAATCGGGAGCGCTCGTTCAGTCGATTGATGGTCGAGGAAGCTGCACGGCTGCTCCAACGATTCGGCGCTGAAACCCGCATTTTTAATCCCTCAGGTCTACCCCTGCCGGACGATGTTCCTGACACCCATCCCAAGGTGCAGGAACTTCGCGAGCTGATGAAATGGTCCGAAGGCCAGGTCTGGTGTTCGCCCGAGCGTCACGGCTCCATGAGCGCAGTATTCAAGGCACAGATCGACTGGGTGCCGCTGGCGATGGGTGCGGTTCGCCCGACCCAGGGCAAGACGCTGGCGGTCATGCAGGTCTGCGGAGGATCGCAATCGTTCAACGTGGTCAACCAGCTGCGAGTACTTGGTCGCTGGATGCGCATGTTCACCATCTCCAACCAGTCCTCGGTGCCCAAGGCTTTTCTGGAGTTCGACGAGAACGGTCGAATGAAACCCTCCGCGTTCTACGACCGGCTGGTCGACGTTATGGAAGAGCTAGTGAAGTTCACCCTGCTGCTACGTGACCGGTCTGACTATCTGGTTGATCGCTACTCCGAGCGCAAGGAGTCGGCCGAGGAACTTTCCCGGCGGGTCAATCAGCGCGCTATCTGATCGAGGAACTAAAGATGAGCCACCCCTACGATGTGCTCAGCATCCCAGGCTTGCCGGGAAAGCTGATTTTCACCCCCTGCCCCGGCACCAAGGGAGTCTTCCTGACAGACGCATTGGCTGCGCTCAAGCAAGCCGGAGCCACCGCCGTCATCACGCTGATGCCGCAAAGCGAATTGGACACGAACGATGCGGGCGACATTTCCAGGCAATGTGAGGTGTTGGGTCTCGCCTGGTATCACCTACCGGTGGCGGATGAGCAGGTCCCTCTCGAAGATTTCGGACGCCAGTGGAAGGAGGCCAGGCAGCCAATCCTCTCCCAACTGAAGGCCGGGGAATCTCTCGCCATTCACTGCAAAGGCGGTTCGGGGCGCACCGGTCTTATTGCCGCTCGCATCCTGATCGAGGCGGGTCTTGGCCGGGATACCGCGATCGCTCAGGTGCAGGCGCTGCGACCGAAAGCCATCCAACACCCTGCACACCTTAATTGGATCAATCAGTTCGACTGATCCCCGCTCTTCTTCTGTGAGATACCAGCATGACGATCAAAGTTGGCATCAATGGTTTTGGCCGTATCGGTCGATTGGCACTGCGTGCGGCCTGGGGCTGGCCCGAAATGGAATTCGTCCGGATCAACGATCCTGCTGGCGACGCCGCGACCCACGCCCACCTGCTCAATTTCGACTCGGTGCATGGCCGCTGGGGACAAGAGGCGAGCAGCGACGGCGATTGCATCCTGATCGACGGCAAGCACATCCAGGTTACGGCGAACAAGGCGATCGCCGAGACCGATTGGAGCGATTGCGATCTCGTCATCGAGGCGAGCGGCAAGATGAAAACCGTAGCCGTATTACAGGCCTACCTGGACCAGGGCGTTAAGCGCGTCGTGGTGTGTGCCCCGGTCAAGGAAAAGGGCGCGCTCAACGTCGTCATGGGCGTCAACCACCAGCTATTCGATCCAGCCCAGCATCGCATCGTCACAGCCGCCTCCTGCACAACCAACTGCCTGGCGCCGGTGGTCAAGGTGATTCATGAAAGTCTGGGTATCCGCCACGGATCGATCACCACCATCCACGATCTGACCAATACCCAGAGCATCCTCGACACCCCGCACAAGGATTTGCGCCGTGCCCGCGCCTCGGGGATGAGCCTGATCCCGACAACGACCGGTTCGGCCACGGCGATCGCCGAAATATTCCCAGAGCTGCGCGGCAAGCTAAACGGTCATGCTGTGCGTGTTCCGCTGGCGAATGCTTCGCTCACCGACTGTGTGTTCGAAGTCGAACAAGCGGCCACCGCGGAAGAAGTGAACGAACTGCTCAAGGCTGCCGCCGAAGGTCCGCTGAAGGGCATTCTTGGCTACGAGGAACGTCCCCTGGTCTCCATCGATTACCGCACCGATCCGCGCTCCTCGATCATCGACGCGCTATCCACGATGGTGGTCAACGGTACCCAGGTGAAAATCTACGCCTGGTACGACAACGAGTGGGGATATGCCAATCGTGCCGTCGAACTGGCCCGGCTGGTCGGCGCTGCAGTGTAATCGGGAGCACACATGAAAGCGTTGTCGACCCTGTCTGTGGAAGTACGTCAGTACCTGGTGGTCACCGGTAATTACTGGGCCTTTACCCTCACCGATGGCGCATTGCGCATGTTGGTGGTGTTGCACTTCCACTCGCTGGGCTACACGCCCCTGCAGATCGCAGCGCTGTTCCTGTTTTACGAGATATTCGGTGTCATCACCAACCTGGTGGGTGGCTACCTTGGCGCTCGCCTCGGCCTCAATCGGACCATGAACATTGGGCTGGGCGTGCAGGTGCTCGCATTGCTGATGCTCACCGTACCGGCGGCTTGGCTAACCGTGCCTTGGGTGATGGGCGCACAAGCGCTTTCCGGTATTGCCAAGGATCTGAACAAGATGAGTGCCAAGAGCTCAATCAAGCTCCTGGTACCGGATAGTCAGCAGGGCACGCTATACAAGTGGGTAGCGATCCTGACCGGCTCGAAGAACGCCCTTAAGGGGGTGGGCTTTTTCCTCGGCGGGGCGCTGCTTGCGCTGCTCGGCTTTGCCGGCGCGGTGCTGGCCATGGCGGCGGTGCTGGCCCTGGTCTTCATAGGCAGCCTGGTATTCCTGAAGAGGGATCTCGGCAAGGCCAAGGCCAAGCCCAAGTTCCGCGACATGCTCTCCAAGAGCCGGGCAATCAACATCCTCTCTGCGGCACGTCTGTTCCTGTTCGCCGCTCGCGACGTTTGGTTCGTGATAGCCCTTCCGGTTTATCTGAGCACCGTATTTGGTTGGGACTTCTGGCTGGTCGGAGGCTTTCTCGCGGCGTGGGTCATCGGTTACGGCATCGTGCAGTCCCTCGCGCCTAATATCACGGGCAAGAAACGAGGTCATGTGCCGGACGGGCGTGCGGCGTTCGCCTGGGCGCTTTCCCTGGCGGGTTTGCCTGCCTTGATTGCGCTGGGTCTTTCCACCGATTGGTCAGCCCTTACGGTACTGCTGGGCGGGCTGATGCTTTTCGGCGTGTTGTTCGCTGTGAACTCCTCGCTGCACAGCTATCTGATCATCAGCTACGCCAAGGAAGACGGTGTCTCGCTGGACGTGGGGTTCTATTACATGTCCAACGCCCTGGGCCGCTTGATCGGCACGCTGCTGTCCGGCTGGGTGTTCCAGGCTTATGGACTGCAGGCCTGCCTATGGGTGTCGAGTGGATTCATTCTGTTGGCAGCTCTCATTTCCATGTTCCTGCCAAAGCATGGAATGACTCGCTCAAGTTAGCCGGTCGTAGTGATCGGTTTTTTGCAGGCGGGCAACCACCCCGTAGCGCTCGGGAGGAATGCTGCGAACCATTCCTCCCGATGTTGAAGCGTTACGAGTAACGCCGACGCTTGAACGACACTGAATGTTTGTAGGCTTCGTTTTCACCTACTTTACGAATGTCGGCCCACGCACCCTTGTAATAAGGAATTACGTTGCGATCGGTCCATTCGCTGACTGTGTCGCCCTGTACGCCGTTTGGGTATCCGAACATCATGAAGACTTGCCCCCGCTTGATGTCGGGTTCCGGGTAGGCCATGGCATAGGTCGCGCCGTAGTCGTTATAAATCTCAACTATATCCCCAGCCGCGATCCCCAGTTGCGCAGCGTCCTCTGGGTTGATCTCCAGGGGTGCCATAGGAAAACGACCTTTACGGAAGCTTAGATGCTGATCGTGATAGGCCGATTGCCAGATGTGATTCGTACGCCCGTTATTGATCCAGAAAGCATGGTTTTTCTGCTGCGCTTCGATGACGGCGGGGAAGCCATTCCAGGGTGACGGCTGAAAATGGGCCTTCCCGTCATCCGTGTCGAACGTGTTGTCGCTGTAAAGTATTTCGGTCCCGATCAGCTTACCGTCGCGGTATTCCTTGATGGGCAGCTGAACGCCATTCGTCCCTGCGGCTCGCAGCCGTTCATAGGTGGCAAGATGCCCAGTAGGCCCCCCTTGGCTATCAATCTCCTTCTCATGAGCCATGCGGAAACCGTCATTGAACGAATCCTCCTCACTTTGCCAGTCAAAGCCTGAGAATCTCTGCGCCATCTCAGTGTTGCCTTCGCCTTCATACAGGCGCTTCAGCGCATTGGCCATATCGGCAGCGATCATACAGTCCGCTTTGGCAATCCCAGGAGGATCCATGAAGCGCTCTGACAATCGCAGCCGTCTTTCACCATTCATGGATGTGAGGTTCATTTCTCCCGGGTGTGCGGCCGGGAGGAGCATGTGGGAGCTGTCCGCGAACTTAGTGCGATAGAGATCAATATCAACGAGATACAAGCCGCCTTGGTTCTTGACCGCATCATAGATGATGTTGATTAGCTGCTCTGTAGAAGCGCCCCTTGCCTTGGCCAGTGCCTGGTTGACGATATTTGCCCGTCGCTTTACTGCTTCGCGATATGTCTCGGCGTTTACGGTCGTTTGGAAAGCATTGCAAGCCCAGACGGTGAGCATCATTCCATTGTTTTTGATGATTTCCTGATCGATGTAAGGAGCGGGCCGACCGCCTGGATAAGGGGGGCGTACATAACCCTCCTGATGGCCACCCATACGAACCACGCCAGTTCCTCGACGGCCAACGTTATGCGTGGCCAATACAAGGTTCACGATGGATGACTGGATTCGGTAGTTATCGTTGCCCCAGATGACCCCTTTTTCATAAGCATGCATGGTGCGGGGCGCGTGCCCCGATTCCTTGGGTTGATAAGCCCACTCTGCTGCTTTTCTCAAATCGTCTTCGGTGATACCAGTAATAACGCTACATTCGCTCAGGCTAAGCTTGTTAGAGGCAAGAGTGTCGTCGAAACCGGTCGTGTGGTTCTGGATGAATTCATCATCCTGCCAACCTTTTTCCACCACATACGTCAAAAGCCCGTTAAATAAAGCCGTGTCCGTTCCAGGGTTGATAGCTAAGTGTAAAACATGGTCCTTGCCAGCAACTGTTTCAGAAATATCTACAGAAATAGTGCGGCGGGGATCTACAAAAATTATCTTGGCTTTAGCAAAGCTTTCACCTGGATATCGCTCCTTCTTTTTCCCTGTCGTTGCGCCCTGCAAATTGGGCACCCAATGAGCGAGAAAATAATTAGTTTGGGACTCGTACGGATTGTTACCAATGGAGATCAATACATCAGCAAGCTCTGCATCTTCATAGCTGTTGTTTAGCTCGCCGACCCCCATGTCGCGCGTCGCATGGCACTCGGAATTGTAGGCTGGCCTGTTGTGTATCCTGACCATCGGAGTACCAATGCCGGAAAAAATCAACTTCCCAGTCGCCCAGGTATTTTCGAAGCCTCCTCCCGCCCCACCATGGTCGAAAAGATTGAACAGAATTTGTTCGGGCCCGTCTTCGTCTAGGGAAACTCTGAAAAAGACTTTCTGATTTGGCAAAATACCGCGACCCCAC
>ERZ1673962.500-NODE-500-length-26677-cov-3.807528_pt1 | contig 26677 bp, 29 predicted proteins | sample MGYA00580188_ERZ1673962 | MGnify/ENA primary metagenome ERZ1673962 (study PRJEB41334, sample SAMN05608104) | rock metagenome | biome: terrestrial subsurface; feature: shale formation; material: shale | place: USA: Pennsylvania ... | reverse complement strand
TGTATAATATAATTCATTTATTCTATATATTTCTGTTTCATCTACAAAGGTTTTAACATTGTTATTATAAACAGTATTAGAAGTTTGATATGTTCCTATAGATGTAGCTAATTTACTATTAGTAAATAAGATATCGTTATTAATATTTAAATCTATTAAATTAATAGTTTTATCTTTCTTTTTCATAGTACTCAATTCTACATTACCACTTGTCACTATATCAAAACTTAATAAACAGTTTATAGATATGATTAATATAAATAATATTCTCATTTCATATCCTTTATAACTTCAACATCTCTGGTTTTGTAGTTATCTTTAAAACAACCGCATAACTCTTTAACATCTTTTTCCTCTATATATTTTTGTTTACTATATAAATGTATCTTACCATTACCACAAACTCTCATCCATCCTTTATAACTTTTAGTAACAGGATCTATTTGATATTTATTAAATAATGTTTTACATTTATAATTTAACTCTTCATCTCTAGCATAGATTTTACTTAATCCAGCTATGATGATATTAGTTGTTAACATAACTGCTAATATTTTTTTAGACATAGCAACTCCTAAACTCTTCTAACTTTAATCGGTATAGTTACTTTAAATATAGTTCCTTTAATACTAGTATCTAGTAATTCTATATCACCACCAGAATTCTCTAGTATTCGTTTATTAACCGATAAACCAACTCCTCTAGTACTTATTTCATTATAATAACCTAGTTTAAATAGGATCTTTTTGAACCAACTAGTAATTTTTATATTATCTCCATTTGGATCTTTAGTGCTGTAACCATAATTAAATATATCTTTATCAGCTATAACTTCACCTAGTGCGTTCCTGATACCTCTACCGTTATCTTCTAATATTATTTCTAATTTATCTGGATTGGTATTAGTTGTATCTACACTAAATTTTAGTTTAGTACTTTTAGCCTCTATACTATTAGTAACCATAGCATGCATAACTAATAATAGTTCTCCATTAGCTAAACCAATACCACAAGCATAGTATTTAAGTATATCTACATTTTCATATACAGCTTGTATCTTGTTAACTTTAAAACTGTTATTAGTAGAAACTATGTTTTCTATAATATCGTAAACAGCTACTGTACCGTTACTGTATTTAATATGTTTAGAACCAGCTATTAAATTTTGTATAGAGTTTAATCTATCCAAACTAAATTTCATTTTATAATAATGATCTATAGCTATATCGTCTATTCTTCTATTGTTATTATATTTACTACATCCTTTACAATGTGATTTATTAACAAACTCTTTCTTAAAATCACACACACCATCGTCGGTTACATCACAAGGATATAAATGTCTATATAAATCTTCTAACAGTGTAGAAATGATAGCTAACGGTGTACCTATCTCGTGATGTAGTGATTCCGTTATATCTCTTTGTAATTTAGATTCTAACTCTATTTTTAATCCACCTTTTTCTAAAATAGAAGATCTATATTCAGAAATTAGTTTAGAGATATAAAGTATAGTTGTAAATAACATAAAAATCATAGTAGATGAAAATAATAGACTTAGTGTTAAATCTATAAACTTATCATTAGGAACTATAAAGGTTATATCATTACTATTTATAATTGTATCTAAATCTTTATTAAAGTTTCCTAAATATGAATTAGTATCAACAGGCAATAGAGTTCTTTCTATAAATCCGTTGTTATTAGTATAGTTATTCCCATTATAAACTATTTCACTACATCCTACTACATTACACATTAAATTTAGATCTACACCTTCTAATTTAACTATATTGTTTAGTTTAGTTTCATAATCGTTATATGTATCAGTATACACTCTGTTTAACATTATTATCTCTAATAGAACAAAAAATAATGTATATAAAGATATACTTAGAAAAGCTTTTATTAATCTTTTAGGAGTTATTAGTTCCTGTACTTTTAAAATTGACATTTAATCATCTCCTATTACTTAGTTTGTAAAAAAGTATAAATAGGTTCAACTCTATCACTATTTTTAGAAATAGCAAATTTTGATATGTCATCACCTTGATACTCTTCAAATTTAGTAATATAATATTCCATAACTAAATTCTTTCTATTTAAACTATGTGCTGTAGAGAATAATACTTTAGCAGAAGTATTTTTTAATATACATAAACCTATATCAACTCCATCTATATCTAAAAATTCACCATTATCAAATTTAACTATACTTCCTATAGTAATATCTAGAATAGCGTAATCTACTCGGTTACCTTCCATAATATATTTATAAGCTATAAATCCTGCTTCTGCACCTAATGCAGTAACTACATTATAAGCATTAAATATATCCTGTTTATATTTAATTTTGATTTTATTAAAATCTATTTCATATAGACTATATGTATCGATTATATCATCCATTATTAATATAGTAGGTTTATTAGGATCATATTCATTTCTATATTCTACATTAGGGTATGATTTATACTCTAACATTTTAAATAGATCTTCTCTACTATATTTTATTTTTAACTCACAACAAGCACCACATTCTATTTCTACTTTATTAAAATATTTGTTATATAATCTTTTTATCCAGTTTAACATTTTACTATCCTTAATCTTATATTATATTTGGTATTAATGATTTTACTAAATCGATAACCATTTTACCAGCTTCTTTATCACTTGTAAACAAATAAAAAACAATAACTATAAAAGTAGTTATACTAGCTAATAAACCAATAACTTTACCTATGGATATCTTTTTACCACTTTTAGCTTTTATCATATCTTCTAATATTTTAGATAACTCATCTTGTTTATGTATAACTTTATCAAATGAATTAGCTTGTGTATCCACTATGTTTAACAATACTCTAAAGTTATGGTTCTTAATAGCTTGAAATTCTGCTTTATAATTACTGTGTAATAATATTAATGTTTCTCTTAACTCATCATTAACAGATTTTAGTTTTACTAAATGATCGAAGTCTGTATGCATGGTAACTTCTAAGTGTGCTTCGTACAAATATTCTTTAATTTTATTTAGGTCATTTCTTATTTCCACCATAACATACTCCTATTGTATAAATAATTTAATCAAAAAAGAGATAATAAAATATGTAACACTAGTCGAATTCGACTAGTGTTACATCATCTTTAAGATTACTAATGTAAGTAATCCCATTTTTGGTAGTAATAGTTGCTATATGTTCAGGTATCTCTATCACATCCCATTCAGGACATTGTTTACTATCTATATTTATCTTGTAACCATTACTACACTCTTTTAATCCATATGGAAAATGAGTGAAGTTAGCATTACTAATAATTTTAAGATTAGTTGTTTCACAATAAATAGAATTATAATTAGACATATCTACAAACTTATTTAACAGTATTGATATATTTTCACTTAATTCTATTTTTCCTAAATGATAATCTAATAGCTCTTCCCATTTAACTTTATTTCTTGTTTTAACTAATCCGCTATACTCTTTACCATTGTGTTCTACTTTAACTAAATAGTTAAGCATACCTTTAACATTAAATGTTATATAACTAGACACTATTTTAATATCCACAGCGAACTCCTTACTTATATCTACTTTTATAATATATCATTGTAAAAAATCAATAACACAGAACTATATAGTTCTGTGTTACTTATCGTAGCTATTACCTATAGTTTTGAAGTATCTATCATCAGTATATGTTTTATAAATATCTTCTAATGCTTTTCTTCTTCTCATATTCATTTTCTTATGAACTGATAAGTCACTAGAGTATAAACATATATATCTCATAGTTTTACCTTCTATCTCTCTTAATCTACCAGCTGCTTGTATATTAGGTTGTGTACTACTTATAGAAACAGTTTGTATAGCAGTTATAAGATTAGGTATATCAACAGCTGTACCAGCTGATTTATTAGTAGATATACATATATCAGCAGATAATACATTATCATATGGATCATCTTGTGTATATCTTCTAACATCTAGTTTATTATATTTACTAGCTAAATAATTAGTAAACAATGTACACATATCTATACTAGCAAAGAATATTAAACATTTATCACCTTGTTCTCGATAAGCAATATATTCTGTTTCTATATAGTAGATTAACATTTCCATATAATGTTGTAAAGCTTTAGGAAACTGCATAATGCTTTTCTCAAACATAATATGATTATAACCCATAGGAGTTTTATACTTTATTCTAAATTTAGCTAAGTTATAAGATACTGCTTTTACATTAATATACTTAATGTATTTAACTAAATTACTAGCTCTATCTTCTAACGGATAAATCAATCTATACATATAGTTAGTTTTAGCGTCATCTGATTCCATAGTAGCCGATAACCCTATTAATCTTTTAGGATCTAAGAATAATAATATTTTAAATAGTGAAGCAAACTCTTGGTGTGATTCATCATTAAGTATAGTCCCTATTTTAAGATACCGCAAAAGCTCTTCTGGTGGTACTGGTACTGAATTACTATCTTCCATATAAGATTCAACATAATTCTGCATAGTACGCATAGACATAACAAAAAACTTATAACTATTTCTATCTGAAGCTTTCATATCTAATAATTTAACTATAGAGTCATAACCTTGTAATACATAAATATCATTCTCTTCTAAAAGCATATATTTGTTTAAATCATCTACCCATTTTTCTAAATAACCTGATTTAGTTAATACTGCTGTAGTCATCCTATTTTTAACTATAGCATAACTTCCTATTAAGGTATTATGTGTAACTACATACTCACCAACTACATATAACTTTTCAGGATGATCTATACTTATACACTGAGCATCTTTTATGTTAGATGGAGTTATAGATTTTATTTTTAACTTATTATCTTTATAGAACTTATATCTTATAAGATATAATCCACTATTACTTTTTAACTCGGCTATGCCACCTAATGATCTTATCAACTCTACTGTGTATAAAGCTATTCGTTCATTTTTATTAGAATAGAATAAGTCTGTTTCAAAAACATATTTGTTATTAGTTATACCGTGTAGTAATTCTAATCTTTGATTTAGATTACCATTAAGATATTCTTTATAGATATTAACAGATATATTAGAAGAAGTATTTAAAGATTTACCATACTCTAAAAAAGATAAAGGTAAATTTATTTCTTCAAAATCTTCTGGTATAACTAAATCTATAACAAGTTTTCTTTCTTAATAAAAGTATTAACTCTTTAGTATCTACTATAGTTTCTATACTATCATAGTAAATTTTCCATAAGTGTTCATTACAACATTCATGTGTTCTACCATCTTCAAAGGTTAAAAGATATAGTTGTTTTTTACCTTGTGGATAAACTCCTGTGACAGTAGTTATAGTTCCATCATATGCTATAACTTTATCATTAACAGATATATCGCCCATTCTTTTCCAACCATTAGGGATTCTTACTAAGCTATCAACTGAGCTAGCTTTACCTTTTCCAGGAGGTAAGTCTACTAAGTGCGAACGCTTAGCTTCTTTACCTGAAATAGCTCTGATATACTTATTCTGGTATGTTCTAGGTGGTATATCTTTATTCATATCTACTTTTAGAAAATTAGTTTTATATTCTCTTTTATCTATTAATTCAATATACTCTCTTGGATAACCTACTTTAGTAAAATATTCTATTACTTTTCTAACAGCATTAATACTAAATCTAGCACTATTACCATCTTTATATAAATAATAAAATCTACCTGATACTTTAGTAACTAATTTCTTAGCTTTACCTACTCTAAACACTTCATAAGTAGTGAAGTGTCTACATAGATCTCTTAAAGTTTCCCGTAATACAGGTATGTTGTTTACCTCTACTTTTATAACTTGGTTATAAATTTCTATTACTGGCTTATTCATTTTGACACCTCACTACTTTATTTTATTAAAGATATACTATTTAAGTATATCTCCACGCTTATACGCTGCTACTGTTTCTAATGGAGCTATATATACATCCATAGGAGTACTTATACCATTTTCATTATAAAATGAACTAGGATTCAATATAGTGTGTATAACTCTTTCCCATCCATAACTAGAACCTAAACTCCTGTTAACTATGTTATCTTCTATTTTACAAGCTTTAACAGTTTTACTACCTCTACCTAATCTAAAATCTTTATTTTCATAATCCATACAACTAAATGCATAAACTATAACTTCTAATAAAGCGATATTGATATTAAGTTTACTATTAGCTAAGTCAAATAACTTCTGTATCATAGCATCCATATCTTCTGGTTCTTGCATATACTTAAACATAGATTTTATCTCTTTAGATAGCTCTAAGAAGTTAAACTCCATCTCTGGTGTATATAGTACAGGATATTGTTTATCCCATTCAGATAGATCTACAACAATTCTTTCATAATCATCTAAAGTATAACCGTGTTTGATTAAGTAAGCTATAAACTCTTTACTTAACACACCAAAGATATTGGACGATTTTACTTTGATTTCATAAAGTTCTATTTTACCTTTATCGTCTTCCACTTCTAGGTAGAAACTTTTAATCTTACTTATTCTACCAGGATTTATCTTTTTAGGATTAATGTTCTTATTAAGATCTTTAATACCAAATCCTTCATCTTGGTTTATAAGTATTCTATATTTAGATCTACCTTGTAAATTAACACTACTTCTGAAATGGTAATTATTACCACCTTTAACAGTAAAGAACTGTTTAGCTATTTCAGAGATTTTAATGCTACCACCTTTAGCAGAACTAGATAAGTGTTTAGTAGATAACATATTTTGTGTTATTCTAGCTGATGTAGTTGTACTAGTAATATGACCTAAGTTACTATGACTAAATACACCGTATGCTAATTCGCCAAAACATTTTTCACACACACTATTTCTTCTAGTTAACTTACATTTATGTGCTGCTCTTAGTTTAACTGTTTTACCTTCTAAATGAGTATCTGATTTCTTAATAATTTTTAAAGTATTATCAGTTTCATCAAGATACCACTTACCAACCATATTAACTAAATCAGATTTACCTCCAGCCTCATCAGCTGTTCTAACTTTCCAATTAACATAATCAGTAGAACCACAATCTCCATCTTCTAACATATCTACTATCGAAGTAACTAGCTGCCACTCTCTAGCAAAGTATTCAGATTTCTCAACAGCAATAGTAGAAATATATAATGCTTTAGCTCCTGATCTAGATTCTACTATAATCTCATATAGATCTTTCATACCTAATACAAAAGAACTTGTTACAGGTATTTTAAATAACTGTGAATTAATCTCTGTTACGAATCCTCTAGGTGCTAACATCTGTTTAATCTGATTAGGATTCATAGTTCCTGCTATATAACCTTCCGCTATTCTATTATTAGCGTACTTCTTATCTCTAAGAACTAAATCAAGAACATCATATGCATCATTAACACTATCTATAGATTTCTTTTCGGCACAAATATTAATAGCATTCATTAACCTATCATCAAGTTGTACTTCTAAGAAATCTCTGATATCAATATCTGTAACATATTCTAGTTTATCATAAACTATATCATTGTACACTTCGTTAATTACAACATACATCATTTTGAATACTTCTCTAATGTAATTTAATCTTCCGTGCTCTCTAATATAGTTTTCCACCATATACTGATATAAATCACTCCAGAAACTATTCATAGTACTAGATGTAAATATATCGTTACTGTAGTAGTTAGCTATATGAAATTTTGATGGTATAGGTAAAGCTTCTGGTATAACTTCTAAAACTGATAATAGATACCTAGTTAAGATTATCTCTTTATTAGACATATATATCTGTTCACCGTCATCGTATTTTATATACCCACCTGTTTTTAAGTTTTCTCTAACTATACTTCTATCTATAGACATTAACTTACCTATAGTTGTATGGTTACTGGTTTTAGGATTGCTGCTCATGTTTACCTCCGTTTTATCAATCAACTTGGTAGTGTATAAAAATTTATAGATAACTTATAAACTCTTGGTACTACTCTATATTAATAATATATGATTATAATAGATCAATATTACAAATTACTTAAATTATCTTAGGAAACCGTTTTTTTTGAGGATATTACTATGATAATAAATTTAATATAAAGGATTAAAATATGGGAAATATTTTAGATTTAGCAGGTAAGGAAGAACAACCATTAGAAGTTGTTCCTATGCCAGGATATGATTTTCAAGTAACTTTTGAGAATGCTGTTCAAACTTTTGAAGATCTTAAACTTGTAATGGAAGTTGAAGAAGCTATTCTTACAACTGAAAATGCTGAGCTTATAGCTTACCATATGGGTAGATTAGGAGTAACAGAAGAAGATGGTTCTACATTAACAACTGAGTCTGCTTTAAAAGGTAAAGAAGGGTTCTTAGCTAGAATTAAAGATATCAAAAATAAAATTGTTGCTCAATCAGATGCTACATTTGGTCCTCTTAGTGCTATGTATAAAAACATGACTGGTAAGTCTGTTAAAACATTAGAAAAACTAAAAGCTAAATTAGAGTCTGGTGAATTAGTTACAGTTGATAAAATCTCTGATAGTGATAAAGAAGTTATTAATAATAAATTAGGTATGTTTAATGCTATGGGTATGAGTGCTAATGCTGGTGATTTCATCAAACTTTTACAACTACCAAGTGAATTAGCTAAAACTGTTATTCCTGAAAATAGTAAATTTATGGAAATTATCTATAAAGACTTTTTAGCTAAAGTAGATAATATTAAAGAAGCATATGAAAAAGGTGAATTACCTACTGCTCCTAATTCTGTTAAGTTTCTTAAATCTATTAAAGGTATTGAATTTAAAGATGGTGTTGAAATGTTAAATGGTTTACCACTTAAAGTATTTGGTAAGAACTTAACATTCGTAACTGTTTATTTAGAAGAAGGTAAGCTTAAAGTTGATACTGATACAGTTATGAGTAAACTAGTTGATGTTAAACCATTAGCTATCGCTGATGCTATCAAAGTTATCGATGTTGCTATTACTGAAGTTACAAACAACCAAAAAATGGTTGATGAATTAGTTAAATCTACAAAAGGTTTATTGCCTAAATTTGCTAATAGTGATAACATGGCTGCTATGGTAGCTAAACAAGGTTCTGGCCAAGGTATCTTTACTAATTTTAGTAGACTACATAGAATGGCTGGTTATTTCTTCGATGCTACTAGAAATTTATCTTATGATTTCTACGAGATCAATAACTTTGCACAAAAACTAGTTAATGCTTCTACTACTAAGAAACCTAAAGGGGAGTAATATGAAAAAATTACTGCACTGGGAAAATAATGATTAATGTATAGTATCTCCTAGGAGATACTATACTTAAAGTTGAGTATTAAAAACTCTAAAAAAAGTAGATCCTATTACGACAGCAGAAGATTTAAAAATGATGAAGTATCATAAAGGTGGTACTTCTAAACAAAGAAGAAAATCAGATATTAAACTTATGTGTAAAGTTGCTAAGAAAGGATATCCTAATTTATCGTACTGTATGTTTATAGCTGTTAGAATAGGAGGTAATCCATACTTACCTTTTCCTTGGAGATGGGGGATATGGTTATAAATATCCTAAGCCTTATCAAAAAGAAAACACTATTAATACTAAGACTGAGTAATTACTCAGTCTTAGTAGGTGTTGTCCATTGATTCAAAAAATCTTGTTCAAAAGGATAGTTTTTAGCAAACTCTATCTTATTCTTTAGCCATTCATCATTTACTAATAGGTAACTAGTAATTGCTTTAGTAATATTATCTAACCATTTAACCGAGTTAGACTTATCAGGATAGATTGAAATAGTTTTAATATCTCCCAACATAGCTATTCTAATATTTATTCTTTCATCTTTATGATTATTACTTAGTCTATCAAAAACATGATTACATAGTTCCTCTGTCTTAGCATCATACATAAAACTTAAATAAGGTTTACTATTATCATGTCCAGAACAAGAAAATAATGTTTTATACTCTTTACGATTTAATAATATTATTAATCTAGCTATAGGTTTATCTATTTCTACACTATCTATAGACGGCTCTATTATTTTAGTACAAGTTTTATCTAAGTATATTTTATCCATTACTTATCCTTTATTAAACTAATTGAGTCAAAGTAAAAGAATGAACTTATCCATTCTTGTAAATAAGCTCTAACTTCCCTGTCTTGAAAACCAAAAATATCGAAGATATCATCCACTACATGAGTAGCTTCGTGTACACTAGTAAAGAATAGTTCTAAGTCTTTAACATCTTTACCTATATAAACTATATTCTGTTTAGATTTACCTTCTCTTTCTTTTAGATAGTTTAAACCAGTTATATCTTCAGGTACTTCTAACTTAGTTAATTTCTTATATGTTTTCTTAGATCTAGTAATGATGACATCATGGTTTATAAATCCTAAGTTTATTTCTAAATACTTTTTCATTACATACCTCTTACTTTCATCATTTGCTCATTTATAGTAGAGAACATGTCTAGTAAAGCATTTACTTCATTATCAATATGTTTACTATCCTCTAATTCTTTAACTAATTTATATGCAAGCTCTTCTAAATCAAACATATCTAATCTAGTGAAATAAACTGGGATTTTAATGTTTTCGCCAAAAGTATCGCTTGTTAATGACGCTTCTTTATTTTCATTAAGAATTCTTCTTAATTTATCAAACTCTTCTTGATGATCTAAATAATCTTCTCTTACTTTCAATAGTCTTAATTTACTAAATTCAGAGTTAGTATCTCTAAATACTTTTAACCTAACTTGAAAGGTGTTAAAATCGACACTTACTTCTTTATTATGTGTAGATAGTTCTTTATTTAATCTTTCTAATAATCCGAATGACAAACCGTCTATTAATAAAAAATCACCCATAGGTATAACATTAAAATATTTGTTATACTCTAACACACTTCCGTTATCATGTATTAAATTAGGGGTATTAAAATAAGTTCCACAACTATCACATTTATAACTAGATCCCGATGCTAAATAATCTCCGTGATTACAATTAGGACAAACATTAACTAATCTATCACTCATATTTTCTCCTTAAAAAGAATAAGTAACTAGTAGTATTAACTACTAGTTACTTCAAATTGTTTAATATTGTAATTATACCTTGTACGAATTCAGTGTATGTTATTCTTAAGAAAGTAGTTATTTGTTCTCCTTCTATAAAAGTTATGATTTTAGTTTCATCTTTAACTTTTCTAACATAATATTTAGGAACTGTTACTCCTCTGAAATATGTATAAAACCCAACATTACCTTTAGATATAAAAGTATCTAATTTAAAATCGTTATTATCATTTATACTGCTTAATGGTTTTACTTTCTTAAAGTGTAAATCCATAGCTATTAAATGCTGTAACTTAGTTATTACATCCTGTTCATCTTTAACACTATTATCTTTATTAAGATTATGCTTTTGTACTATATCTATAAAATTTAAATCTTCTTTAAACTCTACTCTTTTCGATATTTGATATATTACTACAAATAAGAATAGTATAAATATGATGCCGTAGAGATATTCCATAGTATCACTCCTTTTGTTTCCACTTTGCTAAAACAGGAGCTATATAACGCATATCATTACTAGTGAAACCTATGAAACTAATATCATTAACTATATCTATCTTTTTCTTAAGTACTTTTATAGCTGCTACTATATCTAAATAATAAGTTCCTTTTAAAGTAGTAGTTGAACCAGTATTATAATAATTCCATACATAATGCCAATATCTACCACTACCTTTAAGTTTCTTTATATCTCTACTTTCCATAGCATCTGTCATAACATTAAGAAAATGTAAAAATGACTTATACGGATTGTGGTTTAATTCATAACAAGCATCTACTTGTTGATATAAAGTAGGTTTTTCTATTCCTTTATATCTAAGATAGTAATATGTATTACTACCCATAATACCACAATCTAAAGATGATAAATCATTATTAACAACATTAGCATTAGCTCTGTTTTTCACTCCTCTTGATTCTATAAATGTAACAGCAGCCGCTGTCCACTCTAAATCAAAGAATCTTCCTTTATAGAAATTTTTGATAATAGCATTTTTGTACTCTTGACCAAGTAACCTGTCCCATTCTAACTCAAAAGTTTCCATTCTTTCTTCTATATACTCTTTCTCTTTATTAGTTAATCCAAATAATAAATTAACTAATAGTAATAATAGCAATATATGTTTCATAAGTTCTCCTTATTACAGACAGGGGTAACTATCCCTGTCTATGATGGTTTATTTCTTCCATTAGTTTATTAGCAGTAGCTTCACTAGTAAAATAGTTATACCATATTATAGTAAGTATGGATATAATTTCACTACAACTATTAAACACCTCTTCGATATCATCATTTTCAAAATTACTTTGATTTACTAATAACGGACTAGATTGTACTTTAAATATATAGTGTGATAACAATGTTATCAATGTAGTTAAAACATTCATATCTTTTTCTAAGAATACTCTTGTTTTATTAACAACTATACTTCTAGGTTTATTATCTAATCCTTTTATAGTATTGATGATTCTCATGGCTAAAATATGATAAGAGATTTTATTATTATTTCTCTTATACATAACTCTATTTAGATCAGCTATCATATAGAGATATAAATTAACTATTTCAAAAAATCTATTTTTAAGCTCATTATCATTAACAGCTTCATCTATAGAAATACTTCCCAGTTGATGAACTATCTCTTGAAAATCGTTAAGTGTAGACATAATGAATGTACTTTCACACTTACTTTTATTTTTAGTAACTAGAAGAGATAACGATTTAGCTATCTCCTCTTTTTCAATGTTTTTCATAAGTACTCCTTAGTCTTGACCTTTTTTATATACAAAATTGATACCAGTACTGTTAAATATATCTTTAAGTAATCTTAAAGAGTTATCAGTACCATACGGAACTATAGTTCTATCGACTGCTACATCTATATTAGTAGGTGTTTTAGATTTTAATATATTATGATATATTTCACTATGCGTTTCTATGCTACTAGCTCTATCTTTTAACTCTGCTGCTAATATAGGTGATTTAGCGTATGATCTATATAACCTACTCTCTGTTTCACTAATGATCTTAGTTGGATTATTAGTATATGGTAAACCTGTTTTAGTAGATGTATTAACTCTAACTGGTATACCAAAATGGTTAACACTTGGGCTAGCCGATGCTAGATAACCATCTGCTAACTTATTAAGTAATATAATATAAATATTACCTATAGTGATACCTTGTTTAGTAGTCTTACCATCAAATATAACTGGTTCTTTAGGTACTCTAAATCTACTATTTTCCATATCTTTAACTATAAGAGGAGGTTTCTTTTTACTAGATACTTTATAATAGATATAAAACTCTTTATCTTGTATCTCTTCTAATATATCTCTCATAACCTCAACATTAGTAACTTTACTATATTCCATATATTGTTCTGTATCTAATATAGATAAGAACTCTAATACAGTATTAAACACTTGTTTAACTTTAACATCACTAACATCTTCTACTCTGTTACCTAGTTCTTCTATAACTATTCTTCTAGCATTTCTACTAGCAGCACCAAAATATGATTCATATAGCCTACCAGCATTCATCCTAGATGGAATACTAGTTGGGTCCATAACTATGTCAGCATACTGTTTTGTTACAGGGCAATACGGCATCTGATTTTTCGATCTGATATCCACTATTACCCCTTTAGCCGACTCTTCAGTAAGTTCGTTACACTTACCCGCAGCTTTACCTGCATAGCTCTGCCTTTCGCTTACGCACCTTATGGTGACAGACAACTAGGGTTTACACATCCTAGAGGGAGCATTTGCTCGACGAGATCATCTCAACCCTACAACATTACTTGTTTAGGTCCTAACATTTCGACTCCACTTGGTAGTCTACAGGGTCACAACTCCCTTGATCGTTGAACACATCTCATATACTTGTGTACTTAGAGACTTCGCTGCGTTGGTTCCCGAATCCATATAGGTTTTCACTATGCCTTAACTTCTTTATGTTAAGGTATTACAATATGTTTCCATCTGTAAGTAGTACTATATGGCTCTAACGTGGTTCCCGCAATTAGAAAGGTTACATTACTACATTTCTGTGTAATGGGCACTTATAAATTTTTACATGTTAATTTAATTTTAATTTTTTTTAAACTTTTCTTCGTTTATAATTCTCTGTTTTTCTTTATCTTTTTCTCTTTTCACAATATAACAGGATGGACAACCTTGTCCCCTTAAGTGATTATTGGGTGTTTGTTCAAAGATACCGTGAATATAACACCGTATCTTAACTTTAGTTTTACTATCTTTATAATCCGTTGGTTCATACCCGTACGTATGACCATGTACCATTATTGCTTTATTTACAAAAATTAGATTTTCGTTTTTTGACACATTTTTATCCTTATTATTGGTTTATTAAATTAACATTATTTATTTATAAAATTTTACCGTGACTGTCACTTAGCTTAGAAATCATAGATACTTCACAGGTGTACTCGATGGTAAACTCAACTCGATATAAATCTACTTTGTCATTTCTAAACTTATAGACGATCTTTTCATCATCTGGTAAGATAGTATATGCTTCAACTAGTTTTCTTTGTAACCTAGGTGTAGTAGTTTTGTTCTTATAACCATCTTTAACACTATTCTCATATGCTTTTACTAAAGAGTGTAAATATCCTTTATTCTCCTTAATTATCTTATGAGTTTGCTCATGGTTGTATAAAGGTTCTTTTTTACTATTAGGAGAATGATACATTTTAAGTTCTACTACTTTATTGTTAATGATTCTATCATCTTCATTTTGTAAATGTTTAGTAGGTTTAACATAAAATGCTTTGTCGAATATAGGATTAAACTCCATAGTATCTTTTATAGATGTTATAGCGGGTCCAATATCTTTATCATATTCTCTGATAACTCCAAACACTTGATCTGGTCCTATAGATTCACCTACTTCTGGAAATGCTTTATAATTGTTTTCATCACCATACATATTTAATGGAAAACTTTCAGCACCCCATTCTAACGAACCTCTAACATAGATTTTATATCTCATCTTCTTAGCTAACTCTTCAGATATGATAACACCATCTTGTCCACTAGCAGGATCAGTAATTAAAGCAACATTAGCATTAACTCCGTAACAATAGTTATCATCAACTACACCAGGTGATTCTGCTAATACTGTTCCTTTTTCTAGAACCATGCCTACATATATGTTACCAAGTATCTCATTTCGCTTATACTTAAACCCAAAGTATTGATGTAAACTAAAATAATAAGGTATATCATAACAGTCTATTTCACCTGTAGATATATTTTCCCCTAGTATAGTTATCAAAGGTATATTATCTATATCTTTCATATCACCATTACTAGTTATGATAGCTTTAACTACCATATCTTCTTCTACCATGATTTTAAATGTGTTATCTACTAACTGTTGTTCTAGTCCTGATTGAATAATTCTTGGTTCAGGGTTATCTAAAACTACAGCTTGTGATAATTGTGTTAAAAACATAACTCCTCTTGGACTAGAATCAAATGGTACAAATTGATTTAATGCTGATAATGATAAGAACTCTTCTCTTATACTTAAATCTGGTTTTTCTTTCATACTTTATCCTTTAAGATTTTTTGTTCATGCTTATTAGCATCTATGTTACACTATTAATATAGTGATTATTGTTCTTTTACCACATAATTCCCTATTTTTTGAATATAAAAATTAAGGAGATTACATGGTAAATTGGTTTGATATAACAAAACGCACTTTTACTAATACTATAACTAAAAGTATTTCTGTTACAACTGCGAATAGATTTAAAGGTGATTTCTACGGTCTTCTTAAAAGAGAATTAAATATACCAGAAGAACACATTATTCCTAATATGATAGTTAATGGTATAGATAGTAGTACTGATTACGATGGTATCAATACAGATATCTTAATAATTCCTTCTGATAGATTAACACCTTATACTTAACTTATTCTAAATTAATAATATATGATTGTATAGAGATGGTAATACATCTCTATACTTATATTCTGCCTCTGTAACCAGCTGGTCTATGGTCGATTGGTTCTCTATCTCTATAACTATCTCTTCCATAAGATCTTCTAGTACCTCTACTATATCTAGCTTCTAGTCTTTCACTTAGTCTAGGCTTAGGTCTTATAGAACCCCAAGTAGGAGCTTCTCTTTCTCTTTCGGTATAGTTATACTCAGGAGCTCTTTCATAAATTCTCTCTGGACTATATCTACTATCTGATCTAGTTTCTCTAACAGGTTTTCTACCTAAGATAGCATCTATAGCAGATGGTTCATCATCTACTTCAACTTCTCTTCTGGGTCTCTCTGAAATAGGTTCTCTCTCTTTTCTATTTACTATAGAGTCTAATACAGAGTGTGTTTCAGCATTTCTTTTATTAAGAGCTGATAATGAAACCTCTTCTTCATCAACTTCTGTCATTTTATGTAACGCTTTATCACTAGGAATAGTTTTAACTACGCCATTAAACTTATTTAAATCATCTAGATCTTCTAATGTTACTTCTAGATCAGTGTGTGCTTCATCACTATCTACTGAATCTACATATGTTAACAATTTAGCTAACTTATTGATTCTTGTAGTTAAGATAATGTAAAGTTGCATCATACCTATAAACACTGGTCTATGTTCATCATTATTACCTATTTGCAATACATTGTTTTCATTAAGCTCTGTTAATATGAATTTTAACATAAGTTTAAACACAACAATATCTTTAGGTCTTAATGTAGTGCCATTGATCTCTGTGTCTTTATCAGTATTTTCATCTGATAAGATATCTAAAATAGGTGAATGTACAGAAATAACTCTATTATACTTAACACCATCTACTGTACCAGCTTTAGTAGTGAATATTTTGATTAACTCTAAACTGTCTTTTCTATCAAAATGATCTATGATTTTCATCCAGTTTTTGATAGATGTTTCATCTACTTCATGTTTAATCTTTTTACCAGCACTTGCTTCTGCTAAACTAGATAAGAACTTATTAAGCTCATACTTGACTTTCTTGTTATTATCTACATCACTAGCTAGTTTTAATAGCAACTTACTAACAGCAGTAATAGTATGTGTTAATCTAAGTTTAACTGCTAGTCTAATCTTTTTAGCTGATACACTCTCACCTTTAGCTAAGATATCTTCTTGAAGTGGATTAAATGGTATTTTACACACTTCATTACTATCTTTATCTATTAAAGTACTCATATGTTCTTTAGTAGGTATAACTATAGGTAAGTCCTTTTCTCTAACTAACTCTCTATCTTCACTATCACTAGTGAAGATATATCCATCTTCTACATGTAACCCTAAAGAGGTAATTACATTTGTATAAAAATCTACTAATTTCATTTTCTTTCCTTGTTAATAATTTGAACTTTTCATCATATCGATAATACCTGCTACATCGTTTACTAATGATGATTTACCTGCTTGACTATTGATGTGCGGACTATATAAACCATCTGCACCACTATCATATCTAAATATCATAGGTTCATCCATATTAACAGATATAGCAATACTAGATTTACCAATAATATTGATATCTACTAATGCATCTATATACATATCTTCTTCTGTTAATTTAGGTAATACTACTGTTTCAAAATAGTCTGATAATCTATTCAGTGCTCTTGTTGAAGCAAACTCTTGGTGGAATATAGAACCAGCATTTAAAACTACTGATGTAACTGAACTTACTTTACTAGGATCGTTACTAATATAAATACTTGCTTTAGTAAGCATATTATTTAATAGAGATGAACTAGCTAAGTTTAGCAACTCAAAAGCTTTAAGATTTTCTATAGTAGGTTGTTGTGTATCTCCTAATACATTAGATTCTAAGATATTAGCATCAAAATTACCTCTTAACACTTTTTGTCTAAGCATCTCATCTTTAGTAACATCTTCTACACTAAAGAAATCTGTTTTATCATCTAGAAATTGATCTAGTCTTAATAACATATCTATAGTGAAATAACTTGGTCTAGCTTCATGGGTCATTTGATACAACTTCATAAAGAAAGGACATTTCATAAGGTTATAGTTAGCTAAATGTAATGAAGCGTTTCTAAGCATAGTCATATCACCATACTCTGGTTCTCTTCTACCGTCTACATCAGCATTCTCACTCTTAATAATTTGATTCATCATCTCTGTAAAGAAACCCGTGCTACCTAAATTATCTTTATTAGTAGATGCTGGTGCTTCTGTTACATCTGAATCACTATAGTAGTTACCTGCGGTTGTTTTATGGAAGAATAGATCTTCTACTATATCTGATGGTCTAGATAGTTTCATACTGTTATCTATAACATCATATGTAGTTTCACCTCTCATATCTTTTATAACTGATACTTTCTCTTTTACAGTAGTATGGAATTCACCTCTACTATCTTTAACTATATCTAATACAGCCATAGAGTTAATATGAAAAGCCATATGAGGATCGATTACATCAGTGATTCTCATTCTACTAGACATATTAGCCACTGGATCATAATAGTCTGTAAACCCTTGTAAGAAATATACTTCTACTTTAGAAACATTAACTTGTTGTCTTATCTCTAAAACGAAGTTAAGTCTCTTATGACCCCAACCATTTGGAATGAATACTTCTCCATTACTATGTGGACTAACATGAATGATATCAGCTATCTCTTTAGCAACAACTGCTTCTGTTAATTTATTACCGTGTTTAACACCATATCTATCAAACATATTCTCCATTTTTCTTATGGTACCTCTACCACCTGATAACGAATATCCTCTTTGATATACTGTATTAACATTACTAGCACCATTTTCAAAAAGATATAATTTACTTATTTCCATACTACCTAGTGGATTATCTAACATATTGTTCTCCTTATTGTTCGTTTAGTTATCTGTTTTCCTCTATTAATACTAATAGCTTAGCTAATAAAGGTTTTAAGTTGTTTGGTAAAATAGATGAGCTATTAATATCATCTACTAATGAATACCATTTATGTTCTAAGTATGTTGTAGATATCGAGTTGATCCACTCTTCTCCTACATTTACTTCTTGTGTAGAGTTTATTTTCCTTGTTGGAAAATATTTGTTTAAATTCTCTTTATCATCAGTTGTTAACCTTACTCTGTTAACTGCACTGTTGATAGATACTCCGTCTGCAACTATAGTTTTAGATGTTAACAATGTAGCAATTTCTGGTAAACCTATATTTTTAACAAATACATAAGCTACCGCTAAACCATTTAGAAAAGATTCTAAAGTAAGATTATCTTTAGCTTTAGGAGGTATAGTGTCTTTTAAGATTATTGCTAACATATTACCAGTTTGTTCTGGTATAGCTATCTCTCTAAAAGGTTCTAATTTCTTATACACTCTTTTAGCTTCTTCTATATCTACATTTTGTTTAACATAGTTACTACTATTATGTATAACATTTTCTATAGTTTCCATAACCCAGTTTATCTCTACTATTTTACCAGGTGTTAAATCAGTTACTGCTTTGTAAGCTTCTACTACAGATGAAGTAGTATCATCATCACCACCAGCCATACTAGTGTTCTTATTACGAATAACTCTAGTTACATCGCCAGTATTATTTAATTTACTACTAGCATAACTATACACAATAGTAACAAGATTTCTTTCATTAGTATCTGTTATGATATCAGCAGTAGATAATCTTTGAAATAACACTATTGATAAAATGTAAATAGGCAATTCTGAACTAGGTAACTTTTTCTCTATAATAGACACTTGTGTGTTATTTTGTTCTAATAACTTCTTAATCAAACCTAATGTTTTCTCCATAGGTGGACTATGAAACAATTTAGATTTTCTAAGATATGTGAAACCTGTATACTCTAGATTTTGTCCTACTAGTTGAGCATTGATATATAAGAAATATGCTATAGGACCAACTATTAGTTTTAAAGCTACTGATAAAGCAGCTAATTCTAAATACTCATTCTTAATGAATGTTTGTTCTCTATACAGTCTTCCTTCATTTTCATCTTGCTCTGTGAACTCATCTATCAAAGTACTAGGTGCTTTTAACTTATACACATTTTTAATAAAGTTATAAATATCCATAACATCTATAATATTTATAATATCAGTTATCTCTGGTAAGATAGTAAATTGATCACTAAGCACTGTTGCTTCTATAGCATCATGTGCTTTTGTTAATCTAGTCCATAGTATAGAGTTATAGTCATCTCCTTTATATTTAAGATATTTATTTAGCAGGATCATTTGATCGCCTGTTGGGCTTATGTTTCGTTTGTTAATAACAGATTTGATAGTGAAGATTAACTCTTCTTCACCATATGCTATTTCTATGCTTTCGCTCTTGAGTTTAACTCTCATGGTTATCCTTTCTATTAGATTCGTGTACTTACACTATATTAATAATATATGATTATATCACAATGATATTACAGAATATCATCTAGTATATCATTAACATCTTTTTCAGTTGCTTTATCAACAGGTTTATCTTCTTTTACCTTGGTTTCTTCTTTAACTTCTTTTTTAGGATATTTAGATTTACCAACATATTTATTTCTAACAGGGGTTTCTATAATATCTATTTTCTTAAAAGAATCCATTTCTGAATCTAATAGTTTTTCTAATGTATTTAAATATACTTTAGCATACTCTCTAGACAACTTACTAGGATGAGTAATAATATCACCATTTTCATCTTTAAACTCGAACCATTCAGGTGGTAAGATATCAAATTTGATTTTAGGTTTATCACTAGCCATTACAACAATATACGCGATACCTTCTTTATCTATACCTATTCTGACTGTAGCCTGAACATATTTTTCATTTGTTCTTTCACCGTTTTCAAATTTATTATTTAGACAGTTAACTTCTCTATAAGATGATTTTTCTTTATTATCTAAAACTTCTTTAGATAACTGTAGAAATAGATTTAAAGAGATAATATCAAATGGAGCTATAATCATCTTGTTATAATCCATTTTATCACCTTCTGTCATCAAGTTCTTACTTGTAAAAACTGTTACTCTTGGATATCCTGCTCTCATACTCCAGCGTAATGTTGGTCTGTCTTCACTACCGTCTGTTTCATTTTGCACTGTTTTACCTAATGTTAGTGGAGCAAATTTCACTATTTTAACTTCTTGCTTTTCCATTTTTTATCCTTCTATTTGATATATTTGTTCAACTCTTGGTCTTTCATTATTGTTTCTCTTATTCGAGAATCTGTTGTTCGTGTATTCCATTTTTCACTTAGCTCTAAAAGCTTCATTCGTTCTGATAGTTTTACAGGTACTACATATGTTTTATCTCCTAATATTTTATGTATATATTTACTATAAGGTAAGTGTGAAAGATCTTGTTTACCTATAGGGTGATATTTAGTAAACCATTTATGTTTTGATTTAAATACCCCTGTATGTGACTCTAATAAATCACAAACACCATATATTTCATTATCTAATAAGAAAGATGTTGTTATTAATGTTTTATCTGTATCAACCTTATTAGGTTTTAAGATAACCATTTCTAAACCTCTGACTTTATGAAACTCTTGATCTTTTATCCATTGATTTAACTCTAATAAAGATATTAAGTTTTTAGTAGCTTTATACTCTTTATTTTTATTAAACTCTTTATACAGTTTATCATAATCATTTACTCCTAATACAGGAGCACAATCGCTATCTTCGTAATAACTACATAATAGATTTAAATCGTCTATAACATAATTGCGTAAATCTTTTTCTTCTAAACCTTGATTAGGTCTAGGGAATGATGATATTACATTTCTTACGATAGTATGTAGATTATAAATATGATAATCGTATTTATCTATATTTACTTTATTAGGTATCTCTCTATCGTTATCATACCTATCTTTTATTTTAAAAATAGATTCTAATAATAATCCTGTACCTATAGATATACCTGCTGATAAACTTCTATCCATGTTATCCTCCTTTAGACCACTTTGATGTTTTTATCATATTCAGCCATCCTTATTAATTTGATTAATCTATTATCATTAACAACTAAATTCTTAATGAATCCTAATTTATTATTCGGTTTAATATTGAACATTGATTTTATTACTAAATCAACAGTTTTAAATGTATTATCTAAATCATCTGGTGCATTAACATCTAAACAAAATACTGATGTATTATTTTCTTTAGCTAACTTCTCTAACATTTTAAACATTACACTTTCATTATTCTTAACTACTAATGTATAGATAGTTAACGGTTTATATTTATGTTCTCTACAAGATATTTTAAAAACTTGCATCATTCCTCCTTATACTTATACTATATTAATAATATATGATTAACATCTATTGATATCACAATGAGTTTATTTCATTAACCATTATATCATACTCTTCTTTAGAAAACTCTTCTCCTATCTCTTCTTTTAGTAAAGGTATAAGATTATTTTTAGTTATGTGTATCTCTTCATATTCTACTTCTATATTAAATATATCGGTAGTCTTAGATTCTTTTTCAGACACTATATCTATTTTTAAACCAGAGAAAGTATAAATCTCTTTTAGATCTTTTAAACTTACTGAGTCATCTTTACACTTTATCCAAATAAAAGCCGTTGATGGATATGTTTTTAACTCTTTATGTAGATTCTCGATATCTTCAGTACTAGGTTTCTCTTTAAGATGTATAGTTTTAAATATTCTAGCATTCTTATTTTTTATAAAATTAAAACTAAAATTATCTTCATCTACTATAGTGGCGTGTATTAAACCTTTATCTTCCTCTTCACCATGTTTCAGTCTATCAAAACTACCACTTGCTAAGATTCTATTATACACAGACGGAGTATGTATATGATTAGTATGTATATAGTATTTAGTTATGTTTAAGAAATCATCTTCGTTATGAGACGAATCTAATAAAATAGGTAGTTGATATCTAAACTGTCCGTGCATCATAACTAAATCGACTTGTGTTAAACCTTTAGATTTCATTAGCTCTTTAATATCTTGAAATCTATCACTTGCTGGTTTATCATTTTGATCTGGTACATAAAGTATATTTAAATTAAAATCTTCCATATGTTCTATATGTATATCTGTTATATATTTAAAATCTATATCTAGTTTTAACTTATTAGTATTAGTCTGAAATACTTTACCTTGTTTACTATCGTGTAACGGTGTACCCTCTAATAATCTTAGTTTAATATTTCTACCAGAACAAAAAGCCATCAGTTCGTTAAACCACTCTACAATCAAATCATAATCTTCACTATTAGTAACCAATAATCTTTCAAATAGATCTCCGTTAAAGAATATAGCATCTAACTCATTAACAAGATTAGTGTTACTATATAATACTTTTCTTAGATTTTCTATAATATAAGCTGTTTTATTATTCATGTGTCCTAAATGTATATCACCTAGTGTTATATAGTTAAATTTTTTCATTTTACCGCCTTATATCTTATTCAGGAATTAGGAGCTTGTATAAAAATATATTTAGATGAAAATTTAACTTTATACTGTATCTACGGTATAAATTAGTTTATAAAATATAATAGGAGGTAAATGATGCTGTTATATAAGAAGAATTGGTCTAATTTTCCTAGCGCGATAATAGACACGGAAACCAAGAATACTTCTTTTTTAAGATATGCTAGATTATTAAAAGCTATGAATATAGAAAACCATTCATTTTGTTTAGCTTTAATTAACCCAGAGTTACAAGGAGTAGATCCTAGGTCTAATAATCTAACACCTGAACAAATAGCTATGATAATAAAAGAAGCAAGAGAAAATCCTTGGTATATATTTAGAGAGATTATTAAGTTACCACCAAGTGGTGGGTCACAACCAGTTGACTTACAAGCTAATAGAGGTAACATAGCTTTATTCTGGTTATTCTTTAACCATGTAACCACATTGTTAATACAACCAAGACAAACTGGTAAATCAGTTAGTACAGATACACTAATGGTTGCTTTGATGTATATATTAACTATTAATACTGATACACACTTATTAACTAAAGATGATAGTCTTAGAGTAAGAAATGTTAAAAGGATAAAAGAGATTATATCTTATTTACCTTATTATCTTAAACTTAAAACTAAATCTGATACTAATAATACTGAAAAAATTACGGTTAATAGATTAGGTAACACCTATCTAACATCTGTACCACAAGCTTCTGTTAAAGCCGCTAAGAACTTAGGTAGGGGTTTAACTGTTGCTATCCACCATATCGATGAAATTGCGTTTATTAATAATATAGAACACACTTTACCAGCATTACTTGCATCTGCTGGTGCTGCTCGTGATAGTGCTCATTCAGAAGGTGCTCCTTATGGTAATATCTTTACAACTACAGCAGGGTATTTAAATACTGATTCTGGTACATTTGTAAAAACTAATATTTATGATAAATCGTTAAGATGGACAGAAAAACTTTATGATTGTGAAGATATAGAAGAACTACATAAAACTATAAAATCTAATTCTCCTTCTGGTGAGTTACAAGTTTTATTAGAGTTCAATCATAGACAACTAGGTAAAACAGATGCTTGGTTAAAAGGTAAAATAGCAGATGCGTTATCTAAAGGTGAAGATGCGGCCGCTGACTTCTTAAATATGTGGGCTGATGGTGGTTCTGAATCTGCTATAGATAAGAAACTTATGGCTAAGATCAATGATAGTAAAGTAAATGATGCTTATATAGATATATCTAGTTATGGATATATCACTAGATGGTATCTTCCACAACATGAAGTACTTGGTGATGGAGTATACAAAAGAAAACTTGTTATGGGGTTAGATACTTCTGATGCAGTTGGTAACGATGATATATCTATGGTTATAAGAGATGCTATAACAGGTGAAACAATTGCTACTGGTAATTATAATGAAACTAACACTATCTTGTTCTCTAAATGGATAGCTGACTGGTTAATCAAATATAGTAACTTAACATTAGTTATAGAGAGAAGAAGTACTGGTACATCTATATTAGATAACTTATTACTTATATTACCATCTAAAGATATAGATCCGTTTAAAAGAATATTTAACTGGGTTACAGATATGTCTAATGAAAATAAAGAGTATTATGAAGTTATCAATACACCTATGGATAAAAGATCTAGAGATGTTTATACTAAATATAGAAAAGAGTTTGGTTATGCTACATCTGGTTCAGGTAAAGCTAGTAGAGATAATCTTTACGGTGGTGCTTTTAATGCTAGTATAAAATATACTGCTGAAGTAACAAGAGATTCTACCTTAATACATCAAATCAGTAGATTAATTATTAAGAACGGTAGGATAGATCATAGACCAGGTGAACACGATGATTCAGTTATAGCTTGGTTATTAGGTTATTGGTTCTTATCTAAAGCTAAGAATAAAAACTATTATGGATTAAATAATAATAGTGTATTATCTGCTGTTAATGCATTAATAGTAAAAGAACAAGGCGGTCATTCCGCTATACAAGATAGAGAAGAGAAATTGTATATTAAGAATAAGATATCTAGTCTTATGAAACAATTAGAATCTGATCTACCTGCTTATAAGAAGAAAGTTATAATAAATCTTATACATAAACTAAATAGTGAGTTAGGAGATGAAGCTAACCATGATCTTAATATAGATAATCTATTAGAAGATGTAGGTAAAGTTAAACCTGATGCTATAGAAAGTAGAGAACTTAAACCATTTAGTTTAAGTCATAGTTTTAGTAATAGAAGAATATACGCAGCATAAATATCATATACTATACCTATTAGGTATAGTATATGTGTTAATTGTTTTTTAATCTTTCTTCTTCGATATATCTTGTAACATCATCAAGGAGTTTATACATAGTTGGAGTATCATGCATTATATTACAATATTCTAAAGAGTTAACTCTTCCAAAGAAAAGATTAATGTTTTGAAGCATAAATACTTCTTGTGGTATGTTCTCTACTTCTAGTAATTCTCTAGAAGTTGTATCTTTACTTACATTAGCTGCTGTACCGTCACTTGGATAGCCCGACACCTGCATATGTTGGTACTACAGTTAAAAATATAATAAGTAAAGATAAATAATTTCATATTTAGAGGATATTTAAATATCCTCTATTTTATAAATACTAGATAAAAGATCTTCTGTATTTATTTTCTTTTTTATAGTTCTCTTGGTAGTATTTAAGACTTTTGTTGCTTCTGAAATAGATTCAAAAATATGTTCTTTTCCATTTATAGTATTAACAGCTTTTATCATTCTATTATTAGTACTAGGTCTATAATTAAAATCAATACTACTCCACGGTTCATTTGTTTTAACTCTAAAAACCCAGTCACCCAATGGTTTGATATCATTCTTTGCTCTTATCCGCCTACCAATACTAGCACTCTGAATTCCTGTTTGTCTAGATAGTTCTTCCATAGATAAATTTTCAATAATACTTCCATTAATAATGTTTTTAGCTTGGTAAGTATTATTTTGTTTTTTACTATTTAAAAGTATACATTCTAATTCATAATCTTTATTAACTT
>ERZ1673962.499-NODE-499-length-26682-cov-3.891050_pt1 | contig 26682 bp, 26 predicted proteins | sample MGYA00580188_ERZ1673962 | MGnify/ENA primary metagenome ERZ1673962 (study PRJEB41334, sample SAMN05608104) | rock metagenome | biome: terrestrial subsurface; feature: shale formation; material: shale | place: USA: Pennsylvania ... | reverse complement strand
CGAGCGTCCGGCCGCTCCGGCTCCGGCGTTGCCGCCCTCGAATTTCGCCACGCCCAGTCTGCCGCCGGCGGCCGCCAAGCTCGCCGGTCAGGCTGAGCAGCAGCGTCAGGCGGGTGATTTTGCGGGTGCGGCCGCTTCGCTGGAGCGTTCGTTGCGTATTGCTCCGCGCGAGGCGTATCTCTGGAATCGGCTCGCGCGTGTGCGGCTGGAGCAGGGGCAGGCGGTTCAGGCCGGCAATCTGGCCTCGCGGGCCAATGATCTCGCGGGCGGCAAGGAGGACATCAAGCGCGACAACTGGCGCATCATCGCCGAATCCAAGCGTCGTTCGGGGGATCTCGCGGCAGCCAGTGAGGCTGAGCAGCGCGCGGGGGGGCAGTAGTATTCGACTGTGGCCAATCGGCATGAGGTACGAGTCTGCTGCGTGGACTGGTGCGCTGCCGATCTCTTTCGGCTCAGTCTACGGCCGGGGGCGAGACAACGTTGAACACAACAGGAGATGCAAGGCCATTAAGGTGATTTTCGGTAAAAGCTCTACCCGTAGGATAGGCAGAGCGTAGCGATGCCCATCCTGCACATGGGGCGATTCTTTCTCGGAAATCACCTAAAGTCTGGTTGAGGCCGGTGGTCGACCAAATCTTGGTGAGTTAGCGTTGTCAGTTCGAGAACGAAATTTATGCATTTTGTGTTTGATGTGGCTTGACAGAATGAGTCAAAACAAAACTAATAAAATCAATTAACCCGGCAAGCGAGTTAATTAATGTCGTCGGACCTCTCGCTAACCTCATCAGCTTTCAATTAATATGATCACTTTTGCAGGGCGTGACTGGTATTACGACTTCCGAGAAGTTAATGCTGTGTTTGCTGATGCATCTTGCACCAAGGTTGTCGTTCGACTTCTTGAGCGCTACTCAAAAATTACTAAGGCATGGAGCGAGGAACTGAACTCTGAATGGATATGCCGACTTTTTATGTCGGCAAAGCTTGTGATGTCCTCAACACTACATATCAACGCCGCATATTTCGCGGAGGAAAAAAATTTAAGGGTGGTAGTGCCATATTTACGGTACTACTCAGTACTCTCTCTTCTGCGAGCTGTCTGTTATACGCTTCCTGAACATGAATGGAAAAATGGGGATCTGATTCGAATTTCCCATGCCGCAGCCATCGATGGCGCGCTTGATCATTTGCGTCGCTTCGATAAATTCTTTGCAGATTCCGCTGAAACAGAGATACGTGAGCTGAAGGCTGAACGTGAGCTAGTTTCATATCGCGCACCGTCATCAGGTGACGACTGTATCTCCGAGAAAAATCGCTACTTGTCATTGTGTGCGCTATTAGCAGAAATAGCCCAATTTAACTCTGAACTGCTTGAGTCCTCAATTCTTAAAAACGCTAATCCAGTCCACTTTCGCCTCCTGTCAGAGTACGCATCGAAGATTGCTAGCCCCGAGATTGATAGACACTACTTCGGTGACAATGAAGATGCATATCGTCTTGGATGCCTTGCGCGCAAAAAACCTCATCCCGTCAATATTCAGCATTTCATGAAGGAAGGGCACGTCGATGATTTTTTTGGGGCGTGGCTTGCGGATGAAGAAAGCGATGGACTCTTCAACCCTGACGAGATGCATAACATCATATTTGATATACCATGAGGTCTGGCATAGTATTTGATTCTACTCTTTCTTTTAATCGGCGTCACGTTAGGCTCTAGAGAAAAAAATATGGAAGATTATGGGACAAGAGCAGGAGTCGATCTGAAAACTAGAAGCCAAGCGGAATCGGTTGTCGAACGACTGTATATTTCAGTTAAACATTTGTGCACGGCGCCAGGAGATGTGAGAAGTCGGCTTGTAGGAGCTGTTATCACTCTTCTTCCGCTACAGGTAAACGAGTTTCCTGAAGAATTGCAGGCAGATTTTGATTGGGTAATAACTCAAAGCACAAAGTATAAATCTCAAACTCCCCAGTATCAAGGAAACATAGAAACTACGATGAAAAGAATAAAAAATTCAACCGGAGAAAAAATAGCAGAGAGAATATTTTTGCTATATGCGCAAGTTCAGGACATTAGAGGTTTTCCGCTGCTTGAATATCGTAATCCAAATGATTGAGGGCGGTAATAAATAATTAAGCTGGAAATTAAATATAATCGATCAAGAAAGCGATGCTGCGCTCTGTTTTTATAATTGACCGATTTGAGTTACTATCTGTTCTTTGCCGGAGAGTTGTAAAATAAATTCTGATGACTTATTGTTTTGGCTCTTGCCTGTGCGGCACTGTGAAATTTGAAGTTCAAGGCGACTTCGACAGCTTTTACCTGTGCCATTGCCGCCATTGCCAAAAAGACACGGGATCTGCTCATGCGGCGAATTTATTCTCGCAGTCAGCCAAACTGACCTGGAAGTCAGGCGCGGATGCTGTGACTTCCTTTACGCTTCCGGGCACTCTTCACAGCAAAAGCTTCTGTAAGCTGTGTGGTTCCGCCTTACCAAACACTCAGATTCCAGGCTTGCTCGTCGTTCCCGCAGGATGCTTGGACACCACAGTCTCCATATTGCCAACAGCACACATTTTCACATCCAGCAAAGCGTCTTGGGATGCCGAACTCGGGGAAGTGCCAAAATTCGAAGGTCTGCCGGAGTGAGCCACGATTACATAACCAATGGCGGTTGGCAGACACACCCACGCTGCGCTTCGGCGCCCCGCAAAGCCAAGCGTTAGGTTTCAATCGGGCTTATTCATACTTATTAAAAAGGTTCTCTACATTGGATATTCCACGCATCTTCAACATTACCGAAAGCGCCCACCGCATTCACAACCCACTCACGCCGGAAAAGCTCGCCACGCTCGGTGCCGTGCTGCGCCTTGAACCTGGGACTCGTGTACTCGACCTCGGCAGCGGTTCGGGCGAAATGCTGTGCACCTGGGCGCGCGATTACGGAATCACCGGCATCGGTGTCGACATGAGCCAGTTGTTCAGCCGGCAAGCCAAAGACCGTGCAGAAGAACTCGGCGTCGCCGACAAAGTCGAATTCATTCATGGCGACGCGGCCGGATACATTGCCGACCACAAGTGCGGTGTGGCCGCCTGTGTCGGCGCCACATGGATCGGCGGCGGAGTCGCGGGCACCATCGAGCTTTTGACGAAAAGCCTCGATAACAACGGAATCATCCTCATCGGCGAACCCTATTGGCGTCAATTACCACCGACGGAAGCGGTCGCCAAGAACTGCCTGGCCAATTCCATCTCCGACTTTCACGGACTTCCTGAGCTGATCGCCTCTTTCGGCACACTCGGCTACGATGTCGTGGAAATGCTTCTGGCCGATCAGGAAGGCTGGGACCGATACGAAGCGGCCAAATGGCTCACCATGCGCCGATGGCTCGAAGCCAATCCCGAAGACGATTTCGCGGAAGAGATCCGATCCCAGTTGAACGACGCACCAAAACGCCACGTCGCCTACACGCGCGAATACCTTGGATGGGGAGTGTTCGCATTGATGGCGCGCTGATGAGAGCGACTCAGCCCATGCCGATCACGCTGTAAAAACTCAAGAATGCCCGCGCCTCACCTGGGGATGCGCTGACGCGCGCCGGCCAACCGGCGACAGGCGAACAAACGCATGGGTTTCGCGCCATACAGAGAACTGCTGAGCGCCATGGCCATCGCGCTCACCTTTGCTGCATTCATTCCCTATGTCCGCGCCATCCTCAGCGGCAAGACCAGACCCCATGTGTTTTCATGGATCATCTGGGGTTCGACGACCGGCGTGGTTTTTCTGGCGCAGATCGAAGACGGCGGCGGGGTCGGCGCCTGGCCTATCGGCGTGTCGGGCGTCATCACCATACTGGTTGCGTGCCTTGCCTGTTTGAAACGCGCAGACATCACAACCACGAAATCCGACTGGGTGTTTTTCGTTTCGGCACTGTCTTCGCTGCCGCTCTGGTTTCTCACATCCGATCCCCTGTGGGCAGTCATTGTCCTGACGACCGTCGATGCGCTTGGATTCGGGCCAACGATCAGAAAGATCTATCGCTTTCCGTATTCCGAGTCATTGCTGTTTTTCGCCCTGTTCGCCATCCGCAACATCATCGCCATCCTGGCACTTGAGCACTATTCGGCTACAACAGTGCTGTTCCCAGCCGTCATCGCCATGATGTGTCTGCTGCTGATCCTGGTGGCAACGCATAGACGGCGGGTATTGCCGAATGTGAACACACGCAATTCGTCTGGGCCCATGTCGGCCTGACGACTGCACGGAATGTGCCTTCAGACATCCCGAGTCAGGTACAGGCCGAGCGCCCGATCAGGCCGGCGAAGCCCGTCGATAAGAATCGACTAAAAAGCTTTCACAAAACCGCAGCTTTTCTGCTATTTTCCCCGACCAAACGGCGATCGCCTCGCTCAGGCTGCGAACTCAGGCGGATGCGAAGCATCCAGTGGCGTCTTCACCCTCTGTCGAAGGAGGTTCGTGCATGATCAAGCCAGTCGGCTCTGATGAACTCAGGCCGCGTTTCGTCTATGACCCCGAGCAGCACCACCGACTCTCGCGCGAAGCCGAGTCGCTGCCCTCGGTGATCGTCAGCTCCCAGGCGGCCGGCAATGCCGTCATGCTGGGCGCCGGGTATTTCAGCCCGCTCGACGGGTTCATGAATCTGGCCGACGCGCTCAGTACCGCGCAGTCGATGACTCTGACCGACGGGCGCTTCTTCCCGGTGCCGCTGCTCTGTCTGCTGGAATCGGCCGACGCCATCGCCGGCGCCACGCGAATCGCACTGCGTGACCCGAACGTCGAAGGCAATCCGGTGCTGGCGGTCATGGACGTCACCGCCGTCGAACAGGTCTCGGACGACCAGATGGCCCTGATGACCGAACAGGTCTACGGCACCTCGGACCCGAAGCACCCAGGCGTCGAGACCTTCAACAGCCAGGGCCGCACAGCCATCTCGGGACCGATCCAGGTTCTCAACTTCTCCTACTTCCAGACCGACTTCCCCGACACCTTCCGCACCGCCGTCGAGATCCGCCACGAGATCCAGGAGCGCGGCTGGCAGAAGATCGTCGCCTTCCAGACCCGCAACCCCATGCATCGCGCGCACGAAGAACTGTGCAAGATGGCGATGGAGGCGGTCGAGGCCGATGGGGTCGTGATCCACATGCTGCTCGGTCAGCTCAAGCCGGGCGACATCCCGGCGCCGGTGCGCGATGCGGCCATCCGCACCATGGCCGAACTCTACTTCCCGCCCAATACCGTGATGGTCACGGGCTACGGCTTCGACATGCTCTATGCCGGGCCGCGCGAGGCGGTGCTGCACGCCTATTTCCGTCAGAACATGGGCGCGACCCACTTCATCATCGGTCGCGATCATGCCGGCGTCGGCGATTACTACGGTCCCTTCGACGCCCAGACCATCTTCGATGACGCGGTCCCCGCCGGCGCGCTCGCCATCGAGATCTTCCGCGCCGACCACACCGCCTACTCGAAGAAGCTCGACCGGGTGGTGATGATGCGCGACGTGCCGGACCACACCAAAGAGGATTTCATCCTGCTGTCCGGCACCCGCGTCCGCGAGATGCTCGGCCAGGGCGAGGCCCCGCCGCCCGAGTTCTCGCGCCCCGAGGTCGCACAGATCCTCATGGATTACTACCAGTCACTCCCTCAGTCGTAGCCCAACGGAGAGCCAATGAGATGATTACCAGCAATCCCTTCGCCGAGCTGTCGGCGTTCATTGCGCCGGGCGTGATGCAGGCCTATGTCGTGTTGATGATCCTTCTGGTCATCGGCGGCACCCTGCTCGACGTCAAGCACAAGAAGAGCGCCCAGTATTTCTTCGAGAAAGGCAAGTCGCTCAAGAAACTGGCCAAGCGCGAAGTCGGCGGCGCCGAGAAGATCGGTCTGGCCGTCAGCACCCTGGCCAACGAAGTCCTGGCCTCGGGCGAGTTCGAGAATCCCGATCGGCGCAAGTCCCACCTGCTCATGATGTATGGCTTCGTCACCTTCGTGGTGACGACCGCGATCCTGATCTTCGGCGTGGAAGGCGAGACCTCGGGTTTCGTGTCCCTGCTCTGGCACCTCGGCGCGCTGATGGTCTGTGTCGGCGGCTACTGGTTCTGGTTCAAGATCCGCGTCGACGTGCGCTCCGAGGGCCACGCCTGGCATGACGTGCATCTGTCGGATCTGTTCATCGTCTCGCTGCTCTTGACGACGACCCTGGCCCTGGTGTGGTCGCTGCTGGGTTCGATGCTCATCTTCGCGCTCTTCATCGCCGCCGCCACCACGCTGTTCGGCACCGTCTACTGGTCGAAGCTGGCGCACATGTTCTTCAAGCCCGCCGCCGCCTTCCAGAAGAAGGTCGCCAAGGCCGACGGCTCGCTGGACAAGCTGCCCGAGCTGCCCGAGCTGACGGACCCCGTCGTCAAGGAGCGCTATCCGGACATCCCGACCTACATGGGCGAGACCCCGCCCTACATGGGCCTGGGGATCAAGCGCGAAGCGCCGACCCATTACTGATCTCACCGCGCTGAACACAGTCGAGAGAGAAGAGGATCACGAGAATGCCAACGTTCGTCTATATGACGCGCTGCGACGGTTGCGGCCAATGCGTCGACATCTGCCCGTCGGACATCATGCACATCGACACGACCATCCGTCGTGCCTACAACATCGAACCCAACATGTGCTGGGAGTGCTACTCCTGCGTCAAGGCCTGTCCGCACAACGCGATCGACGTGCGCGGTTATGCCGACTTCGCCCCGCTGGGCCATTCGGTGCGGGTGCGTCGCGACGAGGAGAAGGGCGTCATCGCCTGGCGCATCATCTTCCGCAACGGCGAGAAGGACATGAACCTGCTCGCGCCCATCACCACCAAGCCCTGGGGTCAGTGCACGCCCAAGCTCAAGGAGGTGCCCGCACCGTCCAAAGAGATGCGCGACAGCCAGCTGCTGTTCAACGAGCCCAAGTACATTCGTCTCGATGACGGCGGTCTGCATACGCTGGAGTCCAACGGCCTGAAAATGCAAGCAGGGGTGTGCTACTGATGGCTTACAAGACAATCATCGAGGACGGCATCGACGTTCTGGTCGTCGGCGCGGGCCTGGGCGGCACGGGCGCGGCCTTCGAGGCGCGCTACTGGGGCCAGGACAAGAAGATCGTCATCGCCGAGAAGGCCAACATCGATCGCTCCGGCGCCGTGGCCCAGGGTCTGTACGCCATCAACTGCTACATGGGCACCCGCTTCGGCGAGAACAATCCGGAAGATCATGTGCGTTATGCGCGTATCGATCTGATGGGCATGGTGCGCGAAGACCTGCTGTTCGACATGGCGCGCCACGTCGACTCGGCCGTGCACCAGTTCGAGGAATGGGGTCTGCCGCTGATGCGCAACCCCAAGACCGGCGCCTATCAGCGTGAAGGCCGCTGGCAGATCATGATCCACGGTGAGTCCTACAAGCCGATCGTCGCCGAAGCGGCGAAGAAGTCGGCCGACAAGGTCTTCAACCGCATCTGCGTCACCCATCTGCTGATGGACGAGAGCAAGCCCAACCGGATCGCGGGCGCGGTCGGCTTCAACGTGCGCACCGGCAACTATCACGTCTTCAAGTCCAAGACGGTCATCGTCGCCGCCGGCGGTGCCTCCAACATCTACAAGCCGCGGTCGGTGGGCGAGGGCGCGGGGCGCGTCTGGTATGCGCCCTGGTCCTCGGGGTCGGCCTATGGTCTGCTGATCGGCGCCGGCGCCAAGATGACCCAGATGGAGAACCGCATCGTGCTGGCGCGCTTCAAGGACGGTTACGGTCCGGTCGGCGCCTACTTCCTGCACCTCAAGACCTATACGCAGAACGGTCTTGGGGAGGAGTACGAGTCCAAGTGGTGGCCGCAGCTCCAGGAGATGGTCGGCAAGGAGTATCTCGACCCTGAGCTTTCGCACCGCACTCATCGCCCGATCCCGACCTGTCTGCGCAACCATGCGCTGATCAGCGAGGTCAACGCCGGTCGCGGGCCGATCCACATGGTCACGATGGAAGCCTTCCAGGACCCGCATCTGGAAGAGATCGGCTGGCACAACTTCCTCGGCATGACCGTCGGTCAGGCTGTGCTCTGGGCCGCGACCGATGTCGATCCGAAGAACGAGAACCCTGAGCTGACCACCTCCGAGCCTTACGTCATGGGTTCGCACGCGACCGGCTGCGGCGCCTGGTGTTCGGGTCCGGAGGACGTCTCGCCGCCCGAGTATTTCTGGGGCTACAACCGCATGACCACGGTCGAGGGGTTGTTCGGCGCCGGTGACGCGGTCGGCGGCACGCCGCATGCGTTCTCGTCCGGCTCCTTCACCGAGGGGCGTCTGGCGGCCAAGGCGGCCTGCAAGTACATCGACGACGGCAAGGCCGAGGGCATCCGGGTCTCGGACGCGCAGATCGAGCGGCGTCGCCAGGAGATCTACAAGCCGATGGAGCACTACCGCGTCTATCGCAACGAGATCACCGCCGGTTCGGTCAACCCGAACTACATCAACCCGCGTCAGGGCCTGGATCGCCTGCAGAAGCTGATGGACGAGTACTGCGGCGGCGTGACCGTCAGCTACATGACCAATGAGAATCTGCTCAACATCGGCCTGAAAAAGATGAAACTCCTGGAAGAGGATCTCGAGAAGCTGGCGGCGGAGAACATCCATGAGCTGCTGCGCGCCTGGGAGCTGAAGCATCGTCAGCTCACCTCCGAGGCCGTGCTGCATCACACTCTGTTCCGCAAGGAGACCCGCTGGCCGGGCTACTACTACCGTGGCGACGCCCTGAAGGTCGACGACGAGAACTGGCATGTGCTGACGGTGTCGCGCCGCGATCCGGATACCGGCGAGTACACCATGGAAAAGGCGCCCTGTTACCATCTGGTCGATGCCTGACAGGATTGCGCTCGCCTTGAGATGAAGTATGGGCTCTCGGTATTGCCGGGAGCCCAGCTTTTTTCCGGGACTGAAACGCCGCAGCTTGAAGACGATTTGATGGTGATATGAACATCAACGATCTGACCGACGACGAAATCATCGAGATCGCGCACCCCCTGTGGGACGATCTCGTCAAGTATTCCAACAAGGGCCAGTACGGCAAGTTCATCAAGAAGTTCTCTTATAACCTGCTGCTGGGCTTGAACGAAGTCGAAATGGGCAAGCAGTTCGCGCACAGCGAGCTGTCGCGCAATCTGGTCGAGGAGCGTGATTTTCTCGGACTCATCCGGCGCGGCGAGCATGTGACGGCGCTCTACCGCGTTCGCAGTACGGCGCGCGAAGGGGAATGGCTGGGACGCATGGTGCTCGGTTATGAGAATGGCGAAGTGCGTATCTTTGCCGCGTCGATCTTCTGATTCCGAGGCCATGATGAAACAGACCATTCGCGACGATACATTCGTCGAACTGAGCTATCGCGTCATCGATCAGAAGACGGGGAATGTCCTGACGGCCGTTGAATTTCCGCTGGGCTATGTGCACGGCCACAATTCGGTGCTCGATCCGCGCGTCATGGCGGAACTGGAAGGCCGGTCGGTGGGCGAGACGATCTCGGTTCCGATCGATTGCAGCGATCTCTATGGGGCGCGTGACGAATCACTCGTCATCACGGATCTGATTGAGAACGTGCCCGAGGAATACCGTGAAGTCGGGATGCAGATCCTGATGGAGAACGAGAAAGGGGAAACCAAGACCTTTTTCGTCACCCGTATGGACGACAGGACGCTGACGATCGACGGCAATCATCCGCTGTGCGGTCGGCAGGTCATCTTCGAACTGGAAGTGCTGAGCGTGCGCGAGGCGACGGACGAAGAAATCGCCGCCGGCGGCACCTTGGATCAGGGACCGGACATCGGCGGATCACCGACACGGCCGATCTGACCGGGGTTCGGACTTTACCGCGCGCTGTGAAACAGCTTTCTCATGGCGCCATAGACCTGCTCATAGGTATAGGCGTTCTCGCCCCAGTGAACGAGCGTCTCGTCGTCGGTGCGAAAGGTCAGATAGGGATGGACTTCGACGCCATCGGCCTCGATCTCGGCGAGATCGTCGATGACACCGGCGATGCTCAGCGCAATGCCGGCCGTGAGGTCTTCGAGCTTGTCCGGCTCGATACCGGCCTCCTGAAGCTTGATCTTGATGCGGGTGACGATCTCAGCCGTGAATGCGGCTTGCAGATCGTTGAAGGTCGAACTGTCCAGTGTCAGTTTCATGATCCGATCGAATCGTGTCGTAGGATGTGGTGAGTGTGGCGAACCGCCTCAGTCGCGATCGATGCGGTTCGCTCCTCACCGCCTCCTGCAGAGCGTCCGTTTCCAGACTCAGGGACGCTTTGGAGTCTGATATGTGGCCTCTTTCTGGAACGAATCCCACATGACTTCATAGCCGACGAAGCCCTTTTCATTCGGCTGTTTCTGACGGGTCACGACGAATCGGCTGCGACCATCCGGAACCTGAGGACGGGCTTTTTGTTCGCTCATGCGTGCTGACCTTTGACGGTTGATGGGTCAATGTGTCTATGACAGAGAACAGGCTGAAGCACTATCCGGGTGCGGCAAATCCATGTCAAGCCCCGGATCGCTAGCGCTCGAGTTCCTGGAGTTCGAAGGTCATCGTCTCCAGATCCGCGAAGATCCAGGTCGCCGCCGGCGCGCCGAGTCCGGCCACAGTGCCTGGATTGACGAGCCAGGTCTGGCCGCCCTTCACGTTGTCCAGACGGCGGATCTCCGGCTCGTGGCTGTGTCCGCAGCAGACCAGATCATGATTGCCGGCACAGGCGAACGCCTCGCCGATGTGCGGATAATGGGTCATGAAGATCCGCCGCCCGGCCAGCGTCAGATCCGCATCGTTGCCGTGATACTGAAGCTGCCCGCCGGACCCGCAGGCCAGACGCGAGATGGAGACCGGATCGCCGAGATTGTTGCCGTGGATCACATGGATCGGCAGTTCCAGCTTGAGCGAGGCCAGCAGCGTATTGGTGCCGATCAGATCGCCGCAATGCAGCACGCATTCGGCCCCGCGCGTCTTGGCCTCCGCGATGGCGGTCGCCAGCATGGGGCCGCGATCATGGCTGTCGGAAACGATGCAGATTTTCATGCGCTTCCGCCTGCCGAGTTCGAGTCCATGGGCGGCAGAATCCGGCGATCGATCAGATAGGCGATGACCTCATCGGCCAATTCTTCCGGCGTGCGCTCGCCGGCCTGCACCACGAGCTCCGGGGCCTCAGGCGCTTCATAGGGATCGTCGATACCGGTGAAATGCTTGAGTTCCCCGGCACGCGCTTTCTTGTACAGCCCCTTGGGGTCGCGCTGTTCGCACACTTCGAGCGGCGTGTCGACGAAGACCTCGATGAAGTCGCCCTCGCGCATGCTGTTTCTGACGCGCCGACGGTCGATCCGATAGGGGCTGATGAAGGCCGTCAGGGCGATGAGGCCGGCCTCGCAGAAGAGTTGCGCGACCGCGCCGATGCGCCGGATGTTCTCCTCGCGATCGATGGCGCTGAACCCCAGACCGAAACGCTGGGCGAATTCCTCGCCGTGCGTCTCGCGCAGCATCCCCGTGCTGGCGTTGAGTCCATGACGCACATTGTCCCCATCGAGCACCGCCGTTTTGATGCCGCGTTCCGACAGCCTGTGGTCGAGTACATTGGCCAGTGTGCTCTTGCCCGAGCCGCTCAGGCCGGTCAGCCAGATCACACAGCCGCGATGGCCGTTGAGACGCTCGCGATCCTCGCGCGAAACGCGGTGCTCGTGCCAGGTCAGATGGACATCGGTCGTCATGCGGAATCCTGTTTCTGGTGTATGAACCCGACTGCGAAGCCGTGGCCGGAGGCCAACGCAGGCGTCCGGCATTCTCAAATCCACCGCAACGCATTGTCAATCATCGTCTCGATCGGTCGCCTTCGACCGAGGTCGTGATTGACTTCCAGGGACCATGAAATCATGATGACTTGATCGAAGCTGGAGGTTCCGCTACAGGGTTGAGCGCGACCTGTGCTCAAAACCCGCGCTAACGCCTGAAATCATGACCGATCTGTCCCACATCCTCGGCCCTGATGGCTGGCTCGCCGACCAGATCCCCGGTTTCACCCATCGTGCCCAGCAGCAGGCGATGGCCGAGCGGGTCGCCGATGTCCTCGACTTCGGCGGCGTGCTCATCTGCGAGGCCGGCACCGGCACCGGCAAGACCTTCGCCTACTTGGTTCCGGCGCTGCTCTCGGAGCGCAAGGTCGTGATCTCGACCGGAACGCGCAATCTCCAGGATCAGCTCTTCCATCGCGACCTGCCGCTCATCCGAAGCGCGCTCGGCGTGCCCGTGACCACGGCACTGCTCAAGGGGCGGGCCAACTATCTCTGCCGCCATCGTCTGAATCTGATCCTGGCCGACAGCGCCCGTCTCGACGGCGCCACGCGCGGCCAGCTCAAGCAGATCCGCGACTGGTCGAGCGTCACCCAGCGCGGCGACATCGCCGAACTGCCGATTCCCGAGGACGCGGCCATCTGGCCCGAAGTGACCTCGACCAGCGACAACTGTCTCGGCCAGGACTGTCCCGAGTTCGGCGACTGCCATCTGGTCGCCGCGCGACGCGAGGCTCAGGACGCCGATCTGGTCGTGGTCAATCATCATCTCTTCTGCGCCGATCTGGCGCTCAAGGACGAGGGCTTCGGCGAGATCCTGCCCGGTGCCGACTGCTTCATCCTCGACGAGGCCCATCAGCTCCCCGAAACCGCGACCGGGTTCTTCGGGATCAGTCTGAGCAGCCGCCAGCTCCTGGATCTGGCGCACGACACCGAACTGGAAGCCATCCGCGACGCCAGGGACGTGCTCGCGCTGCGCGACCGGACCGCGCATCTGCGCCGGGCCACGCAGGATCTGCGTCTGACGATGGGCGACCGCGACCGGCGCGGTCCCTGGGATGAGCTGGTGGCCGATGCGAGCGTGTCGGAGGCGCTGCTCAGCGTCGTGGAGCGTCTGGGCGATCTGATCACGGCACTCGAGATCGTCGCCGGACGCGGCAAGGGTCTGGATGCCTGTCTGGAGCGCGCCCTGGATCTGCTCAAGCGCCTGACACGCATCATCATCAGCGAATCGTCCGATACGGTATGCTGGTTCGAGACGCTCGGACGCGGTTTCCGGTTGCACCAGACCCCGCTGGAGATCGCCGATTTCTTCCGCGAACGCATCGGGCGCGCGGGCACGGCCTGGGTGCTGACCTCGGCAACCCTGGCCGTCGGCGACGGCTTCGAGCACTTCGCCCGCCAGCTCGGCATCGAGCACGCCGAGACGGCGCGTTGGGACAGTCCGTTCGATTATGCCCGGCAGGCCCTCTGGTTCGTGCCGCGCGGACTGCCGCAACCGGCCGAGCCGGACTACAATCGGCACGTCCTGGAGCTGGCGTGCGACGTGATCGACTCCAGTCGCGGCCGTGCCTTCCTGCTCTTCACCAGTCATCGCGCGCTGCGCGAGATCGCCGAGGGTCTGGAGGGGCGTATCCGCTATCCGCTGCTGGTGCAGGGCACGGCGCCGCGCGCCGAGCTGGTCGAGCGGTTCAGGGCGCTTGGCAACGCCGTCCTGCTCGGAACCTCCAGTTTCTGGGAGGGGGTCGATGTGCGCGGTGAGGCGCTGTCCTGCGTGCTCATCGACCGTCTGCCCTTCGCCTCGCCGGGCGATCCGGTGCTGGCCGCGCGCATCGAGGCACTGCGCAAGGCCGGCGGCAATCCGTTCCGCGACTATCAGTTGCCGCGCGCTGTGATTGCGCTCAAACAGGGGGCGGGACGTCTGATTCGCGGGTCGGAGGATCGCGGCGTGCTGGTGGTCTGCGACCCACGGTTGCTGTCGAAGTCCTATGGCCAGACCTTTCTCGACAGCCTGCCGCCGATGGCCCGGACGCGCGAGATCGAGCAGGTCCGGTGCTTTTTCGCCTGAGATGACCGGTTTCAACCTGGATGGCTCAAACCTATGAGTTTCCTGAAGAATCTGTTCGGGCGCCTGCTGCATGGCAATCGGGTTCGCACGCGGGACGACGAACGCGATGAGATCGGCGACATCGATTCGTCTTCGTCGCCGTCGGAAGACGACATCGCGAGCGAGCCGGATGAAGACACCAGCGAGGGCGATGGGTCGATCGACCTGGAGTCGCCGCCGATCCGCTTCGACCGCTGGTTCTATCCCTGGCTGCTCGACCTCAGCGCTTTCGCCGATCTGTCGCTGAGTCAGTCCGAGGCCCATGTGCTCGACGCCTTCGAGCAACTGGTCACGGGTCAGAAGTCGAGTTCCACCCTGGTTCCGCGCCTGCCGATGGTGATTCCGCAACTGATGCGCAGTCTGAAGGACGAGACCATGACCGGGGCGCAGTTGGCGCGCCAGATCACACGGGATCCGGTTCTGGTCGGCGAAGTCATCCGTGTGGCCAACAGCCCCTATTACCGGCGTGCACGCAAGATCTCGAACATCGAGCAGGCGGTCGTGCTGCTGGGGCGTGACGGACTGCATCAGCTCGTCGCGCGCGTGGCCTTCTATCCCATCTTCAATCTCAAGTCGGGGCATGTGACCAATCTGGCCGCCGCGCGCGTCTGGATGCAATCCGAGCGCAGCGCGCTGGTCTGTCACTGTCTGGCCGAGCAGCGCGGGCAGGATGTGTTCTCGGCCTATCTGGCCGGGCTGGTCGCCAACGTGGGGCTGATGGTCGGGTTCCGGCTCATGGATCAGGTGCTCGACAAACAGCGCGACCCGATCCCGAACTCAGGGGCGTTCTACAGGGTCTTCATCGAGCGCTCCAGACAGTTGTCGCACCGCATCATCGACGAATGGAATTTTCCCGAGAGCGTCATACAGGCCATCGACGAGCAGGCCAATCCGGAGCCGAGCGCGGCGCGTTCCTGGCTGGGCGCGATCCTGGACGTCGCCGATCAATATGCCAAACTGAACCTTCTGGTCGAGAAACGGCGGCTTCCCGAAGACGAGGTGGATGCCGCGATGTTCATGTCCGAACCCTGCTATCGCCGACTTTTGATCGATGTACAGAACTGACCGCACCGACGCTCTCCCTGGAACCCCGCGCGTGAGAGGCGAGGCATGATCCTGCGGCTCGTGCTCGTCATCCTGCTGCTGGCGGCGGCTTTGTGGCTGCTCCATCGGCTACGTACGATGCCGCGCGCCTTGCTGGCGCGCCGGCTGCGTCAGGCGGCAGTGTGGGGCCTGATCGGCGTACTGGTGCTCGCGGTGCTCACCGGGCGTCTGAATCCGCTGTTCGCGCTCCTCGGCGCGGCCATTCCGGTGCTGATGCGGTTGCTCGCGTTCCTGCGTCTGGTGCCTGAGCTGCAACAGATCCTGCGCTCGCTCGGGCTCGGGGTGGGCGCTGGCGCCGGTTCGGCCGATGGCGGGGCGGGGCAGGGCGTGCCTCCAAGCTCGGGCGCTCTGAGCGAGGACGAGGCACGCGCCATCCTTGGCGTCGATGCCAAGGCCGATGCCGAAGCCATCCGTGCCGCGCATCGGCGGCTGATGCAGCGGCTGCATCCGGATCGCGGCGGCTCGGATTATCTGGCCGCCCGCATCAATGCAGCCAAACAACGTCTGCTGGGGGATTGACGACACATGGCCACGGCTCCCAAACCCAAGAGCGCCTATGTCTGCAACGCCTGCGGCGCGCGCTATCCGAAATGGGCCGGGCAGTGTCAGGAGTGCGGCGCCTGGAACAGTCTCCAGGAAGTCGCCGAGCTACGCCGCCGTCCGGCCGAGCGCAGCGTCGGCTATGCCGGTCTCGTCGATGCCAACAGGATCGAAACCCTGGCCGAGGTCAGCCCGGAGGAACGCCGGCGCGTCGAGAGCGGCATCGGCGAGCTGGACCGGGTGCTCGGCGGCGGTCTGGTCGCCGGCTCCGTCGTCCTGATCGGCGGCGATCCGGGCATCGGCAAGTCGACCCTGCTGCTCCAGGCGTGCGCGGCGCTCGCTGCCGATCAGCCGGTGCTCTATGTCAGCGGCGAGGAGTCGCCCCAGCAGATCGGTCTGCGCGCGCGCCGGTTGGGGCTGTCCGGCGGCGGCATCCGACTGCTGGCCGAGACCTGTGTCGAGCAGATCCTGGCCCACGCCGAGCAGGAGCGGCCACGGGTGATGGTGGTCGACTCGATCCAGACGCTCTATACCGAGACGCTGCAATCGGCGCCCGGCTCGGTGTCGCAGGTGCGCGAGTCGGCGGCGCAACTGGTGCGCTTCGCCAAGCAGCGCGACACCGTGGTGTTCCTGGTCGGGCATGTGACCAAGGACGGCGCGCTCGCCGGGCCGCGCGTGCTCGAACACATGGTCGACACCGTGCTCTATTTCGAGGGCGAACACGGTGGCCCCTTCCGCATCGTGCGCTCGATCAAGAACCGCTTCGGCGCCGTCAACGAGTTGGGCGTGTTTTCGATGGGCGATCAGGGTCTGCGCGAGGTCAAGAATCCCTCGGCGATCTTTCTCTCGCGCCACGATCGGCCGGTCTCGGGCAGTCTGGTGATGGTCACGCGCGAAGGGACGCGCCCGCTGCTGGTCGAGGTCCAGGCGCTGGTCGACGAGAGTCCGCTGGCCAATCCGCGCCGGGTGGCGCTGGGGCTGGATCAGAACCGGCTGTCGATGCTGCTGGCGGTGCTGCACCGGCATGGCGGCATCGGCATGTTCAATCAGGACGTCTTCGTCAATGTCGTCGGCGGGGTGCGCATCGCCGAGACGGCGGCCGATCTGCCGGTGCTGCTGGCGGTGCTGTCGAGCTATCGCGACCGGCCGCTGCCGCTCGATCTGGCCGCCTTCGGCGAGATCGGTCTGTCGGGCGAGGTGCGGCCCGTCCCCAATGGTCCCGACCGGCTGCGCGAGGCGGTCAAGCACGGCATCCGGCGCGCTATCGTGCCCAAGGGCAACGCGCCCAAGGAGGGCGTCGAGGGGTTGGAGATCACGGTCGTCAGAACCCTGAGCGAGGCGCTGGGGGCGGCGTTCTGAAAGATCCGCCCGTCAGTGCTCGCCGCTGGGGATGCGCGCTCAGGGAGAACGCTACACCGAAGCCTCGATCCGCCAGCCGATGGTCTCACCGGCGCACATCGGAACCACCTGACTGTCTCCGAACGCATAGTGCTCGGGCAGGGTCCAGGAATCGCGGATCAGCTTGAGGCGGTCCTGGTTGCGGGGCAGGCCGTAGAAATCCGGTCCATGCCGGCTGGCGAAGCCTTCCAGCCGGTCGAGCGCGCCGGCGCGGTCGAAGACCTCGGCATAGGCTTCCAGCGCGGCATGCGCGCTGAAGATCCCGGCGCAGCCGCAACTGCATTCCTTGGTTCCGATCGCATGGGGCGCGCTGTCGGTGCCGAGAAAGAAGCGCGGATGACCACTGGTCGCCGCCTCGACCAGCGCCAGCCGGTGGCGCTCGCGCTTGAGCACAGGCAGACAGTAGAAATGCGGCCGAATCCCGCCGGCCAGGATGGCGTTGCGGTTGTAGAGCAGATGATGCGGGGTGATGGTCGCGGCCAGCGTCTCGGGGCCGGAGCGCACGAAGTTCACCGCTTCGGCGGTCGTGACATGCTCCAGCACGATCTTGAGTCCGGGAACCTGATCGATGAGCGGGCGCAGCACCCGCTCGATGAAGATCGGCTCGCGGTCGAAGATGTCGATCGCCTCGTCCGTGACCTCGCCATGCACCAGGAGCGGCATTCCGGCCGCCCGCATCGCTTCCAGCACCGGCTGGAGCCGTGGGATGTCGGTCACGCCGCTTTCGGAATTAGTGGTCGCTCCGGCCGGATAGAGCTTGCAGGCGACCACTACGCCGCTATCCCGGGCGCGCGCGATCTCGTCCGGGGTGGTGCGGTCGGTGAGATAGAGCGTCATCAGCGGCGTAAAGCCGCTGCCCTCGGGGAGCGCGGCGAGGATACGTGCTCGGTAGGCGAGCGCCTGTTCGGTCGTCACCACCGGCGGCTTGAGATTCGGCATGACGATGGCGCGCGCAAACTGGCGCGCGCTGAAGCCCACCACGTCGGCCATGGCCGCGCCATCGCGCAGATGCAGGTGCCAGTCGTCCGGGCGGATGATCTCGATCGCGTCGCGGGATTCCATGGTTCAATCCACCTTGGGTCCGGCGGCGGTGATACGTGGATCGACCTGATCGGCGAACTTGGCGAAGTTCGACGCGAACATGCCCGCGAGCTTGCGCGCCTGGGCGTCGTAGTCGGCGCCGTTCGGCCAGGTGCGGCGCGGATCGAGGATCTCGGCCGGAACGTCCGGGCAGGACTCCGGAATCTGGAGACCGAAGATCGGATCGAGTCGGGTCGGCACACCGTCGAGCCGGCCATCGAGCACCGCGTTGACCATGGCGCGGGTGTGCGGGATGCGGATCCGCTGCCCGGTACCATAGGGTCCGCCGCTCCAGCCGGTATTGATCAGCCACACCTGGGTGCCGTGCTCGGCCAGCCGCTGGCCGAGCAGTGCGGCGTAACGCTGCGGATGCAGCGGCATGAAGGGCGCGCCATAGCAGGCGCTGAAGACGGGCGAGGGTTCGGTGACACCCTTCTCGGTACCGGCGACCCGCGCCGTATAGCCCGAGATGAAGTGATACATCGCCTGTTCAGGCGTCAGGCGCGAGACGGGCGGCAGCACGCCGAAGGCGTCGCAGGTCAGGAACAGCACCACGCTGGGATGACCGCCGAGTCCGGTGTCGCTGGCGTTGGGGATGGCGCTGATGTGATAGGCCCCGCGCGTGTTCTCGGTCAGCGACTCATCGTCGAGATCGAGCCGCCGGTCCTCGGCGCGCACGGTCACGTTCTCCAGCACGGTGCCGAAGCGGCGCGTGGTGGCATGGATCTCGGGTTCGGCGCTGGGCGAGAGCCGGATCATCTTGGCGTAGCAGCCGCCCTCGAAGTTGAAGATGCCGTTCGGACTCCAGCCGTGTTCGTCGTCGCCGATCAGGGTACGCGCGGCATCGGCCGAGAGCGTGGTCTTGCCGGTGCCGCTCAGACCGAAGAAGAGTGCGGTGCGACCGTCCGGCCCGATGTTGGCCGAGCAGTGCATCGGCAGCACGTCGCGGAAGGGCATCAGATAGTTCATCACCGTGAACAGCGACTTCTTGATCTCGCCGGCATAGCTGGTTCCGCCGATCAGCACCAGCCGCTTGGCGAAGTTGACCAGGATGAAGGTCTCCGAGCGCGTCTGGTCGAGCGAGGGGATGGCGTGGAAGCGCGGCACGTCGATCACGGTGAACTCGGGCACCAGGGTGTCGAGTTCCTCGGGCTTGGGCTGGATGAAGAGATTGCGCGCGAAGAGGCTGTGCCAGGCGTACTCGGAGATGACCCGCACCGGCATCCGATAGTCGGGATCGGCGCCGACATAGCAGTCCTGGACGTAGATCTCCTTCATTTGCAGATAGGAGGCCAGACGATGATGGAGCAGATCGAAATGGGCCTCGTCGATCGGGCGGTTGATCTCACCCCACCAGATGTGATCGCGGCTGCTCGGTTCCTCGACCACGAACTTGTCGTTGGCCGAGCGCCCGGTGTGATGTCCCGTGCGAACCACCAGCGGCCCCATGTGCGAGACCACACCCTCGTGCGCCCGGATCGCCTGCTCGTAGAGCGCCGGGGTCGGCAGGTTCCAGTGGATGGTGTCGAGGTTGTAGAGGCCGTGATGGTCGAGCGAATGCTCAGTGGGTCGACCAGAGACGCGCATGGGAGGCTCCTTCGGAATGCCGGCTTCGGATGTTCGAACGATCGTGTCGAAGCCTAGCACAATCACGCTTGGCCTCGCGCCGCCGGTATCGCCTCGGGACGGCGGCCCGGACTCGGATCACGGCCGTGCCGGCGTGACCGTCGAGCTTCAGCGTCGCCGCAACGAGAATCCGGCGACCACCACGGCCAGCGCGACCAGGACGACCACCAGGGTCGCGAGCGCATTGATCTGGGGTGAGACGCCCATGCGCACGCTCGAATAGATCACCATCGGCAGCGTGGTCGATCCCGGACCGGAGACGAAGCTGGCGATCACCAGATCGTCGAGCGAGAGCGTGAAGGCCAGCAGCCACCCGGAGAGCAGCGCCGGGGCGATCAGCGGCAATGTGATGCGCAGATAGACCGTCAGCGGACGTGCGCCCAGGTCCATGGCCGCCTCCTCCAGCGAGCTGTCCATGCGCGCCAGACGCGAGCGCACCACGACCGCGACATAGGCCAGACTGAAGGTGATGTGGGCGATGGTGATGGTGCTGAAACCGCGTCCGTCCGGCCAGCCGATGGTCTGTTGCAGCGCCACGAACAGCAACAGCATCGACAGACCGATGATGACGTCCGGCATCACCAGCGGCGCGGTCAGCAGCAGCTCCAGTCCGGTGCGGCCGCGAAAGCGTCCGTGACGCACCAGGGCATTGGCCGCCAGTGTACCCAGCACCAGGGCGATGGTGGCGTTGACGGCGGCGATGCGCACGCTCAGCCAGGCGGCATCCAGCAGCTGTCGGTTGTGCAGCAGCTCGCCGTACCACTTGAACGAGAAGCCCGACCAGACCGTCACCAGCCGTGATTCGTTGAACGAATAGAGGATGAGCAGCAGGATCGGCACATAGAGAAAGGCATAGCCGAAGGCCAGCACGCTCAGCAGCGGCCAGGAACGTCGCTTCATGTCCGCCCGCCCTCGTCGTCCTGTTGCAGACGCTGCATGAGCACGAAGGGCACCACCAGCACCGCGAGCAGTACGATCGCCAGCGCCGAGGCCAACGGCCAGTCCTTGTTGGCGAAGAATTCGGTCCACATCAGTTTGCCGATCATCAGACTCCCCGGACTGCCGAGCAGATCCGGGATCACGAACTCACCGACCACCGGGATGAACACCAGCATGCTGCCGGCGACGATCCCCGGCATCGACAGCGGCAGGGTCACGCGCGTGAAGGCCCGAAACGGCCGGCAACCGAGATCCGCCGCCGCTTCCAGCAGGGTCGGGTCGAGCCGGGTCAGATTGGCGTAGAGCGGCAGGATCATGAACGGCAGATAGGAATAGATCACGCCGATATAGACGGCCGTCTGGGTGTGCAGGATCTTCAGCGGCGTGTCGATGACCCCGAGCCAGAGCAGAAAATTGTTGAGCAGCCCATTGGCATTCAGCAGCCCGATCCAGGCATAGACCCGGATCAGGAACGAGGTCCAGAACGGCAGGATGATGAGCATCAGCAGCGGAATGCGCCGCCGCTCGGGCGCGGTGGCGATGGCATAGGCCATCGGATAGCCGAGCAGCAGACAGCCGAGCGTACCCATCAGAGCCACCCAGAGCGAGTTGAGCAGGGCGGCGAGATAGATGTCGTCCTCGCGGATCAACTGGAAGTTGCCCAGATTGAGGCGGATTTGCAGGATGCCCTGTTCGACCCACTCCCAGAGCGCGGTGTAGGGCGGTTGGGCGAGCTGCGGCTCGGCCAGACTGATGCGCAGCACGATGACGAAGGGCAAGAGGAAGAACAGCCCCAGCCACAGATAGGGCAGGCCGATGTTGACCAGCCGGCTCAGGCGGTGTTCGTCGCTGGCGTGTCGAGGCTTCATGGACGGGCGCTCAGTCGGTCAGGACCACGCCGCTGGTCGGCGACCATTCGACCCAGACCTCCTGCTCCCAGGTCAGGGCCTGCTCGGTGCGCGGCTGGATGTTGGTCAGGGTCATCTCGACCAGGGTGCCGCCGCCGGTGCGAATCCGGTAGATGGACACGTCGCCGAGATAGGCGATGTCCTCGACCACGCCCTGGAGCCGGTTGACGCCGTCATCGCTCGGTGTCTGGCACAGACGCAGCTTCTCGGGCCGGATTGCCACCACCGCCGGGGTGCCGATCGGATGCGGCTGGAGACTGCGCATCCGCATCAGTCCGCCGAACTGGGCCTCGATCAGGACGTCGTCGCCCTGGATCGCGACGATCTTGCCCTCGAACAGATTGACCGAGCCGATGAACTCGGCCACGAAGCGGCTGTTGGGGAACTCGTAGATCGCCGTCGGCGTGTCGACCTGCATGATCTGGCCGGCGTCCATGACCGCGATGCGGCTCGACATGGTCATGGCCTCCTCCTGATCATGGGTGACGGTGACGAAGGTGATGCCGAGACGCTCCTGGAGGTTGACCAGCTCGAACTGGGTGTTCTCGCGCAGCCGCTTGTCGAGCGCGCCGAGCGGCTCGTCGAGCAGCAGCAGTTTGGGATGCTTGGCCAGACTGCGGGCGAGCGCCACGCGCTGACGCTGACCGCCCGAGAGCTGATCGGGTCGGCGCTTGCGTAGCGGCGTGATCTTGAGCAGGTCGAGCATCTCATTGACGCGCTCGGCGCGCTCGCGGCGCGGCAGCCGGTCCTGTTTGAGCCCGAACTCGATGTTCTGCTCCACCGTCATGTGCGGAAAGAGCGCATAGGACTGGAACATCATGTTCACCGGCCGCGAATAGGGCGGCACGTCGGTGACATCCACGCCATCGATGTAGATGCGTCCGCTGGTCGGATACTCCAGACCGGCCAGCAGCCGCAGCAGGGTCGACTTGCCGCAGCCCGAACTGCCCAGGAGCGAGAAGAACTCGCCCTGGAAGATGTTCAGGCTGACGTCGTCGACGGCATAGACGTCACCGAACTGCTTGGTGACGCGGTCGATGCGCACATAGGGTGCGGCCTTGGGGTCCTGCCAGGGTTCCAGCGGACGGCGATCGGATGGACTGGGCACGCAACGACTCGCCGGCTCACTGGTTGGACTTCAGGCGCGTCCACAACCGATTGAGGTTGCGGATCTCGCGCTCGGTGCGCTCATCGGGCGTGAACAGCCGCGCACGGACTTCAGCCGGCGGATAGATGCCGGGGTCGTCGCGTAGCTCGGCCTCGATCAGGGGCGTGGCCGCCTGATTGGGGTTGGCGTAATAGACATAGTCCGAGACCGCCGCGATCACCTTGGGGTCGAGCAGGTGGGCGATCAGGGCATGGGCCGCCTCGGGATTGGGGGCGTCCTTGGGGATGGCCATGACATCGGTCCAGAGCACGGCGCCCTCACGCGGGATGCGATAGGCGACCGTCACGCCCTTGCCGGCCTCCTCGGCCCGCTCACGTGCCTGGAGCACGTCGCCCGAATAGCCATGGGCCACACAGGTGGCGCCATTGGCCAGATCGCTGATGTACTGCGACGAATGGAAGTAGCGGATGTGCGGACGCACGGCCTTGATCAGCTCGGCGGCGGCCTCCAGATCCTCGGGCGCCTGACTGTTGGGATCCTTGCCCAGATAGGCCAGCGCGGCGGCGAACACCTCGGTGGGATCGTCGAGCAGGCTGATACCGCAACCGGCGAGCTTCGACGCCTTCTCCGGATCGAAGATCAGCGCCCAGGTATCCAGTGGCGTGTCCTCGCCGAGCGCGGCGCGGACCTTGTCGGGATTGAGGCCGATTCCGGTGGTTCCCCACAGATAGGGCAGCAGATGGGCATTGCCCGGATCGATCTTGGCCAGGCTGGCCATGATGGCCGGGTCGAGCTGGTCGAGACCGGGGAGCCTGGAGGTATCGAGCGGCTGGTAGATACCGGCCTTGACTTGACGCGCGGCGAAGGGATGCGCGGTCGGGAAGACCACATCATAGCCGCTCGCGCCGGCCAGCAGCTTGGCCTCCAGCACCTCGTTGGAGTCGTAGAGGTCGAGCACGGGGCGGATGCCGGTGCGTTCCTGGAAGCCGGAGAGCGTCTCCTCGGCGAAGTAGTCGTTCCAGTTGTAGACGTGGACCCGATCTTCGGCCAGGGCGGTGGCGCCGACGGCCAGCAGGAACAGGGACAGCAGCAGACGTGGGGTCTTCGTGGCTTGACTGGACAATGGGGTACTCCTCGCGACGAGTCGGGGATGAGATCACAGGGCGCGCGGGGAGGAGGGCGCCCGAACCGGCGGCAATGCTAACGCATGGCGCGGTTGAAGGATATGTCGGATTCGTGACGGCGTGACCGGCCTGGTCGCCGGTGCCACGCGCTGTCCCGCGCCATGGCTTCACACGGCTTCCGCCCATAAATCACCGTCAGGGGGTTAGAATAGGCCCATCCGTTCGATCCCGTCGATCGATGCTCGAATTCCATAACCGCTTCTCCGGATTCCACTGACTATGATTTCGCTCCTGGACTATGGCGCGGGCAATGTCCGCAGTCTGCGCAACGCCATACACGCGCTTGGCTTCGAACTCACCGAGATCGAGCGCCCCGAGGACATCCTCAAAGCCGAGCGCCTGATCTTTCCCGGGGTCGGCGCCTTTGGTGCCGCCATGGAGCGCCTGCACCGTTTGGGGTATGTCGAGCCGCTCAAGGAATATCTGGCCGCCGACCGCCCCTTCCTGGCCATCTGCGTCGGTCTTCAGACCCTGTTCGAGGGCAGCGAGGAGTCGCCGGGCGTTCCCGGTCTGGGCATCATCCCCGGCCAGATCCGCCGCTTCGCCGGTCAGGGGCTGTCGGTGCCGCACATGGGCTGGAACTCGGTGCGGCTGGAACGTCCCTCGCCGCTGTTCGCGCATTACGCGGATGAGAAGTTCTATTTCGTCCACTCCTATCACGCGGTGCCGAGCGCGGAGAACGCCGACTGGCAGCTCGCGATCACCGACTATGGCCAGCCGTTCCTGAGTGCGGTGCAGCGCGGCGCCGTGGCGGCGGTTCAGTTCCATCCGGAGAAGAGCGGGGCGGCGGGGCTGGCACTGCTGCGCAACTTCCTCGCCGCAGACGAAGCGGCCGGTTCCTCGATCGCGGTTCCTCGTGCAACCGACGAACAGACGCGCTTCGCCAAGCGAATCGTCGCCTGTCTCGACGTGCGCGCCAACGATCAGGGCGATCTGGTCGTCACCAAGGGCGATCAATACGACGTGCGCGAGAAGTCCGGCGATCGCGACGTGCGCAACCTGGGCAAGCCGGTCGAACTGGCCGCGCGCTATTTCGACGAGGGCGCCGACGAAGTCACCTTCCTCAACATCACGGCCTTCCGCGACTTTCCGCTCGCCGACCAGCCGATGCTGGAAGTGCTCAAGCGCGCCTCGGAGCGCGTCTTCGTGCCCCTGACCATCGGCGGCGGCATCCGCGCCTTCACCGATGCCGACGGACGTCACTACTCAGCGCTCGACGTGGCGCACGAATATTTCCGCTCCGGGGCCGACAAGGTCTCGATCGGCTCGGACGCGGTCGCGGCTGTGGAAGCCTATCTGGAACGCGGCGGTGTGAAAGACGGGTCGACCGCCATCGAGCAGATCGCCGCCGTCTACGGCAATCAGGCGGTGGTCATCTCCATCGACCCGCGCCGGGTCTATGTCGACTCGCCCGAAGCCACCCGTCACGCCGTCGTGGAGACGGCCACGCCCGGACCCAACGGCGAGCGCTATTGCTGGTTCCAGTGCACGGTCAAGGGCGGACGCGAGGGACGCGACGTCGACGTGGTCGAGCTGGCGCGCGCCTGCGAGGATCTGGGCGCCGGCGAGATTCTGCTCAATTCCATCGACCGCGACGGCACCGGCGCCGGTTTCGATCTGGAGCTGATCGGTCAGGTCCGCGCGGCTGTCGGCATTCCTGTCATCGCCTCCAGCGGCGCCGGCTGTGTCGAGCACTTCGCCGAGGTCTTCGCCGCGACCGGCGTCGAGGCGGCGCTGGCGGCCGGTATCTTCCACCGGCGCGAAGTGCCGATCCAGGCGGTGAAGTCCTATCTGCGCGAGCAGGGGATCGAGATTCGGAGCTGATGGAGATGGCGATGCCGGTCAGATGGCTGGTTGCGATCGTCCTGACAGGGCTGGCGCTGAGTGGCTGCGTCCCCAGCGAGCGGCCCGATGTCTCGACACCTCTCGACCGGGATACGCTGCTGACGACCATCGCGTCCTGCCATCTGCTGCGTGTGGGGCAGACCAATGACGTGGCGGCCACGGACGCCACCGTCATCATAGCCGCTGATCAATACCACCTATCGATCACCGCCATCGTCGAGCGCGCCAATCGTCTGGTCAAGGACTACGAGCCGCGTCCATCCGATCTGATCGCGCGCGCCATGGAATCCTGCGACCGGCTGGCCGAATTGACCGGCACGGCGCCTGCGCTGGTGCGTTTCGAGCCGGATGGCACGCTGCGCACCGCCTGGCTGCGCATCGATGGCGTGGAGATCACGTCTGGGTTCGCCCAGCGCACCATCACCGAGCTGCGTTTGCGCAAAGCGATCGGGCTGGTCATCAACAGCCCCGGCGGCTCGGTCGACGAAGCGCGCAAGCTCGGGCGTTATCTGCGCGCCAACGGCCTGCGTACCGCCGTCGACGACTACTGTGCCTCGGCCTGTATCGATGTACTGGCCGGCGGGGTCGAGCGCTACGCCACCCAGGGCGCGCGGATCGGTGTCCATCAGAGCAAGGTTCCGCAGCGCTACAGCAGTCATGAAGGCGGTCAGCTCTATGTCGCCGATGCCTTCCTCTATCTGCGCGAGATGGGCGTCGACGCCGATGTCGCCATCGCCGCCGCGACCGTGCCCAACAATCGCGTTCTCATCATTTCGCTCTCTGAGGCTCTGGGCGCCCAGCTCATCACCGGCATCGTGGAAGGATTCGAGCAATAGGGCAATGGAACCGCTCATAAGCGTGAACGCATGGCACGGCCTGATCCGCCCGATTGACCCAGTGCCCGACAAGCCCCGCCCTTCAGGGCGGGGAAGGATAACGCGGAGGGCGGAGCCGTCCTGGGGTTTCAGGTATGATCGAGCCA
>ERZ1673962.498-NODE-498-length-26694-cov-7.409024_pt1 | contig 26694 bp, 26 predicted proteins | sample MGYA00580188_ERZ1673962 | MGnify/ENA primary metagenome ERZ1673962 (study PRJEB41334, sample SAMN05608104) | rock metagenome | biome: terrestrial subsurface; feature: shale formation; material: shale | place: USA: Pennsylvania ... | reverse complement strand
GCCGTCCGGCACCGAGGACGTCTACAAGATCTACGCCGAGAGCTTCGAGGGCGAAGCGCACTTGGCACGCATCCAGGCCGAAGCCAAGGCACTGGTGGATGCGGTGCTGGCCGGCTAATCGGCAGCCGCGCCGCGCGCAGTCAGTGACGCGCCGGCGCGGTCTCGCTGTCGCCCTCCTCGGTAGACGGGGTCGCGCGGCCGCAGACGCTCTTCTTCATCTTGCCGACCACCTGCAGGCAGAGGTCGCTGTGCGGCATGATCCTGCAGGCCAGCACCGTGCCCTGCGCCTGTTCCTCGGCGCTGACGTGGGCCTGGCTCATGACCTTCGCCTCGTAACTGCCCTGGGTCACCTGCACCTTGCACACACCGCAGCCGCCGCCGCGGCAGCCCAGCGGAATGCCGCGGCGGCCTAGGCGGGCCATGCCGTGCAGCACCGATTCGTGCTCGTCGCAGGGATAGTGCTCGGCGGTGTCTTCGATGGTGATCTGGTGCTTCATCATCGCCCTCACTCTGCCGAATTGAGCCCAAGCGCTGCGAGCGCGGCACGGGCGCAGGCTTCGTCCTGCTCCTCACTGCCGCCGGAGACGCCGACGCCACCGATGCAGCGCCCCTCGACCAGAATCGGCAAACCGCCGCCGAGTACCACCAGCCGCGGTCGGGTGGTCAGTCCGGTGTACAGGCGCGGGTTGTCGCCGATCACCTCCAGCCACCGGCCGGTGGGGAAGCCGAAGCTGGCGGCGGTGTAGGCCTTGTCGACGGCGATGCTTTCCGAGTGCAGGAACGCCTCGGCCATGCGCAGGTAGGCCAGCGTGTTGCCGCTGCGGTCGACCAGCGCGACATGCACGCGGATGCCCAGGCGCTCGGCGCAGTCCAGCGCTGCCTGCGCGGCGACGGCGGCGCCGCGCCAGTCGAGGCGCGGCCCCTGGGATTGGAAGAGATCGCGATGGGTCATGATGCGGCCTCCCCTGCCTGATCGCGCGCCGCGATCTCCGCCGCGCGCAGCAGGTCGGCCGGTATGCCGCCGATCGACCAGTCCTCGGGTTGCACACGAATGCATAGCCCGCGCACCAGCTGCGGCTGCACATCGAGAATGCGCACCAGCAGTTCGGTGAAGCCAGCCATCAGCCGCCGCCGCTCCTCCAGCGGACGGCCGTCGAGCACACGGAATTCAAAGTACGGCGCCTGCCGCCCGACTTCGCCGGCGACGGCGAAACACTCGCGCGGGTACAGGCTGATCATCGCCCGCACGCGGTCGATCGGCGAGGCAAGCACCTGGCTGTACAGCCGCGAGGCTTCGCCAAGCAACTCGATCTGCTGCTCGGCGCTGGCGCAGCCTTGCACCAGATGAAAGTTCACGATGGGCATCGGGTGGTCTCCACGGCGTAGTTGTAATTGTTCGTCCGCTTCGTTTCGTCAGGTTGGCTCAGGGCAATCCGCGTCGTCGCCCCGAGTCGAGCATCAGGGTCGAGCCGGTCATCGCGTCGGCTTCCGGCGCCAGCAGCAGCGCCACCGCCCAGGCGACCTGCTCCGGCGTGGTGAAGGCACCGAGCGAAGATTCCGCACGCATCTCGGCCAACACCGCCTCGGTATCGATGCCACGCTGGCCGGCGCGATCGGCGGCGACCCTGTGCAGCCGTTCGGTGTCGGCCGGGCCCGGGGCGACCAGATGTGCGGTGATGCCGCGCGCGCCATAGGCCAGGCTCAGCTGACGCACCGCGTTGACCAGTGCCGCGTTGGCGATGCCGGCCGAGGCGGCATAGGCGGTCGGCTCGAAGCCGTAGTGCCCGCCGATGGCGACCAGCCGTGAGCCGGCGCGCAGGTGCGGATCGACCGCACGCACCAGCCGCAGTAGACCGCCGACCTTGATGTTGACCGCGTCCACCAGCGCCGCGACCGGCGCATCGAGCACGCCACCGGCGACCGCCACGCCCGGCCCGTGCACCACCATGCGCACCGGCCGGTCGAGCGCCGCGCCAATGGCCGCGACCGATGCATCGGCCGCGAGATCGGCGACGCAGGGAATCACCCGCGGACACTCCGCGCGCAACGCCTGCAACGGCGCTGCGCTGCGCGCCACCGCGAGCACGTCGAGACCGCTGTCGATCAGCCGCGCGACGATCCGGCAACCGAAAGCGCCCGAGGCGCCGACCACCACCGCCAGTTCGTTGGCCACTGTCCGCCCTCCTGCGCTGCGTGCCATCAGGCCCGGAAGGCGATACCACGCGCCTTGGCCATGGTCATGGCGGTGTCCGGGATCATGTCTTCCTGGCCGCCGATCATCTTCTTGCGGCCCAGCTCGACGAGGATGTCCCGCGCCGGCACGCCGAAGCGCTCGGCGGCCCGCTTGGCGTGCAGCAGGAAGGTCGAGTAGACGCCGGCATAGCCGAGGGTCAGCGACTCGCGGTCGACACGCACCACGTGCTCCATCATCGGCACGATGATCTCTTCGGCGACGTCCATCAGCTTGAACAGATCGGCACCGGTTTCCATGCCCATGCGCTCGCACACGGCAGCGAAGACTTCCAGCGGCGTGTTGCCGGCACCGGCGCCGAGGCCGGCCACCGAGCCGTCAATGCGCGTGGCACCGGCCTCGATGGCGGCGATGGAGTTGGCGATGCCCATGCCCAGGTTGTGGTGGCCGTGGAAGCCGATCTCGGTTTCCGGCTTGAGCACCGCACGCAGCGCACCGACCCGCGCCTTGACGTCCTCGGGCAGCATGTAGCCGGCCGAATCGGTAACGTAAACGGTCTGCGCGCCGTAGGACTCCATCAGCTTGCCCTGCTGGGCGATGCCTTCGGCGTCGTTGAGGTGCGCCATCATCAGAAAGCCCGAGGTGTCCATGCCCAGCTTGCGCGCATAGGCGATGTGCTGCGGCGAGGTGTCGGCCTCGGTGCAATGGGTGGCGACGTGCACGCTGCGCGCACCGCAGTCGTAGGCCGACTGCAGCTCCTTCATGGTGCCGAGGCCGGGGATCAGCAGCACCGAGACCTTGGCCTGCTTCATCTGCGCCGCGACGGCGCTGATGTATTCCTCGTTGCTGTGCGGCGCGAAGCCGTGCTGCAGCGAGTTGCCGCCCAGGCCGGCGCCGTGGGTGACCTGGATATAGGGCACGCCGGCATCGTCCAGCGCGGTGGCGACCTTGACCATCTGCGCAACGCTGATCTGTTCGCGCTTGGCGTGCATGCCGTCGCGCAGGCACATGTCATGCAGGATGACCTTGCGGCCTTTCAGACTGTTGGACTGACTCATCACGCAACCTCCACGGCAGGCAGCTGGATTTTTCCGGCCAGGATTTCCTCGGCGAACATCTCGGCGGTACGGGTGGCGGCGGCGGTCATGATGTCGAGATTGCCGGCGTAGGTCGGCAGGTAGTCGCCCAGCCCGGCCACTTCGAGGAATACCGAAACCTTGTTGCCGTCGAAGATCGGCCCGTTGACCAGGCGATAGCCCGGCACGTACTTCTGCACCTCGCCGATCATCTCGAGGATCGAGGCGGTGATGCGGTCGCGGTCCGGCTCCTCGTCGGTCAGGCAGTAGACGGTGTTGCGCATCATCATCGGCGGTTCGGCCGGATTGATGATGCACAGCGCCTTGCCACGCCGCGAACCGCCGACCTTGCAGATTGCGCCGGAGGTGGTGGTGGTGAATTCGTCGAGGTTGGCGCGGGTGCCCGGGCCGATGGATTTCGACGCCAGGCTGCCGATGATTTCCGCGTAATCCACGCTCTGGATACGCGACACCGCATAGACCACCGGGATGGTCGCCTGGCCGGCGCAGGAGATCATGTTGACGTTCATCTCCAGTTTCTCGGCGTGCGCCTTGAGGTTCACCGGCGGCACGCACAGCGGGCCGATGGCCGCCGGGGTGAGGTCGACCATCAGCACGCCGAGCGCGTTGAGTTTGCGGCTGTTCTCGGCGTGCACGTAGGCGCTGGTGGCGTCGAAGGCGATCTGGATGCCGTCTTCGAGCACGTGCGGCAGCAGGCCGTCGACGCCCTCGTGGGTGGTCTTCAGGCCCATTTCGCGGGCGCGCTTGAGGCCTTCGGATTCGGCGTCGATCCCCACCATCCACACCGGTTCGAGCACCGGGCTGCGCATGATCTTGTAGATCAGGTCGGTGCCGATGTTGCCCGAGCCGATGAGTGCGCATTTGATCTTCTTCATTGTGCCTGCTCCCGTTTCGCGGCGCGTTGAGCGAGCGTCATACCGCCGACATAGAACTCCCCGCTGCTGTGTTCGGTGATGAGGATCCGTACCGTTTCCGGCGCGCAGTCGAGACTCTCGGCAACCGCCGCGGTGACGGCGGCGGCGACGCGGCTCTTCTGCTCGTGGGTGCGCCCTTCGACCATGTGCATTTCGATGATTGGCATGAGTGGTTCTCCGGTTAGTCGACGAAGCGCATCGAGACGCTGCCCAGGTCCTGGAAGCGCGCGACCACGTTGTCGCCGGGCTTCACCGCCACGGCTTCGGTGATTCCGCCGCTCATCACGAAGCTGCCGGCCGGCAGGCTCTCGTCCAGTTCGGCGAGGATGTTGACGACCATCGCGATGGCCTCGGCCGGATGCCCCATGACCGCCGCCGAGGCGCCGGTGGCGACGATTTCGCCGTTGATCTCGATCACCACGCCGAGGGTGCGCAGGTCCAGCTCCTCGACGTAACGCGGGCGGCCGCCGCCGACGAAGCGCGCCGACGAAGCGTTGTCGGCGACCACGCTGGCGAGGTCGAACTTGAAGCCGGAGAAGCGCGAATCGATGATCTCCACCGCCGGCAGCACGTAGTCGGTGGCGGCCAGCACGTCACTGGCGGTGCAGCCGGGGCCGCGCAGTTCCTGCTTCATGACGAAGGCGACTTCGCACTCGACGCGCGGATGCACCAGGTCGGCGGTGGAGATGGCGGAGTTCTCCGGGCGCGCCATGCGGTCGGTGAGAAAGCCGATCGACGGCACGTCGACGCCCATCTGCTGCATCTTGGCCTTGGACGTCAGCCCGGCCTTCCAGCCGATCAGCTTGTGACCCTGGGCGATGAAGCGCTTGCGCAGCTCGTTCTGCACGGCGTAACCATCGGCGATGGTCATGTCCGGGTATTCGTTGGTCAGCTTGGGGATCGCATAGGCGCGGGTCTGCGCGCCCTCGACGCGCTCGCACAGGCGCACCACGTCTTCCCGCGAAAGTGTCAGGTTCATGCTCATGCCGCGCTCCTCCCGGAAAACTTCACCCGGCAACTGCCCAGGCCACCCACGGTGCATACCAGCTCGTCGCCATCGACCACCGGCACCAGCGCCGACTGCGAACCGGAGAGGATGACCTCGCCGGCCTTGAACGGAATGCCCAGCTCGCCGAGGGTGTTGGCCAGCCAGGCCACGGCGTTGGCCGGCGAACCCTGCACGGCGGCGCCGACGCCGGTGGAGAACAGCTCGCCGTTCTTCTCCAGCACCATGCCGGCCAGGGTGATGTCGAGCTTGCGCGGGTCGCCCTGGGTCTTGCCCAGCACGTACATGCCGCAGGAGGCGTTGTCCGCCACGGTGTCCTGGATCTTGATCTGCCAGTTCTCGATGCGTGAATCGACGATCTCGAAGCACGGCAGCACGTAGTCGGTGGCGCGGATCACGTCCATCGCGGTGATGCCGGGGCCCTGCAGGTCGTGCTTGAGGACGAAGGCCAGCTCGGCCTCGGCCTTGGGCTGGATCATCTGGCCGAGGTCGATGGTGTCGCCTTCCTGGAACACCATGCCGCTGGTGAGGATGCCGAAGTCCGGCTGGTAGACACCGAGGAATTCCTGCACCGGCTTGCTGGTGGCGCCGATCTTCTTACCGACCACGCGCTCACCGGCGGCCAGGCGCCGCGCGACGAAGCGCTGCTGGATGCGGTAGGCATCTTCGATGCTGATGTCCGGCTCGCGCGCCAGCAGCGGTGGCACCGGGCGGCGCGCGACGAAGGCTTGGTAAAGCTCGTCGCCGTATTGTTCGATCTTGTTGTTATCCATGTCGTTCTCACAGGTTTTGCGGCGGATAGGCACGGCCTTGCCCTGGCGCAGGGCAAGGCGTAGCCGTTCTCAGAGCTTCACGCAGATGTTGCGGGTCTCGGTGTAGAACTCGAGCGAGTGCACGCCACCCTCGCGGCCGATGCCGGACTGCTTGGAACCACCGAAGGGCGTGCGCAGATCGCGCAGGAACCAGCTGTTGATCCAGGTGATGCCGACATCGACGCGCTCGGCGACGCGGTGCGCGCGCGCCAGGTTGCTGGTCCAGATGGTGGTCGACAGGCCGTACTCGGTGGCATTGGCCTTGGCCACCACTTCGTCCTCGCTGTCGAATGGCGAGATGTGGCAGCACGGTCCGAAGATTTCCTCGCGCACCACCGCAGCGGTTTCCGGCAGCCCGGTCCAGATGGTCGGTTGCACCCAGGCGCCCTCGGCCAGCTCGCCGGGCATGTCCGGTACGCCGCCGCCGGTGACCAGGGTCGCGCCCTCCTCGATGGCCTTGCGGTAGTAGGACAGCACCTTCTGCTGGTGCTCCAGGCTGATCAGCGGGCCGAAGTTGCTGCCGTGCACCTCGGGCCGGCCGTACTTGACCGCCTCGGCCTTGGCCTTGAGCGCCTGCACGAAGCGCTCGAAGATCGGCCGCTCGACGTAGACGCGCTCGGTGCCCAGGCAGACCTGCCCGGTGTTGAGGAACACCGAGCGCGAGAAGCCTTCCACCGCGGCATCGAAATCGGCGTCAGCGAAGACGATGCCGGCGTTCTTGCCGCCCAGCTCGAAGGACACGTCACGCATGCCCTCAGCGGCGGCCTTCATGATCGCGGTGCCGGTGCGCGTCTCGCCGGTGAAGGTGATCGCGTCGACGCCCGGATGACGGGTGACGAACTCGCCGGCCGAATCCGGACCGAAGCCGTGCACCACGTTGTACACGCCCTTGGGAATGCCCACCGCGTTCATTACCTCGCCGAGCAGCGCGGCGGTCTGCGGCGACTCCTCGGAGGGCTTGACCACCACGGTGTTGCCGCAGGCCAGCGCCGGGCCGACCTTCCAGGTCATCAGCATGAACGGCGCGTTCCACGGGCAGACCACACCGATCACGCCCTTGGGCTTGCGGATCGAGTAGTTCAGCGCGCCGCGACCATCCGGCGTGTCCATGCGGAAGGATTCGCTGGCGACGTTCTTGATGGTGTCGGCGAAGACCTTGAAGTTGGCCGCGCCGCGCGGGATGAACACGTGCTTCATGACATGCTCGGGCTGGCCGGTGTCGGCCATTTCCGCCGCGACGAAGTCATCGAAACGGCGGGTGATCTCGTTGGCCACCGCGTAGAGCAGCTCGACGCGGCGCTCGGTGCTCATCGCGCCCCATTCGCCCTGCAGCGCGGCACGCGCAGCCTGCACAGCGGCGTCGACCTCGTCGCGGCCAGCCTCGCTGATCGAGGCGATGACGCGGTTGTCCAGCGGCGAGCGCTTGTCGAAGCGCCGGCCACTGGCCGCCGCGCGGTATTCACCGGCAATGAAGTTTTCAATCTGGCGCATGATCACTCCGCATCGTTGTTCTTGGATCGGCCAGCCGGTGCGATCGGGCTGGCCTTTGCGATTGAGTCTAGGGATGGCTTTCTATACCGGCTAATACTTTGTTTCTTGCTAATTGATACCTCACAGGTATGGCAACGACCGGCCGGCGACCCGCCCGCCAGGACGTCTGGCGAGCGGCCGGGCGCCGTCAGCCGGGCATCTTGGCGAAGTGCGGCAGGTCGTCCAGCGGTCGGCCCCACGGCTGCGCGCTGTCACAGTAGATGTGCATGGTCGGGCTGACCGCCGCCGGATCATCCAGGCTGGCGGCACGGACGAACTGCAGGTCCGGCAGCACCGCCACCTCGGAATACAGCGGCGAGCCGCACTCGCCGCAGAAGTGCCGCAGCACCGGGTTGCCGCTGTCGCCACGGGTGGCGTAGCTGCGCGTCTGCCCGCGGCTGTGCAGCGCCGCGCGCGGCACGGCGAACACCGTGGACATGGCGGCGCCGCTGGCGCGCTGGCAATCGCGGCAATGACAGTGGGCGACGATGACCGGCGCGGCGGCGCAGTCATAGCGCACCGCGCCGCAGGCGCAACCACCGCTCAGGCGGGTTTCACTCATCTCACTCTCCCTGCGGCCCACGGGCCGTCGTCAGATCGCCTTGAACAGCGGGCTGCGCACCTGCTGGGCGTCGGCCGCCGAGATGAACTTCTCGGTGTAGATGTCGCGTTCGAACAGCCGGCCCTGCATCAGCGTGCTGATGCACGACTCGATCATCAGCGGCGGGCCGCAGAGGTAGGCCTTGTGACCGCGGAAGTCGTTGTCGAAATGCGCCTTCGCCGCGTCATGCACGAAACCGCGGAATCCCTGCCAGGCGCTGCCTTCGGGCTCGTGGGAGAGCGCCGGGACGTAGTGGAAGTTGGGGTGACGGATGGCCAGGGCGAGGAATTCCTCGTGGTAGTACAGCTCGTCGCGGTTGCGCTGACCGTAGATCAGCGTGATCGGCTTGGTGAAGCCTTCGGCCAGCAGGTCGAGGATCATCGAACGCGGGCTGGACAGCCCCGAGCCGCCGGCCATGAAGATCACCGGCAGGTCGGCGGACTTCTTCACGAAGAAGCGTCCGTACGGCCCGGTCAGGTGCACGCGCTCGCCGACCTGCAGTTGCTCGTGCACGTACATCGTGCCGCGCCCGCCGGGGACGATGCGGATGTTCAGCTCCAGCTCGTCGGCGCCCGGCACGCTGGCGATGGAGAAGGCGCGGCTGCCGATCTCATCCGGCAGCATCAGGTTGATGTACTGGCCGGCCTGGAACTGCACGCCTTCGGCATCGTCGAGCTTGATCCAGACGCCCTTGATAGTCGGCGTCAGCGACTCGATGCGGCTGACGGTGCCGTAGTAGTCGCGCACCGGCAGGTTCAGCGAATCCGGGTCCTCCTCGACTTCGGCCTCGATGACCACGTCGCTCTCGACGGTGGCGCAGCAGGCCAGGCACTTCTGTTCCTCGCGCTCGAAGTCCATCAGGGCGAAGGTCGAGGCCTCGCCGTGGTCGATCTCGCCGTCCACCACCTGCACCTTGCAGGTGGCGCACAGCCCGTGGCCGCAGGCATGCGGCAGGTAGATGCCGGCGCGCAGCGCGGCGTCGAGGATGGTCTGGCCTTCCTCGATCTCGATGGTCTGGCCCAGCGGCTCGATGGTCAGTTCGTAGCTCATGCTCAACCCTCCTCGTTCACTGCACGGCGCAGACGCTGTTCAGGCCAGGTGTACGCAGGCGCAGCTGCTGTTTGTGGCCGATGCCGTTGTCGGCCAGGCTGCGCTCGAAATCCGGCACCCAGGGCTGGTTGCCCTTGAGCCATTCGGCCTTGCTCCAGTCGATGGCGGCGCTGTCCGGATCGGCCTGCAGCAGCGGCTGCAGGTGGCGGTCGAGCAGTTCGCCGAGGCGGGTCTGCGGCGTCACGCAGAACATCATCGGCGCGGCGAACAGCAGGTGGTGGTCCCAGCTGATGAAGACCAGCTGCTTGCCGTTGAAATTCTCGATTCGGTCGCGGGCGACGCCGACGTACTCTTTGCGGGCAACTACGGACATGGTGATGTTCCTTCTTGTTGTTCTGTTCACGAAGCCGGCGTGACCGGCCTCGCCTGACTCCTGCGCCCGCAGGCGCAGGGATCGTCGGTCACTGGTTGGAGGTGGACTGCGCGCGCCAGCGCTCGAAGTTCTCGCGATCCTGAGAAGTGGCGAAGTCGCCGTTGTCCTGGCCGTCCTTGAGGAACGCCCAGTCCATCCATGCGCCCAGATCACCATCGACCGGATCACGCATCAGTGCCGGCATCGGCAGCCAGGCCTGGATGTACTTCTCAGGCTCGTTGTCGAAGATGGCTTTGCAGCCGTCGGAGCAGAAGTGGTACTTCTCGCCCTTGAATTCGGACTCGCGATGGCACGTCAGCGTCGGGTCGCCCGGCTCGGTGAACACCGTTGGCAACTGGCAGCACTGGCACAGCTTAGACAGTCCGAAATTGTTGAATGGCGCACCGGTGGCGGCTTCGTGCTTCTTGATGTGTTCCCAGCGCGGGCGGTAGTACTTGTCGAAGGTGTCCGGGTACTTCTTCGACAACCAGTCCATATCCTCCTCGGACGGAATCCAGACGTGGAAGGCCGTGCCGAACTTCCACTGATACAACGCCAGCATGAACTGGTGAGACATGTGATCCACCGCCTCTTCGGCATGATCCCAGCCCTTGGGCGCGCGGATCCCGTAACGGGACAGATCCTTGAACAGTGCCCCACCGTTCTCGGCGCCGTAGATGTTCCAGGCCTCACGCCAGGACATCACACGCTTGGGCAGCATGTAATCCATCATGGTGCTGACCAGACCAAGCACGCGGAAGCCGCGCCAGAACCACTTGTCGATCCAGCCCTGGACGATCGGCAGGTTAGCCGGGTCCTGTTCCAGCATGAACTTGATGCATTCAAGACCCAGGGTCATGTGCCGTGCCTCGTCGGACTGCGCCGAGAAGCCGAAGGTCACGGTGGCCATGTCGCCGTTGTAGGCCGCGCCGGACATGAAGGGCACGAACAGCAGGTTGGTCAGCACGTACTCGAAGCTAAAGCCGATGGCGATCATGAACTCGAACGGCCCGGCGGACATGGCATCGTCGAAGAACGAGCGCGCCACCGAGGTGTACCAGATGCGGTCGCGATGCTCGGCGAACGCATGGAAGCCGTTGTAGTACTTGTTGTAGTTGGACAGCGCATGGACCTGCGTCTGCGCGTGGCGGATCTCGTCGATGGACTGCATCTGGCAGGCAACCTGGGTGCCGACACCACGGAACTCGCGACCGGCACGGGCAAAGCCCTTGTGCGCCGAGTATTCGCCGGGGCTGATGGCCTGCAGGAAGATCTTCAGCGCCGACAGGTAGCGTGCGTCGGTGATGTTCAGGTGGCCGTTGTTCTGCGCATGGGCGTCGATGATGGCGTAGAACTTGCGCTCCTTCTCGGCCTGGTATTTCCAGTAGGCGTCCATGGTCAGGCGGAAGGGGTCCTCCCACTTGTCCCAGTCATGGATCTTGATACCTTCATAGCCGATATAGGGAAAGATGTCGTCGCTGCTCTGGTAGCTCGGCTCCCAGGCCAGGTCGCGGGTCAGCAGGCGGTATTTTTCCTTCAGGCTCAGCTTCTTGTTCTGTGTCTTCATATCCATGGGAAGGTCCTCGCTCAGGTGCGCCAGGTCAGGGTCAGGGAGTCTTCGTCTTCGCAGACGTTGCCCGACAGCGTGATCAGGTTGATGTTCAGCTCCTGCATGTCGAAGCTGCGGCCAAGCTGCTCCTCGATGGTTTCGCGATTGATCACCAGGTGGCCGGGGGCGTCGATCTTGACCATCGCCGGCTCGCGGTTGACCACCGCCTCGGGGTTGTCGATTTCGATGGCCTCGATGATCGGGCGGGTTTCTTCGTTGGCTTGCAGTGCAATAAATACGGTGGACATAACGCAACTCCTCAGATGACTACGCCGGTTTTGTCGAGACGTGCATTGAAGGCATCCAGTTGTTCGCTGACGATTTCCTCGGCCTGCGCGCCGAAGACCTGCCGCACGATGGGCAGCAAGGCGACGACCGCGCGGTCGCGCCAGGCGATGGTCCAGGCCTGCAACTGCTCGCGGTTGGCATCGGACTCGGCTGCGGCGACCTTCATCACCGCATCGATCCACTTGCGGGTTTCCTCGAACCAGTCGTTCATGAACTGGGTGAGCATGGTCACCGAGGAGCCGCCATTGGCGGAGAAGTGCTCATCGACGATGCGTGCGTAGACCAGCGGGTAGAGCAGGCCGTCGAGGGCGACGTTCTGCGCCACGAAGGACTCGAAGGGGTCGCGCAGCACGAGGGTGTCCTCGACGTAGCGGCGCAGTTCCTGCCAGGCCTCGCCTTCCATCCAGGCCGTCTTGCCGGCCTCCAGCGCCTCGGTGCCGCCCAGCAGCAGGCCGATGCGCGACAGGTACTGGGCGCTGCCCAGGTTATCCATGGCGTGGTAGATGCACGGCTGGGTGAAGATCACGCTGTAGCCGTAGCCGCAGATGAAGGTGTTGTTCAGGTTGGCGCCCCAGGCGGCGTGGCGCAGCGGCACCAGCAGGTCCAGCGCGGCCTGGCGCACCTCCGCCGGGATCAGCTCGACCAGCCCGCGCGATTCGACGAAGGCGAAGTTGGCCTCGGCGTTTTCCTGCTGGCGTGCGCGGGTCAGGGTATAGGTGCTGTAGTAGAACTGGCGCGGATCCTTGAGCGCATACCAGTCCTGCATGACGATCTTGCTGATGCTGGTGTCGTACAACTCCTGCTCAGGATCCCAGGTAGGACGGTAGTGAAGGTTTTCCGCAGCCTGAAGGTCATAGCTGCCTTCCTGGTAGCGCGAGGCGGGCTTGTCGCCGAAGCGCCGGGCCAGGTGGTCGAAGGTCTGCCGCAGCGGCTGGATGCTGACCGTGCGAAGATCAATTTGCATGTAGGTTCTCCCTCTCGCCTCGCGCTGAGCGAGGCGCCAATGTCTAGTGCTTGAAGCGAATCTTGGTGGCGTCGGCGAGACGCCAGTTCCACTGCGCGGCGGCGTCATCGGTCTCGTTCACGCCGGCCTCGGGCGGCAGGACTTCCACCTCGTTGGCCGCGCAGAATTCAAGGAAGGCCTCGTAGGTCAGGATCATCTCGACGAACAGTTCCGGCTCGCCGATGGCGAAGTCGAACTCGATAAAGTCGCCGACACGACTGCCGACAATGCGCACCCAACGCTTGCGCGTGTCCAGGTTCGCCGGGGTCATTTCCATGACGGGTTCGGACAGGTTCATGGCCGTCTCCTCAGGTCACTACGCTCAGGAAGGTTTCGTGCAGCTTGCGCTGCGGGTAGTCCAGCCCCTGGCCGAAGTTGTCGAAGGTCCAGGTCAGCGGTTCGTAGTCCGGATACGGCTGGTAGCCACCCATGAAGGTTTCGAAGCGGTTGCCGGAGGGATCCCAGGCGTAGATGGTGCAGCCGCGCGTCACGCCGTGGCGGGTCGGGCCGATATCCACCTCGACCTTGTTCATCGACATGATGTCGCCGGCGCGCAGCACCTGCTCCCAACTGTCCATCAGGAACGAGCAGTGATGCAGCTTGCCCGGCTCGGGGTATTCGGCGAAGGCGATGTCGTGGACCTTGTGCGAGCAGGACAGCCAGATCGCCGCCTCGCCATCGCCATCGGGCGTGAGCACGCGCTCGACCAGGTAGAAGCCCAGCACTTCCATGAAGATTTTCTTCACTTCGGCGATGTTCGGCCCGTAGAGCAGCGTGTGATCCAGACGCACCGGACCGATGCCATGCTCACGCGCCGGCGTCCAGGGCGCCGGGTTGACCAGGCCGGCACCATTGCCGACGGCGGTCTTTTCCGCGTACAGCTCCATCAGGTGCCCGGACGGCAGCTCGAAGCGCACGCGCTCGCCGGTTTCCAGCATTTCGCCGGCAGGCATGCGGGTGGTTTTCAGGCCGTATGCCTTCAGGTCGGCATCCAACTGTTCAAGCGTTGCCGTGTCCAGCACCTTGAAAGCGAAGAAATCGATCCCGGCGCTATCGGCCTCACGGATCACATAGGAGTTGTGATCGCGCTCGTCCCAGCATTTGAAATAGACACGGCCCTGATCATCGCGACCGGTTTCCACCAGTCCCAGGACATCACGGTAGAAACGTACACTTTCTTCAAGATTCAAAACACGGACCTGGGCATGGCCCGGCCTCAAAACACCTGTCATTGCCATTTCTTGTCTCCGTTATTGGCTAATGCGGTTTGGGCAGCAGATTGGTTGCGAAGCTCATTTGTCCGCACCGCACGAGAGATACTGCAGTTACAGTGCCAACAATTATAAACCATTGTTTTTTAAGGGTTTATTTAAAAATATCCATTATTCACAAGCCGGCCAACATGACATTTATGTCCAACCATCCCACCAGCCTTACAAAAACGTAAGGCTGGCAATGGGGGATAAAACGAGAAAAGCCAGGAACAGGCAGAATGCGCATGACGAAGTACCGGAATGGAACTTTCCAGGCAAACAAAAACAGCAAATAAACTGCGCGCTTATGTCGCAGGCATAGTTGCAGCCCGATAAAACGGAAAAGGACGCTTAATACGCGGGGAGATGGCGTGGAAGAATGGGCAGGTGTTCGTTTTTGTCAGGCTTTATTCAAACGAATGTTCGAGCCTATTTATTCCGGCAAATTTGCCTGCTTGACCCGGTAGGCCAGTTGCCGGCGGGTGAGGCCGAGCAGGCGCGCGGCATGGGTAAGGTTGCCGTTGGCCTTGCGCACGGCCAGTTGCAGCAACTGGGCCTCGTGCGCCTGCAGGTCGAAACCTTCCTGCAGCAGGTCTTCGCAGAGGCTGTCGAGGTGGCTTTCACGCAAGTTGCCCACATGCCCCTCGCGATCCACCACCGCACCCGGCGCGGGTGCCGGCTCCATGCCGGGGAACAGGTACTTGACCTCGATCTGCTCGCCCGAAGGCGTCAGCAGCACGGCACGCTCGATGATGTTTTCCAGCTCGCGCACGTTGCCCGGCCAGTCGTAGTTCATCAGCGCCTGCATGGCCAGGTCGCTGACGCCCTGCAGGGTCTTGTGGTAGGACGGCGAATATTTTTCCACCAACACCGAGACCAGCACCGGGATGTCCGACTTGCGCTCGCGCAGCGGCGGAATCACCAGCGGATAGGTGGCCAGGCGGTAGTAGAGGTCGGCGCGAAAGCGCCCCTCGGCAATCGCCTGCTGCAGATCGACGTTGGTCGCCGCCACCAGCCGCACATTGACCTTGCGCGTCTTGTCATCACCCAGGCGCTCCACTTCGCCGGTCTGCAGCACCCGCAGCAGCTTGACCTGCGCCGAGGGTGACAACTCGCCCAGTTCGTCGAGGAACAGCGTGCCGCCATCGGCGCGCTCGAAGCGACCGGCACGCGAAGCCTGCGCCCCGGTGTAGGCGCCCTTCTGCACGCCGAACAGCTCAGCCTCGACCAGATCATGGGGAATCGCCGCGCAGTTGACCGCGACGAAGGGCTTGTCGGCGCGCGCGCTGTTCTCGTGCAGCCACTGGGCGAAGACTTCCTTGCCGACGCCGGTCTCGCCCAGCAGCAGTACGGTGATCGGGCTGTTGGCCGCCTTGCTGAGCAGCTCGAAGGCTTTGCTGAAGGCCGGCGAACTGCCGACCAGGTTGCCCGGCGCGCGCAGCTCGACCTGCTGGCTGCGCAGGGTCCACAGGTCCTGCCGCAGGTCATGGAAAGGCGTCGGCTGGTCGGCCTGGCAATATTCCAGGCCGACATCATCGCCCCAGGCTTCGGCCGGCTTGCCGACCATGGTGCAGGCGGCATCGCCACAGCACACGCACTCGGTTTCACGGAACACGATCAGCCGCTTGAAGAAGCGCGAGACATAGCCGGAGGCATAGCCGGCCATGTTCCAGCAGGCGGCATGCTCGCCCACGCCGAACAGTTGCAGGTGCGACTCGGCTTCCCAGGAATTGGCGCAACTGACGTCGCCGAAGAAGGTGCCTTCTTCCCAGTCGATCCTTGCGTTGGTGATGGCCGAGCGCACCAGCCCCTCGAAGGCGTGCAGCTCCGGGCCGATATTGAACACGTCGTAGGCATCGCCCTGGCCGTAGAGCTTATGGGCCAGATCGGCGTCGTGCTGGCCGGCGGCAAAGCCCATGCGAAACAGCAGGCCCTGCGCGCGCTTGGGCCCCAGCGACTCGAACAGTTCCTGACGCAAGGCGCCGAAGGCCTTGGCATGCATCAGCAGCATGCGGTTCTCGTCGAGCCAGATCTGCCCGCTCTGGATGTCGAAGCGCAATCGCGACCGCAGGTTGAAGCGCTCGATCAGGGGTTGCTCGGCCATGGTCTTTTCAAGGCATCCCGGGTATCGGCCCATGATTATTGTTATTCCTGTTTGATGCTGCTTCTGGTACCGCCAATCCGTCGTTTGTAAGCGCACCGCCCTTGCTTGTCACATGGGCTTTAGTCTAGGCGCTCAGCGCCGTACAAGCCTGCTTGACGCTGGCATAGGCGGCACGCACCAGCGGCACGCTGCGTTCGCGCTGCTGTTCCAGCGCACCGCTCTGTGCCGCCGCCAGTAGCGGGTCGCGCTGCGCACGGTAGTCGAGCAGCGCCTGGCGCAGTTGCGCAAGCGCCTCGCGGCGCACGCTGGCCGGCAGCTGCGCGAGCAGCCCGTCGACCTCGGCGTCGAGCCGCTGGATGCGCTGCACGTGCGGCAGCATCTGCTCGCGGCTGCGCGCGTTGATCACCATGATGGTGTGCGCGCGGGTTTCCTCGATCGCTTCGAGCAGGCTGGCGTAGGCGTCGCGGTTGACGTCGATGCGGTTGGCCAGGCCCTTGAGTTCCACCAGCCCGAGCATCAGTTCGCGCAGGCCCTTGTTGCAGTCGTTGACCTTGCTGTCGAGGGTGCCGGCGAGCTGCGCCACCTCGCTGGAATCGTCGAGCAGCTGGCCGGCGCTGCGCGCCTGGCTGTCGGCGTTGTCGGCGATGCCCTGCACCGCGCTGACGGTGTCCTGCGCGGTGGCGGCGATGCCGCCGAGCACCTCGGCCGCGGCGGTGGAGCGCGCCACCCCCTCGTCGGTGCCGCGACGCGCGCCGGCCAGGCGCTGGTCGAGGCTGTCGATACCCTGGACGATCAACGAGATGATCTCGCCGACGCTGAGCGTGGCATTGCCGGTGCTTTCGGCCAGCTTGCGCACTTCGTCGGCAACCACGCTGAAGCCGCGGCCCTGCTCGCCGGCGCGCGCCGCCTCGATGGCGGCATTGAGCGCCAGCAGGTTGGTCTGCCCGGCGATGCCCTGGATGATCGCGACGATCTCGCCGATGCGCCCGACCTGCTTGCGCACGCCGTCGAATTCCTCGCCGACGGCGGTGACGTTGGCCGACAGGTCGAGCATGGCGCCGGCCACCTGGCGCACCTGCGCGCCGCCGCCGGACACCTGCTCGCGCGCGCTGGTACTGGCTTCGGCCAGACCCAGCGCCTGCTGCAGGGTGGCACGCGCCTGGTCGGCCATGTCCTCGACGCGCCCTCGCGAATCGCGCGCCAGTGCCGACTGCTTGTCGGCAGTGGCCACCGCCTCGGTGAAGCCGGACACCAGCGTACCGGTGGCGACGGTCAGGTCGCAGGCCAGTTTGCTCATGTGCTTGACCGCCTCGACCTTACCCTGCAGTACCTGCTGCAGCAGATCGAGCGAACGCCGGGCGTCGCCGCCGGCATCCTGCGGATCGTCGAGCAGCGCGCGGATGCCGTCGATGCGCGCGGTGAGTGCCCGTTCGCGACGCGCCACGCCGTTCAGCAGCAGCAGGCCGAGCGGCACCAGCAGCGCCAGCCACAACCCGCGCAGCTGCAGGGCATCGAGCCCGCCGAGGCAGGCAACGCCGGCCAGCGCCAGCATCGCGATCCAGTCCTGGGGATATCGATTCATGCGGGTCTCCTGGCCGGGTCGGTTCAGGCCGTCACGCCGGCTGGCTGGGGCTGGCTGCGCAGCACCGGTGCGGCCATTGGACGAAACAGGAAGTGCGCCAGCGCCGGCAGCAGGATCAGCGCGCCGAGCATGTTCCAGATGAACATGAAGGCGAGCAGGATGCCCATGTCGGCCTGGAACTTGATCGGCGACCAGACCCAGGTGGCCACAGCGATGCCGAGGGTGATGCCGGTCAGCACCACCACCTTGCCGGTGAAGGTCAGCGCCTTGTAGTAGGCCTCGGACAGCGAGCGGCCGGCGCGCAGCTGCGCCAGGGTCACGGTCATCACGTACAGCGCATAGTCCACACCAATACCCACGCCGAGGGCGATCACCGGTAGGGTGGCGACCTTGACGCCGATGTTCAGCCAGACCATCAGCGCCTCGCAGAGCACCGAGGTGATCATCAGCGGCACCACGGCACAGACCACCGCGCGCCACGAACGGAAGGTGATGAAGGCCAGCACGATCACCGCCGCGTAGACCAGGAACAGCATCTGCACGTTGGCCTTCTTCACCACGATGTTGGTGGCCGCCTCGATGCCGGCGTTGCCGGCGGCGTTGAGGAAGCGGATCTCGTCGCTGCCGTAACGGGCGGCAAAGGCTTCGACGGTGTTGACCACGCTGGTCAGGGTGTCGGCCTTGTGGTCCTTGAGGTAGGCATAGACCGTCAGCAGGTCGCAGTTCTGGTTGAACATCTCACGCGGGGCGCGGGTGATGATGGCGTTGAGCATGTCCTGCGAGCGCGGCATCTCGAACCATTTCATGCTGCCTTCGTTCATCCCGGCGTTGGCCACCTTGGCCAGCCCGGCCAGCGAGCTGGTGGTCTCCACGCCCGGCAGCTGCTGCAGCTCGCGCTCCAGCGCATCCACGGCACTCAGGGTGCTGTAGTGGGCGCAGGCGTATTGCGGGGTCTTGACCATGACGATGTAGACGTCGCTGCTCGCCGCGTAGTTGGCGACCATGAAGGCGTTGTCCTGGTTGTAGCGCGAATCGGCACGTAGCTCCGGCGCGCCGGGATCGGTGTCGCCGATCTTCAGCTGGAAGCTGAACGCCAGGCCGACCGCACCGAACACCACACCCAGCGCCACCGCCGCACCGGCCCAGGGCATGCGGGTGAACAGGTCGAGGAAGGCCCAGAACGGGTGCTTGCGATGCTGCGGATCGTTGGCCTCCGTCAGCTCGGCCTTGAGGCTGCGCTGGGCGGCGACCGGGCTGACGCCGGTGTAGGACAGCAGGATCGGCAGCAGCACCAGATTGGTGAAGATCAGCACGGCGACGCCGATGCTGGCGGTAATGGCCAGATCCTGGATGACCTGGATGTCGATCACCATCAGCACGGCGAAACCCACCGCGTCGGCCAGCAGCGCGGTGAGGCCGGCGAGGAACAGGCGGCGGAAGGTGTAGCGCGCCGCCACCAGCTTGTGGGTGCCGCGGCCGACGTCCTGCATGATGCCGTTCATCTTCTGCGCGCCGTGGCTCATGCCGATGGCGAACACCAGAAACGGCACCAGCACTGAGTACGGGTCCAGCTCGTAGCCGAGCGTCGGCAACAGGCCGAGCAGCCAGACCACCGCCACCAGCGAGCAGGCCACCACCAGCAGGGTGCTGCGCAGGCAACGGGTGTACCAGTAGAGCACCGCGGTGCAGATGACGATAGCGGCGGCGAAGAACACCAGCACCTGGCGCAGGCCGTCGATCAGGTCGCCGACCACCTTGGCGAAGCCGGTGACGTGGATGGCGATCTGCTCCGACTGGTACTTGTTGCGCAGTTCCTCGATACGCTGCGACAGCGCGTGGTAATCGATGCGCTCGCCGGTCTCGGCGATGCGCTCCTGCAGCGGCACCAGGATGATGCTGGACTGGTAGTTGGCCGCCACCAGCTGGCCGATCTCGCCGGAACGCCCAACGTTGATGCGCACCTGTTCGAGGCTTGCCGGCGAGCCGTCGTAGTCGTCGGGGATCACCGGGCCGCCGTCGAGGCCGTCCTCGGTGACGCCGGTCCAGCGCACCGCCGGCGCCCACAGCGATTTCATGTACGGGCGGTCGACGCCAGGCAGCAGAAACACTTCGTCGCTGAGCTTGCGCACAGTGTCCAGGTACTCGTCGTCGAAGATGCTGCCTTCTTTCGCCTCCACCGCGATGCGCAGCGTGTTGCCCATGCCGGCCAGCTGCTTGCGGTTCTCCAGGAAGTTGGCGATGTACGGATGGCTGGTGGGAATCATCTTCTCGAACGCCGCGTTGAGCGACAGGCCGAGCGCCTGATAGCCGAGCACCAGGGTGACGAACAGGCACAGGCAGACGATGACCAGACGGTTGTTGAACAGCACGCGCTCGGCGAGGGTGCCGGACTGGCGGTCGAAGTCCTTGATGTCACCGATGACCAGGTCGGTGGGTACGGTCGGCATGTGGCTCATCATTGGACTCTCTCTGCAAATGCAGTGGGTTCGGCCAGCGCGGCGGGTTCGACGCGGACCAGCCCGCGCGTGCCGGCCAGCACCAGCGCGCCATCGTGGGTCTGCAGCAGGCTGGTGATGCTGGTTGCCGCGGCGCCCGGCAGGGTGGTGAAGCTCTGTCCGCCGTCGACGCTGTGCAGCAGGCGGCCGCTTTCGTCGGCCAGCAGCAGCGCACCGTCGCCCAGGCTCAGCGCGGCATTCACGGTGTTCTCCTGGCCCAGCTCGACGCGTTGCCAGCTGGCGCCGCCGTCGGCGCTGCGCCAGGCGTTGCCGCGCAGGCCGTAGGCCAGCAGGGCATCGCCGCCCAGCTCGAGCGCACCGAAGAAGGTGCCGGCATAGGGCGTTTCGACCGCGCTGAAGCTCGCTCCGGCATCCACCGAGCGGAACAGTGCACCCTGTTCGCCGGCGATCAGCAGCGCATCGCCGGCGATCTGAATCTGGTACAGATGCTTGCCGCGCGGGTTGGGAATCCGTCCGACCAGCGACTGCCAGCTCTTGCCGCCATCGGCGGTATGCAGGGCGATGCCATAGGCGCCGACCACATAGCCGCGCCGCTCATCGGCGAAGCGCACACCGAGGAACGGCTTGTCCGGGCCGTCGCTGACCAGATATTCGGCGCTGCGCAGCGCCGCGGCGGCGCCTTCCTCACCGACTTCGGCGCGGCGCTTGGCGTCATCGCGAATCACCACGGCCGCCTGGCTGCCGTCGAGCTGGCGCGTCCAGGTCTCGCCACCATCACCGCTGTGCAGCACCACGCCGCTGTGGCCCACCGCCCAGCCGTGACTGGCCGAAACGAAGTGCACGTCGGTCAGCGCCACGCTCACCGGCACGCTTTGGGCCTGGCGCCAGCTGCGCCCGGCGTCGTCGGAAAGCAGCACGACGCCGCGTTCGCCCACCGCCACCAGGCGATCGCCGGCACGGGTCACCGCCAGTTGTAGGCTGTGCTGGGCCCGCGAGCTTTCCCGCGCCGGGAGGTCGAGCAGGTCGGGGACGGTCTGCCCGCCGGCTGCGTGGGAGAGGCCTGCCAGGCAGGTCAGGGAGAGCAGGGCAACGGCCAGGGCCGTGCGCCGGTGGAGCGGAATCAGCGCGTGCATGGTACGTACTCGCATCCGACTCCCGCCTCCGCTGCGCCGCCAAACGGGGCGCCTGCGGGGCGGGAAAGTCATGAGAGGGAACTCCAGCACCCTGCTAGGGGCAAAGGTGCCGGGACTACAGCCGGGGCTTGACGGTTCAGCGCACGCCGTCGGCGGCTACCGCATCACCCGTGTAGTACATCTCCGGCTTGCGCTCGACGACCCGGTAGGTGGCCTCGTTGAGCGACTGGGAGGTGCTCATGGTGTTGGCCTGCAGGTTGAAGATGTGCGCGGGCTTGAGGCCCAGCATCGGCGTGGACGGCAGCACGAACGGGGTGATCTGGGTGGTGCGCCACAGCTTGCCTTCGCTGTCGTAGCCATCCATCAGCAGGATCATCCAGGAGTCCTCGTCGAAGTAGTAGCGGCGCTTGGGCACCGCGTGGCGCTTGCCGCCGGCCACTGTCGCCTCAACCTCCCAGACGCGGTGCAGTTCCCAGCGCACCTGGTCCGGATTGAGGTGGTGCTTGCCGTAGGCCTCATCCAGCGACGCGGTGACCACTTCGTTGGCGTTATAGGGCACATACATCTCGCGCTTGCCGACCAGCTTCCAGTCGAAGCGATCGATATGCCCCATCAGCCCCATCACTTCGTCGAAGTAGTTGGCGCCCGAGGAGACGAAGTCCGGGGTGTCGTAGGCCACGGTCGGTGCGCGGCGCACACGACGCTGACCGACCAGATACTGCCAGGACTGACGCGCCTGCTTGACGTCGATGCTGTCACGGAACACCAGGGATTCGCCGGCCTTGAACGGCGGTGCGATAGTGGTGAAACGCATCAGGAAGTACTCGCCGCTCCATTTGTCCGCGCTACCGTCCTTGTAGTAGTAGGGGTACTGGTTGGCCTGATCGTTCATGGTCGCCAGGGTGCGCGTGCCATCGGCGGTGAGCACGATATTCTTGAAGCTGGTGACATCGGTCGCCTCGTTCTCGACCCGTAGCATGTGGTTCCAGATCACCTCGATGCCCGCCTTGGGAATCGGGAACGGAATGCCGCCGTAGCAGCCCTGCAGCGACAGACCTTGGTTGGTGGTCTGGCAGCCCGTGGCATTTTTCACCGAGTTGTCGTACACGTACTGCGGCGCCACGCCAGTGCGATGGGTCGGGTAGACGTCGACACGGAAGCTGTCGGGGTACTTCTTCAGCAGCGCCTGGGTACCCTCGGAGAGGCGCTCGGCATACTGCCCCAGGTTCTGCGCGGTGATTTGCGCCAGCGGCTTCTCATCGGCAAACACCTTGCGCGGAATGTCGCCCACCTTCTCGCCTGAAGTCGGCACGCTCAGGGTTGGCGTCCAGGCCGGAATGCTGCCATCGGCATTGCCGGCCATTTCACCGCCCAACGGGTTGAGCGTCTTGCCCAGTGCGGCGGCTTCCTCGGGACTCACCGCGGCCTGCACACTTGATGCGCCAAGCAGGATTGCAGCCAGGGCTGCGCATAGAGCTGTTTTCTTGTGCATTGTAATGATCCTCTAACCAGTGGAGCCTGACTCAGAACGTGCGCTGAACCGAGAACGAGATGAAGTCGCGGTCGCCGTGGAAGTTGTCGTAGGAGAGCTCAGGTACTGCGGTGTCGTACTTGATGATCGAGCCATCCGAACCGAAGTAATGGGTGTAGCCCACACTGGCCTGCCAGGTCTTCAGGTAGTCGGCCTTGAGACCGATGCTGACGTTGCCGCCATTCTCGGAGGGGAACAGCACGCCGTTGACCGAGGAGCGGCCGAACAGGCCGTAGCCCACACCGATCGGCACCTGCAGGTCGAGGCCGGGCACCACCTGAAAGTATTCGGGGGTGAAGACGAACTGCAGCGCACCGGCATCGCGGGTGGCCAGCGGATCGAGCTGATCCCTGTTGTCGGTGACGCTCAGGCGACGGTTGAAGGCGAACTCGCCGATAAACGAGGCGCCATCCCAGAACGGCGTGGCGGCCAGCACGCTGATCGCCGACAGGTTCAGGTGCATGGTGCGGCCTTTGGGAAAGGCGGCATCGTCGCCACCATCAATGACGCCGTAAGCGCCGGGCGCAATCACCGTATTGCCACTGGCCACCAGGGGCATGTCATCGCGGAACGACAGCTCGGCGGCGACGTTGGTTTCGCCAATCACCGTACTGACGCTGAAGCCCACCGTGCGAATGTCCTCGGCATACACCTGCTCATAAAGGCCAACATCCGGGTAGACATAAAACTGCGGCATCTTGTCGTGGAACTGCGCGGCATAGATACCGAACTCGTAGTCACCGGCGGCGATCTTCACCTGTACGCCGCCCTGGCCGGAGTCCGAAGGCTCGATATCACCGGCGCGGAACACCGAGAACCCCGGCCCGAGAATCATCGACTCGCCACCCTCATCGACGAAGTCGGTAAAGCTGAAGTAACTACCCGCACCGGGCAGACGGCTCTTGCGCCATTCCAGCTGGTAGTAGGCGCCAATGGAGACGTTGGAGTTGAGCTGCAGCTGGCCGGCGACCTGGCCGATGGGGCGAAGGATTTCCTTGAACTGCGAGTTGGGCACCGACAGCGCCTTGATCAGGTCCAGCGAGGTCTGCGCGGCGGCGATACCGTTGGAGCCGAAGAACAGGCTCTCGCCGTACAGCTGGGTGAAGCGGCCGGCCTTGGCGTTGAGGCTCATGCCGGCCGGGGCGAAGCTGCCGTAGACGAAGGCGTCGAGCAGCTCGGCCTTGCGGCCGTGGAGCTTCTCGGTGTCGTTGGTGAACTCGTCGAAGTCGGCGCTGCGCGAGTTGACCAGCGCGCCGCCCAGGGCACCGGGGTTGTCGTTGTCCTTGTTGTAGACGTCGTCGTACCACGCCGCGCCGCTCAGACGCAGGCCGTAGTTGCGCTTGTAGCGCAGATCGAATTCGGAGAGCAGGTCGAGGCGGTTGGAGATCAGCCCCTTGTCGAAGTTGAGGTCGCCGTCGTTGGTGTTGGCCTGCACGCCGACGGAGCTGTCGGCGACTTCGGAATCGGCACCGCGCACGCGCCAGGCGGCGCTGTACTTGATGGTGTTGTCCCACGACATGCGCAGATCGGGATTGCCGAGATCGATCGGCATGGCCTGTACGGGCACTGTCGCCGCGGCGCCGGCGAGAGCACCGGTCACAGCAATGAACAGAGTCTTCAAACGAGCCGTCGGCAGACAGGTACTAGGCACCATGTCGTACTCCTGAATTATTGTTGTTAGAAGTAGCGCAACCCACCCTTGACCGGCGGTGTTCGCGAGGCCAAAGCTAAGCGCCGTCGGAATTACCGTCCAATACTAAAAAAACCGCTGATCGATACCTTCAGGGTATGGAAAAAGCCGCCAGCACCGACGCCATCCACCGATCGGGAACGCTTCATGGAACTTCGCCACCTGCGCTACTTCATCGCCGTCGCCGAGGAACGCAACATCGGTCGCGCCGCCGCCCGCCTGCACATCTCGCAGCCACCGTTGACGCGGCAGATCCAGCAGCTCGAAGAGCAGCTCGGCGTGCAGCTGTTCAACCGCACGCCGCGCGGCATGGAGCTGACGCCGGCCGGCGAGCTGCTGCTGGACGAGGCGAAGAACATCAACGCGGTGATCGAGCAGGCCACCGAACGCACGCAGCGCGCCGGCCAGGGCAAGTTCGGCCGGCTGGACGTGGCGATCTTCGGCTCGGCGATCCTCGACACCATCCCGCGGCTGCTGGCGGATTTCCGCAGTGCCTATCCGGACGTCAAGGTAGTGCTGCACAGCATGCACAAGGACGAGCAGCTCGAAGCGCTGCGCCAGCGACGGATCAGCGTCGGCTTCAACCGGATCCTCACGCCCTCGCCGGATTTCGCCGCCGAGCTGGTGGATACCGAGCCGCTGCTGCTGGCGCTGCACGAGGACGATCCGCTGGCGCGCCAGCAGCGGGTGGATTTCCGCGCGCTGGCCGACCAGCCGCTGGTGCTGTTCCCCACCGGCGGACGCCCGAGTTTTCTCGACAAGGTGCTCGGCCTCTGCCAGCAGGCCGGCTTCGTGCCGACCATCGCTCAGGAAGTCGGCGACGCGGTGACCGCCGTTTCGCTGGTCTCCAAGGGCTTCGGCGCCTGCCTGGTGTCGCAGTCCACCGCGGCGCTGTCGCTGCCGGGCCTGACCTACCGGCCGCTGGACGGCATTCCGGGCAACACGCGGATCGATCTGTCGTGCATCTACCGCCCCGACGACCGCTCGCCGATCCTCGCCGCATTTCTTGAGGTAGTGCGTTCGTATCGTCAGCGCCGCAGCGCAGAGCGCCCCGCCAAGGGTTAGTGGTTTGCCGGACATGCGTGCTGCTACGCGGCGCCGCGTCGCGCAGCAGCACGCGCCGCGAGTACTCTTGCGCCAATTGCATGACCGGGAACCCGCATGAGCCTCGATGACATCGACTTCGCCGAACGCTATCGCCAGCACCTGCGCCGCAGCGCCCGCCCATCCAAGCCGCCGGACGCCTGGGACAAGCGTGCCGTCGAACTGGCGGGCAAACCGCTGGGCGGCGCCTATACCGACGCGTTCATAAGGCTCATGGACCTCAGCGGCGCTCGCAGCCTGCTGGATATCGGCTGCGGTCCCGGCACCCTGTGCCTGCCGCTCGCCGCGCAATTCGAGCGAATCTACGCGCTGGACTACAGCCCCGGCATGCTGGCCTGCCTGCAGGCGCGCATCGACGAATCGGGCGTGGACAACGTGCAGCCCTTGCAACGCGCTTGGGAGGACGACTGGAGTGCAGTTCCGGTGTGCGACATCCTGATCGCTTCGCGCTCGGGCCTGGTCGATGATCTGGATGCCGCGCTGGAGAAGATCCACCGGCATACCCGGCTGCGGGCCTACATGACCCAGCTGGCCGGCGGCCACTTCATCGATCCGGCCATCGCCCGCCTGCTCGGACGCGAGCAGGCCAGCGTGCCGGACTACATCTACACCCTCAACCTGCTGCACCAGCGCGGCATTCATCCGCGCCTGGACTATATCGAGCTGCCCAGCCGCCTGGCTGGCTGCACCACCTTCGAGGAATTCGCCGAGCGCGTCGCCGGGTCGCTCGGTCCGCTCGACAACGGGCAGCGCGAAACCCTGGCCGACTGGTACCGCGCCGACCCGGAGCGCGCCCGCCAGGGCGGCGCGCCGATGCGCTGGGCCTTCATCGGCTGGACGGTACCGTCGGCCACCACCTTGTGGGAGGAAAATAAAGTGTCATCCTAACTACAGGACCCTGCAACGTAGCAATTCCTGCAAAAATCCATTTAAAACAATGACTTATTTCAATTCTGCCATCTGCAAGCGTTTTGTGGGGATGGAGGCCGGAATCATTAAAGTATCATCCTAATTTTCGCTCAACCTTGGAAAATGCTGAGAATCGTAAAAATAAAGTTTCATCCTTTCCGCTACTAGTTCAAGGCTTTCTTCCGGCCGCCGGCAACAACGCTGCTTGGCTGAGGCGATCCACTTGCGCTACCGCTCACTGATCAGATCGCACTTGAACTCGACGAGCAGCCAACCATCAGGCCGAGCGTGATCGCCAAAAAAAACGGATCATGCGAAATCCTTCGTTGAGTTTGGCGCGGGTTTTTAGCAAATCAGCTGGCCCGCGATCCGGTTGAGAGTGATCCGAAGCGGTCCTTGACGACCGGCACAAATCGGCC
>ERZ1673962.496-NODE-496-length-26703-cov-4.354923_pt1 | contig 26703 bp, 22 predicted proteins | sample MGYA00580188_ERZ1673962 | MGnify/ENA primary metagenome ERZ1673962 (study PRJEB41334, sample SAMN05608104) | rock metagenome | biome: terrestrial subsurface; feature: shale formation; material: shale | place: USA: Pennsylvania ... | reverse complement strand
TTGAAGTGGCTTTCCACGTATGAAAAAAGCCCCCCGCCGAGGCGGGGGGCTTGCTTACCGGAGGATTAGGTATGGTTGGTTAATTCCCTGGTAAGTTTCCGGTGCAACTTAGCCCTGTACAACACGGCGGGCAGCACGCTTGATGTTGACCAGGTTGCGGAAGCTGACGTTGTCCGAAGTGATGTTGTTACCCTGGGGGCCGCAACCGAGGGTCAGCGACGGGATCATGACGTTGAACAGACCGCCGATGGCACCATGGCTGGTGGGCGAGTTGAAGGTTACGCGGTTGGCGTCAACACGGCTGGCGAACTCGATGCAAAGAGCGTCGTCGGCGGAATGGATGCCGGCGGTGTGGCCTTTGCCGCCTTTTTTGAGCAGTTCGGCGCAACGATCGATGGCTGCGTCTTTACCGTCGACGATCATGTAGCCGAGAGAGGGGCTGAGTTTTTCGCGGCTCATGGGCTCTTCGTCCTGAGTACCCTTGAGGGGGCCAACGATCAGAGCTTCAGTGTTCTCGGGTACGGAGAAACCGGCCATTTCGGCAATTTTGTAAGGGGGCTGGCCAACGACTTTGCCGGAAACGACGTAGCAGTCGCCGAAGTAGAGTTTTTCCAGCTTGGCTTTTTCTTCATCGTTACAGATGTAAGCGCCGAGTTCTTTCAGTTTAGCGATTGCTTTTTCGGCAACGGCAGCGTCGTCAAAGATCAGGTTCTGCTCGGAAGCGCAGACCACGCCGTGGTCGAAGTTTTTGGACAGCAGGACATCGGCCATAGCCTGGTCGATGTCGGCATCGCTGGCAACATAGACAGGGCAGCCGCCGGCGCCAACGCCGAAAGCGGGATTGCCGGAGCTGTAAGCAGCTTTAACCATGGCGCCGCCACCGGTAGCCAGGATAACGGCTACGCCGGGGTTGGTCATCAGAGCGTTGGTAGCTTCGATGGAAGGCTCAGCAATGTACTGGATGCAGTCCTTAGGAGCGCCAGCGGCCATAGCGGCTTCGAGGGCCATTTCTGCGGTCTTGGCGCAGCATTTCTGGGCGCGGGGGTGGAAGCCGAGGATGATGACGTTACGGCCTTTAAGGGCCGAAAGGATTTTGAAAGAAACAGTCGAAGTGGGGTTGGTGGTCGGAGTAACACCAGCAACGATGCCGTAAGGCTCGGCGATTTCGATGATGTCGTTTTCGTCTTTGACAACACCGACGGTTTTGACGCCCTTCATGTCGTTCCAGATCACGGTGGAACCGAAATGGTTCTTGATGACCTTGTCTTCGTATTTGCCGAGGCGGGTTTCTTCAACGGCATCCTTGGCCAACTCTTCCTTGTTGGCTTCGATGACTTTGGCAATGGCTTCGCAGATGGCGTCGGTCTGTTCCTGGTTGAGTTTTTTCATCTCTTCCAGAGCGACCTGGGCTTTTTCAACCATCTGGTCAATGACTTGTTTTGCGTCCATCGTGTTCCTCCTAGATTTGTTGGAATGATTTACCTGTTTTCAGGTACTAACTGCAGCCGTAAAGACCGGACAGGATGCTTCGTAGGCGTTCCAGGTAAGCGCAGACCGGACCATACGACCAACTTGATTATATTGCTATGCCGGATACTTGACGTCGATTCCTCCTGCCACGGAAGATACGCAGTGGTCATGTGATTCCGGCGGTAAAAGGCAAATAAACAAAGTAAATAATGCTGAATTTTTCCTTTTGTCCGATGCAACCTTCTAGGAAGAATCGGCTTTAAAGTCAAGACAAAAAGGTGAAAAAATACCTTAAATCGAAAATTTCGGGTATATCGGAACAAGCTAGAGAGAAGTGAAAAATAAGGGAAAAACATCGGTTGATTTTCGCCGAAAAAAGGTTTTTATCCCGGAAGTTTTCTCAATTCGGCAAAAAGTATGTATACAGGGTTTGGAAAAGCGATTATTCATTTGCTGCAGCAAAGTTTTTTACGGTACCTTGCCTTGTCGGGGCTGGCCTTGGGGCATTCCGGCCTTTTGTCAGGTGGGCGGTCCGGGGTTGACTGTGGTTATGAACAGTTGCAAGGTTCGCAACAACACCTTGCTCTGGGCTCGGCAAGTCGATATAATCGCGCGTCCGTTTCATGGATCGGGTCCAAGCTGTGTGGGAACGGGTTTCCCGAGGCCGTTTTGGTTCTTTGATCGGTTCGATCGCTCGGAATTTAGTGCCCGGTCGATCTTCAGTATAGACAGAATAAAGGAGAGCGAATCGATGTATCGTGAAGTCAACGACGTTGTGGAATCCCTCAAAAAGAAGCTCGAAGAGCTGAGGAGGTATCTTTGACCTCGATGTCAAAAAAGAACGCATTGCCGAATTGGAGGCCGAAATGGCCCGTCCAGGCTTCTGGGATTCCGGAGATCGTTCGCAGGAGGTCCTGAAGGAACGCACCGGTCTGGAAAAACTGGTGACCGCTTTCGAAGAATCGTGGCAGGAACTCGAAGATATAAAGGTGCTCGCAGACCTGGGAGCTGAAAGTGAGGACGAAGCTACTCTTGAAGAGATTCGCGAACTACTGCCGGAGCTTGAGCTCCGCGTAGAAAAGATGGAATTCACCCGCATGCTTTCCGGTGAGCACGATGCCTGCAACGCCATTTTCAGCGTCACGGCCGGTGCCGGCGGGACGGAGGCTCAGGACTGGGCCGATATGCTGTTGCGGATGTATTTGAGGTATTTTGAGAAAAAAGGATTCAAGGCGGAGCTGACCGATTATCAGCCAGGCGATGAAGCGGGCATCAAGGGGGCTACTGTTACCGTGGAAGGAGATTACGCCTACGGTTGGCTGCGCGCCGAAATAGGTATTCATCGTCTGGTGCGTATTTCGCCGTTTGACTCCAATGCGCGGCGGCATACGTCCTTTTGCTCGGTGTTCGTGTTTCCCGAGTTGCCGGACGACGTCGAAGTCGAGATCAACGAGAAAGATCTCAAGGTTGACACCTATCGCTCCAGCGGTGCCGGTGGCCAGCACGTCAACAAGACCGATTCGGCCATTCGCATCACCCATATGCCGACCGGTATCGTTGTTGCCTGTCAGAACGAGCGCTCGCAGCACAAAAACAGGGCCACGGCAATGAAGCAACTCAAGGCCCGTCTGTATGAACTGGAATTGCGCAAGAAGGAAGAAGAAGCTTCGGCCATTGCCGGCGAAAAAATGGAGATTGGCTGGGGTAGTCAAATACGTTCCTATGTTCTGCATCCATACCGGATGGTGAAAGATCACCGAACCAACTTCGAGACCGGAAACACGGACGCGGTTCTGGATGGTGATCTTGACGGTTTCATAGAGGCTTTTCTGCTGTCCGGAAAGTAGTTCTTCGGGGTGTGCCACGGGGCATGGAAGTGCCTCTGAACCTATGGTAAAGACAGGCTTTCTCCTTGACTTGCCCGGGACCATTGTTTAAGGTGCCTTGTTTGACAAAACGCAAGGAAAAGGAAGGTAATCGATGGAAGAACTAAACGATCTGTTGCTGCAGCGTCGCGCCAAGCTGGATGAGTTGCGGGGCGAGGGGGTCAACCCCTACGCCAACGATTTTTCCGTGACTGCCACTTCGGGGGACGTCGTTGCCGCTCACGGCGAACAGGATGCTGCAGCACTTGAGAACTGCAACCATCATTATGCTCTGGCGGGTCGCATGATGGCCCGGAGGGATTTCGGCAAGGCCGCCTTTATCCAGGTACAGGATCGTCATGGACGACTGCAGGTGTTCGTGCGCCGCGACAATGTCGGGGAAGAGGCTTTCGAATTGTTTCGCAAGCTCGATATCGGCGATATCGTCGGAGTGACGGGCAAGCCGTTTCGTACCAAGACCAACGAGTTGTCTTTGCGGGCCGATTCCATTCGCCTGCTGACCAAGTCGTTGCAGCCGTTGCCGGAAAAATGGCATGGTTTAACCGATGTGGAAATGCGCTACCGGCAACGTTATCTCGATCTGATAGTCAACCCTGAGGTGCAGGATGTATTCAGGAAACGCAGCCAGATCGTAAGTCTGATCCGCAACTTCATGGTGGAAAGCGATTTTCTCGAAGTCGAAACGCCCATGATGCAACCGTTGGCGGGTGGAGCTACCGCCCGTCCGTTCGTAACCCATCATAACACCCTGAAGATGGATCTGTTTTTGCGCATCGCTCCCGAACTTTATCTGAAACGCCTGGTGGTGGGCGGTTTTGAACGGGTGTTCGAGATCAACCGGAATTTTCGAAACGAGGGCATCTCCATCCAGCATAATCCCGAATTCACCATGATGGAATTTTATCAGGCCTATGCCACTTACGAGGACCTGATGGATTTCACTGAGAAACTTATCTGCCATGTTGCGGAAAAAGTGGTCGGGTCCCTTAAATTCAGTTACGGCGACCGGGAAGTCGACCTGACGGCACCGTGGGATCGTCTTACCGTCAAGGAGGCGATCGTAAAATACGGTGATGTCGAGGCCGATGTGCTGGAAGACAGGAGCAGATGCCTGGCTTTCGCAAAAAGTATCGGACTGGATTTGGATGATGATATCGGTTACGGCAAGTTGCTGACGGAAATTTTTGACGAGGTAGCGGAACCGAAGTTGTGGAATCCGACCTTCATCACCCAGTACCCGACAGAAGTGTCTCCTCTTTCTCGCAAGAACGATAGTGATCCCGAAGTCGTCGATCGCTTCGAATTGTTTGTTGTCGGTCGTGAGCTGGCCAACGCGTTTTCCGAACTTAACGATCCCATCGATCAGAAAGAGCGCTTCGCCAAACAGTTGCTGGAAAAGGAAGCCGGCGACGAAGAAGCGCATGCCATGGATGAAGACTACATCCGGGCACTGGAGTATGGGTTGCCGCCTACGGCGGGAGAAGGTATCGGGATCGACCGGTTGGTCATGTTGTTGACCGATGCCCCTTCGATTCGGGAGGTTATCCTGTTTCCCCAATTGCGACCCGAAACCCGATAACCTCAAACAGATGCTGTGACGGGCGATGCCTTCCCTGCGCTCGCCCGCATTTTCCCTACGGGAGATTCATGGGCTACGAATGGTTTGTCAGCCTGCGGTACCTGCGGGCCAAACGCAAACAGACATTTATCTCGGTGATTTCCTTTATTTCCATTGCCGGGGTAACTCTGGGAGTGGCTGCTCTCATCGTCGTGCTGGCAGTCATGACCGGTTTTCATGACGGCGTGCGGCAGCAGATCCTCGGCAACGTGCCCCATGTATTGATCCAGCGGCAAGGCGGCGCCATCGACGGTTACCGGCAGCTTGTGGAACAGGTCCGGGACGAGGTGCCCGAAGCCGTTTCGGTCAATCCTTTTGTCAGCAAGGAGGCCATGCTGCTTGCCCATCGTAATGTAGCGGCAGTGAACATCAAGGGCATTGAGCAGGGCAATAAGGTTTTCTCGCAACCTTTTTTAAAGCAGAGCGACGAACAGGTTCAGAAGGCGCTGTTCGATGACGGAGGGGGACTTCCGGGCATCGTGCTCGGCCTCGACACCGCCGCTACGCTTGGCGTAACCGTGGGCGACGCCATCAATGTCATTCCTCCCCAATTCAACATAACCCCCTTTGGTTTGATCCCCAAAATGAAGCCTTTCCGGGTGGTGGGGATTTTTCAGCATCGCGGCGGTTTTCTTGATGCCTATTTTGCATATGTCGACCTGCGTCAGGCGCAGCAGTTTCTCGATGCGGATGGTCAGGTCAGCGGCGTGGAAATCGAGTTGGCCTCTTTCGAACAATCGCGTCCGGTAACGCAGCGGCTGCGTAGCGATCTGCCGTTCCCCTACATGATCAGTTCCTGGGAAGACCTCTTCGGTTCCTTTCTCTCCGCCCTGAAACTTGAAAAACTCGGTCTTTTTATCGTGCTCGGCATCATTGTGCTGGTGGCCGCCTTCAATATTGCCACGACCTTGATTATGGTGGTCATGGAGAAGCACAAGGATATCGCCATACTGCGTTCCATGGGGGCTACTTCCAGAAGCATTATGCAGATTTTTGTTTTTCAGGGTTTGATTATCGGTACTCTCGGGACTTTTCTCGGTACGGCTTTAGGCGTCACGCTTGCCGCTAATGCCGATCCCATCATCAAGGGTCTCGAGCGGACATTAAAGGTCAAGATTTTCGATCAGGCAGTCTATGGGATGGAGCGTTTTCCCTCGGTGGTTCACGTTGATGATGTTGTTGCGGTGGCGATGATGGCTCTGGTTATCTGCCTGCTGGCGACCGTCTATCCGGCCTGGCGGGCTTCCCGAATGGATCCGGGCGAAGCTTTGCGTTACGAGTAGGGAGGGCGTTTTCGTGATCGAAGTCCGCAATTTGTGCAAAAGTTTCGTCAACGGGACCCGACGCGTCGATGTCCTTTCCGAGGTCGATCTGAAAGTGGCGGCGGGCGAGAGGGTCGCCGTGGTCGGCGCATCGGGAGCGGGTAAGACTTCCCTGATGCACATCCTCGGGGCGCTGGATCGTCCGACCAGTGGCGACGTCAGGTATGACGGACAGGATATCTTCCGTCTCAAGGGAGCCGATCTCGACGCTTTTCGCAACCGCACGCTGGGGTTCGTCTTCCAGTTTCACCAGTTGCTGCCGGAGTTCTCCGCTTTGGAGAACGTCATGCTGCCCGCACTGATTGCGCGATGGCCGCGGAGCAGGGCGGAATTGGCGGCAAGAGAATTGCTTTCCGATGTCGGTCTCGAGCCTCGTTTGAGTCACAAACCCGGGGAACTGTCGGGTGGGGAACAGCAGCGCGTGGCCATCGCCCGGGCGCTGATCATGTCTCCCCGGGTGCTGCTCGCCGACGAACCGACCGGCAATCTTGACAGTAATACCTCCGAAAGTATCTACAGATTGTTGATGCGCCTGCATGAAGCGCGTGGGCTCACTTTGGTTATCGTGACGCATGATGCCCATCTTGCAGCTGTTCTCGATCGTGTCGTGCACATGGCGGATGGCCGGATCGTCGGCTAGTTAAGGGTTTACACCCCTTGGTTCTTTACCTATAATGACCCACTTTTTATTTGTCTGCTCGGAGTACTGATTGCATGAAAAATCGCTGGATTGTCTTGCTGATATCGTTTCTTTTGATACCGGTTGCCGGGTTGGCTTCCACCTTTCAGGTGGATCAGGTTTTGGTGGAAGGCAATCGACGTGTTGAGCGCGCCTTTATCGAAGGAGTTCTGACGATCTCCGCCGGGGAGCTCATAACCGTTCAGGAGGTCGATCGGGATATCGAGGCGATTTTTAAAACCGGACGCTTCAAGGATGTTTCCGCCGATCTGGTCGAACGTGACGGCAAAAAGGTTCTCATATTCAAGGTCAGTGAACGGCCGCTTTTGCGTAAGATCGTTTTCAAGGGCAATTCCGAGATCAAGACGGATAAGCTGGGTGAGTTGGTCAACGCCCAAAAAATAGAATTTTACCGGCCGCAGGTCATCCGGGAAGCGACGGAAATCATCAAGCGTGCTTATATTCAGGAGGGGTATTACGCGACCGAGATCGATGCCCAGGTTGATATCAACGATCGTCAGGAAGCCACCATAACCTTCGATATCGACGAAGGCGATAAGGTTTACGTTACCGAAATCCGTTTTGAGGGGAATACGGTTTTCAAGGCCAAGGAACTCAAAAAGGCCATGCTGACCAAGGAAAAATGGTTTCTTTCCTTTATTACGGGTCGTGGCGGATACAATGAGGAAATGACCAAGGTCGATCGCGACATCATTGCCGACCAGTATTACAATAAGGGGTATATTCAGGTTCGGGTCAAAGGGCCCATCGCCGATCTTCAGCCTGATAAAAAATCGATCGAACTGCTGTATGAAATAGAGGAAGGCCCTCAGTTCTTCATCGACACAGTCGACGTTTCCGGCGATCTGATCAAGGGCAAGCAGGAAATCCTGGACATCATGTCTTTGCATAAAGGCGATGTTTTCAGTCGCAAAGTCATGCGTGATGACATGTCCAAATTGAATGATCTTTATGCGGACAGCGGTTTCGCCTATGTCAATGTCACTCCTGAAACCGAAGTTGACGAACAGTCTCATCAGGTCGACATCACATACGATATCGAACAAGGCATCAAGGCACGCATCGGCCGCATCAACATCTCGGGGAATACCCGGACGCGGGATAAGGTCATCCGGCGTCAGGTTAAGGTTGCGGAAGGGGAAGTCTATAGTGCTTCCCTCATCAAAAACAGCCGTCGCAAAATCAATAATCTCGGCTATTTCGACGAAGTCAATCTGACCACCCGCAAGGGGGACGACCTGTCGTTGATGGATATCGATATCGATGTCAAGGAACGCGCTACCGGAAGTTTCAGTATCGGTGCAGGTTTTTCGTCGGTCGACGGCCTGATGGTGCAGGGTTCCGTTTCCCAGGATAACTTCCTCGGACGTGGTCTGCGTCTTGACCTGTCCGGCTCGCTGGGCGGCAGCCGTACGGTTTATCGCATCGGACTGCTCGATCCCTATTTCCTGGACCGCGATCTGGCTCTTGGGTTCGATGTTTATGACACCGAACGTGAATGGACCGATTTCGATCGCAAAACGACCGGTGGCGATATCAAGCTCGGTCTGCCGATAACCGATGATATCCGATCCTTTTTCATATATCGCTTCGAAAAGAAAGACATTACCGACGTCGACGACGATGCCAGTTGGATTATTCAGGAGCAGGAAGGTAAGCATACGCTGTCATCCATCACCGCCTCCTTGACTCGCAATACTACCGATTTCCGTCCCGATCCGAGCCGCGGCAACATCAGCGAACTTGCCATCGAGTATGCCGGGCTGGGGGGTACGGAGCGGTTCGTAAAATATACGGCGGATCACCGGTATTTCTACCCGTTGCCCTGGGGCATGGTTTTCAGCATTCACGGTCAGCTCGGCTATATTCAGGAAATGGGAGGAAAGTCGATCCCGCTAGATGAGCGGTTTTTTCTGGGGGGCATGAATTCCCTGCGCGGCTTCGAGACTCGCGAAGTCGGTCCGCGCGATTCCGAAACCGGCGACTTTACCGGCGGTAACAAGGAGGCCGTGTTCAACTTCGAACTCACCTTCCCCCTTATCAAAGATATGAAGATGAAAGGCCTGGTCTTTTTCGATACCGGCAACGCCTGGGATACCGACGAGACCATGTTTTCCGAAATGCGTTACAGTGTCGGCGCCGGGATCAGCTGGAACAGTCCCATGGGGCCGCTGCGTTTCGCCTGGGGCTACAATCTCAGTCCCAAGGAGTGGGAAGAACCATCGGCCTTCGATTTTTCCGTCGGCAAGATGTTTTAGCCATCGGACAAGTCTGTCGGGCTGTGTTGCAAAGCCGGCGGCGTCTTTCGGCGGTTTCCTAAAAATATCGTACGTATAAATGCTGGGTCGATACCATTTAAACCTTAAAAGGAGCCTGAAATGAAAAAGATCTTGGGATTCATGATTGCTGTCATGTTGATCGCAGCAGCACCGGTTGCAGCCGCGAATGGAAAAATTGGCGTCATTGACCTGCAGAAAGTGCTGCGTACCTCTGCCGCCGGACAGGCAGCCCAGAAAACGATTGCGGAAAAGGCGCAGGCTTTCCAGAAAACCATGCAGAGCCGCCAGGAAGATCTGCAGAAACTCAATGCCGAATTCGAAAAACAGAAAATGATGCTGTCCAAGGAAGCCATCGCCGAAAAAGAGCGCGATCTGCAGCAGAAGGTCAAGGATTTTCAACGCTTCGGTAATGATGCCAAGGAAGAGCTCCAGCAGGAGGATCGTCAGGCGACCTCCCGTATCCTTGACGAGGTGGCAAAGGTCGTCAAAGATCTCGGCGCCAAGAACGGATATGACGTTATCGTTGAAAAAAGCACGACCCTTTACACCTCCGACGGTGTCGATCTGACTGATCAGGTGGTCAAGGCCTACGACAAGAAGTACAAGGGCAAATAAGGAGACGTCATGGCGACCCTGAATGAATTGGCTGAATTAATCGGCGGCAAGGTTGTGGGCGACGGTTCCGTGACCATCAACCGGATGGCGCCCATCGATGCGGCCGGTCCGGGTGATATCACGTTTGTCGCAAACCCCAAATATCTGGCCAAACTCAAGGAGACCACGGCCTCGGCCGTGATTGTCAAGCCCGGGATCGAATGCCCCGGCGTCGCCTTGTTGGTCTGTGACAATCCCTACCTGGCCTTTGCCAAAGTGCTCACAGCCCTGCACGTACGGCGTCCCGAGGCGCAGGGAGTCATGGATGGGGCCTGGGTAGACCCATCGGCTGAACTCGGTGCCGACGTAACCATCCATCCCGGCTGTGTCATCGGAAAGAAAGCGCGCATCGGCCGGGGCACGATTCTTTATCCGGGGGTGGTGGTTTATGACGCTGTCGAGATCGGTGAGGACTGCCTGGTTCATGCCGGGGTTTCGATTCGTGAACAATGTCGCATCGGTAACCGCGTCGTGATACAGCCTGGCGCCGTCATCGGTTCCGACGGGTTCGGTTTTGCTCCCGACGGCAAGGCCTACTACAAGATCCCCCAGGTCGGAATCGTCTCCATTGAAGACGACGTGGAAGTCGGGGCCAACGTGTGTATCGATCGTGCCGCCATGGGGGTGACCCTGGTCAAGCGTGGCACCAAGATCGATAATCTGGTACAGATTGCCCATAACGTTTCCGTCGGCGAAGACACCATACTGGTTGCCCAGGTCGGTATCGCCGGCAGCAGCAAGGTCGGCAATCACTGTACTCTGGGCGGTCAGGTCGGAGTTTCCGGGCATATCAAGATCGGAGACAATACCATGGTCGCCGCGCAGAGTGGCATCATCAGTGATTTGCCACCCGGCCAGGTCTTTTCCGGAACACCCACCATGCCTCACCGGGAATGGCTCAAAGCCTCCGCCGGTGTGAAAAACCTGCCTGCAATGCGTAAAACCATCAACAGTCTGCAGAAGCGCATTGAAGAGTTGGAAAAGCTTGTCAAGGAAAGGTAACAGCATGACCCTCGAAATTTTTGATATCATGAAATTGCTGCCGCACCGTTATCCCTTTCTTCTGGTGGATCGCATTGTTGATCTGGAACCCGGCAAAAGGGCCGTGGGTATCAAAAACGTTACGATCAACGAACCCTTTTTCCAAGGACATTATCCCGGACACCCTATCATGCCGGGTGTTCTGATTATCGAAGCCATGGCCCAGGTCGGTGGCGCTGTCGCCGCTTTGACCGCTGGAGACAAGGGCGATCAGGTACCGTATTTTACCGGCATCAACAACGCTCGTTTTCGGCGTCCCGTAGGTCCCGGTGACGTTTTGAAACTTAACTTGGAATTGGTTAACAGCCGCAGAGGGCTTTATGTTTTCGATGGTAAGGCTTATGTCGATGGCAATCTGGTTGCCGAAGCCGAACTGAAAGCAGTTTTTGCACCCCGGGCTCAGGATTGATACCATGATTCATGCTACGGCAATTATTCATGATGGTGCTTGCATCGATGCCAGTGTGGAAATCGGCCCCTACGCGGTTATCGGCCCCAACGTCACTATTGCGGGTGGGACCCGGATCGGCGCTCATGCGGTCATCGAGGGGTGGACCGAAATCGGCAGGGACAATCGTATCTTTCAGTTTGCCTCCATCGGTGCCGAACCCCAGGACCTTAAGTTCAAGGGAGAAGAATCGCGTCTGCGCATCGGAGACCGCAATACCATTCGCGAGTTTGTTACCATGCATCGGGGTACGGAAGACGGTGGCGGAGAAACGGTGATCGGCAGCGATAACCTGTTTATGGCCTATACCCACGTGGCGCATGACTGCATTATCGGAAATCGCGTCATCCTCGCTAATGGTGCTACCCTTGGTGGACATGTGCGGGTGGATGACTGGGCCATACTTGGAGGACTGTCCGCAGTTCACCAGTTTACCCGTATCGGCTGCCACGCCATGCTCAGCGGTGGCAGCATGGTAACCCAGGATATCGCTCCTTATATCATAGCCCAGGGCGATCGTGCCAAGGCCGCCGGCATCAACCTGGTCGGTCTCAAACGGCGCGGTTTTTCCGAGGAGATCCTTAGAGACATCAAGCAGGCCTATAAACTGATGTTCCGCAGCAATCTTCGTCAGGAAGAAGCTCTTGGGCGAATCACCTCCGAAATTTCCGCCGCTCCCGAGATACAGGTTTTTGTCGATTTCATCCGGAACAGCGAAAGGGGTGTTGCGCGATGAGAGTCCTGCGCGCCGCCGTTGTCGGCGTGGGCTATCTTGGACGTTTTCACGCCCAGAAGTATGCGGCTCTGCCCGGCGTCGACCTGGTCGGCGTGGTCAACGTGGATCGTGCGGCGGCGGAGAGGGTGGCGGCGGAGGTAGGTTGTGCGGCTTTTTCGGACTACCGGGAGCTGCTGGAACAGGTCGATGTTGCGTCGGTCGTCGTACCGACGCGCCTGCATTTCGAAGTTGCCAAGGACTTTCTGCTTGCCGGCCGACACGTTCTGGTCGAAAAGCCGATTACCGAAACGGTTGCCGAAGCGGACGAACTGATCTCTCTGGCTCGTCAGAACGGGGCCTTGCTGCAGGTGGGGCATCTCGAGCGTTTTAATCCGGCCATCGTGGCGCTGAATGGAGAGCTGAGCCGCCCCATGTTCATTGAGTCCCATCGCCTGACACCTTTTCGGGGCCGGGGAACCGACGTGAATGTGGTACTCGATCTCATGATTCACGATATCGACATCATCCTCAATATGGTTCAGTCCGAGTTGACTTCGATCCATGCTTCGGGGGTGCCGGTGCTGTCCGAGGAGGTCGATATTGCGAATGCGCGTCTCGAGTTTGCCAGCGGCTGCGTCGCCAATGTCACTGCCAGTCGTGTCAGTCGGGATGCGATGCGCAAGGTACGGGTCTTTCAGGCTGACGGCTATTTTTCCATCGACTACCAAAAACGCAGGATAGCGGTGTGTCGCAAAGGCGGCGAAGGTATGAGTCTGCCCGGTCTGCCCGGGATAACCATGCAGGAAAAAGACTTTGCCGAGAGCGACGCCCTGCTCAAGGAGGTTGAAGCCTTTCTCTGCGCGGTAAAAAACGGTACGTCGCCCGTGGTTGGCGGGGAAGACGGTCGTCGCGCTCTCGAGGTGGCATTGCAGATCAGCCGCCGTTTGGGAGGTATGCTGCCGGGCTGACGATTGTTTTTTATGTTGTTTGCAGGCGGGGCCGATACGCCGGGCCTCGCCTTTTGTCGTTGAATTGCCGTTTCGTCGCGCCTAGAGAGTTGGTCGTCGGGAGGGCAAAGGATACCCAAAAAGTTAAAGCAGTACATTTCGGTAGAATGTCTCAAGCCCCATGATGAAAGTTTTCGGACTTGACCGGCGCTCAGGAAATCTTTCTTCCCTGGGCGCGAAACAAATGTGCAAACAGTTACGTTTCTAAAAGGATACGACATGTCTATTCCCATGGTTGATCTGAAGGGGCAGTATGACAGCATCAGGGATGAAGTTAATCGGGGACTGCTGGATGTGCTGGAGTCCACGCGCTTTGTTCTCGGTCCTCAGGCAGAAGCACTGGAACAGGAAATCGCCGCTTATTGCGGCGTTCGTTATGCCTTCGGTGTCGCCTCCGGAACGGACGCCCTGCATCTTGCCCTGCGCGCAGCGGGGGTAGGGCCGGGTGATGAGGTGATAACCACCGCCTTCACCTTTATCGCGACTGCCGAGGCTATTGCCTACGTGGGTGCGACCCCCGTTTTTGTCGATATCGATCCTGCCACTTTCAATATCGATGTGGGCAAGGTCGAAAGTGCCATTACCGAACGTACTCGCGCGGTCATTCCCGTTCACCTGTTCGGGCAGCCGGCCGACCTTCAGGCTCTGGAAGCCCTGTGCAGGAAACACGATTTACGTATGGTGGAAGATTGTGCACAATCCTTTGGCGCCGAGTATCAGGGGCGCATGACCGGCGCCTGGGGCGATTTGGGATGTTTTTCGTTTTTTCCCAGCAAAAACCTCGGTTGCTATGGCGATGGCGGCATGATCGTTACCGACGATGGGGAACTGGCGGATCGTATTCGCATGTTGCGCAATCACGGCAGTCGAGAGCGGTATCATCACAGCGTCATCGGCTACAACAGCCGCCTGGATGACCTGCAGGCGGTCGTTTTGCGTACCAAACTAAAATATATCGATGCCTACAACCGGCAGCGTCGCCAAAATGCAGCTCTTTACAATACCCGCCTGCGCGACTCCTCGGTCAACATACCTGTTGAAGACGGATTGGGCATCCACGTGTTTCATCAGTACACCATTCGGGTCCGAAATCGGCATAACGTGCAGAGGGTACTGGCCGAACAGGGGATTGCCTCGGCCATCTACTATCCGGTTCCCCTCCATCTTCAGGAGGTATTCGCCGGGGCTTGCGACGGACTCTCCCTGCCGGTGACGGAACAGGCTGCAGAGGAGGTCCTTTCCTTGCCCATGTATCCCGAACTGAAGGAAGAACAGATCGATCAGATCTGCAAAGCTTTGATGTCCGCCCTTTAGGAGCATCCGATGCAAAAGGTCAAACAGCGCAGGGTCATGATCGTCACCGGTGAGGCTTCCGGGGACATGCATGGGGCGAATCTGATCGAGGCGGCGGCCAAAGTCGATCCGGATTTAAAATTTTTCGGGGTCGGTGGTGCATGCATGGCCAAAGCCGGCTGTGAGATATTGATTTCCGGCGAAAAACTCGCGGTCATGGGATTGGTCGAGGTCCTCGGACATCTGCCGTCGGTTTGGCGTGCCTACCGGCGTCTGAAAAAAATTCTCAATGGTCCGCAAAAGCCCGATGCCCTGGTTCTGATCGACTTCGCAGAGTTCAATCTGTTATTGGCGGCTCAGGCCAAAAAGGCGGGAGTTCCTGTTCTTTACTATGTCAGCCCGCAGGTTTGGGCATGGCGGCGTGGCCGGGTCCGTCGCATCGCATCGGTGGTTGACCGACTGGCCGCCATCTTTCCGTTTGAGCCCGAACTGTACGAGGGACTGGACATCGATGTGAAGTATGTCGGCCACCCGCTGTTGGATGAATTCGGCATCACCCTCGATCGCGATAGCTTTCTTCGCCAGCACGGGCTCGATCCGGCCGTGCCGGTAGTCGGTCTTTTCCCCGGCAGCCGCAAGAACGAACTCAGATATATTTTCGATACCATCATGCAAACGGCGGCCGAATTGCTTGAAAAGCATTCCGATATTCAATTCCTGCTGCCCGTCGCCTCGAGTTTTCGCAGGCAGGATCTCGAAGCTCTGGTCGCGCCCTACGACCTGCCGATAACGCTGGTTACGGAAGATGTCTACAACGTCATCAATGCCTGCGATGCGATCATCAGCGTATCCGGGACGGTTACCTTGCAGATCGCCCTGGTCGGTACGCCCATGACCATTGTTTACAAGATGGCTCCGCTGAGTTATGCCGTTGGACGCCGCCTGGTCCGGGTGCCTCATATCGGTCTTGCCAACATCGTGGCGGGCCGCGAGGTGGTCAGAGAATTTATTCAGGACGATGCCATGCCGAAACGTATTGCCGGGGAGATCGACACCATTTTGTCGCAGACCGGTTACAATCGTGCCATGCGCGATGGCCTTGCCGTCGTCCGACAGCGTTTGGGCGAGGGAGGGTGTGCCGCGCGAGTGGCGCGCATGGTTTCCGAAATGATTCGTGAAAGCGAATCGCAAGGAGAGTATTTTTGTGAGGTATAACCCCAGACAACTCTATCGTCGGCTTTACTATTATTCCAGGCCCTATCTTTTTCGCGTGTTCCTGGCCATGGGGGCATCGATTCTGGTTTCCGGGGCGGATGTGGCAACGGCCAAGCTGGTCAAGCCTTTTGTCGACGATGTGCTTATCGCTACCGAGAAAGGCTTGGTCAATCTCGTTCCCATTATCGTCATAGGTCTGGCGTTGTGCAAAGGGGCGGGGCGCTATATTCAGGAATATTTCATCAAGACTGCCGGGCAACTGGTCGTGCAGGATATTCGCAACGATCTTTATGCTCATTCCATGGCCCTTTCCATGGGATACTTTTCCCGCAGTTCGACCGGCAATGTGATGTCCCGTATTCTCAATGATGTCGGTGCGCTGTCGCGTTCGGCGGCCGATGTGCTGGTGGATGGTTTGCGGGAGAGTTTCACCCTGATCGGATTGACCATCGTCGCGTTTCAGAGCGATTGGCGACTTGCCTCCATCGCATTTGTGGTCATGCCGGTTGCGGTAATTCCCGCAAGTATTATCGGGCGTCGTATCAAGGACAATACGCGGCGTGGGCAGCGCACCATGGGTAACCTGACGCGGGTATTGCAAGAATCCCTTGCCGGCATCAAGGTGATCAAGGCTTTTGGTACCGAGGCCCGCGAAACCGATCGCTTCAAAACGGAAAATAAACGTTTTTATCATTTCATTCGCAAAGTACTCAAATACGATTCAGCGGCGACGCCGGTAATTGAAATTCTGTCTTCCCTGGGGGTCGGGGCGGTACTGTGGTACGGTATTCATCGCGTCAGCCAGGGGGCCATGACCCAGGGGGATCTGTCTTCCTTCGTTGCGGCTTTATTGATGATGTACGCCCCCATGAAGCGTCTTACCAAGGTCAGCAATACGATTCAGCGTTCACTCGGAGCTGCCGAGCGGGTGTTCGAACTGATGGACGAGAAAGCCGATATCGCGGATCACGCCGATGCCCTGCCGGCATCGAGGATGGCAGGGAATATCGACTTTTGTCAGGTCGATTTTTCCTATGGGGAGGAACCCGTTCTGCAAGATTTCAACCTCTCCATCCGTTCCGGAGAAATCGTTGCCCTGGTCGGACCGAGCGGCGGCGGCAAGTCCACCATCATCGGACTGCTCAATCGGTTCTACGATCCTCAAAAAGGAAACATCCTCATCGATGGGCAGGATATCAAATATCTGACCCAGGAAAGCCTCAAGCAGAATATCGCCCTGGTGGACCAGGAGACCTTTCTGTTCAACGATACCGTGCGCAACAATATCCGATACGGCCGTCTCGAAGCCGCCGACGCCGAAGTTGAAAAGGCCGCCAGGCTGGCCTATGCCGACGCGTTTGTCCGGTCCATGCCTGATGGATACGAGACGGTTATAGGCGATCGCGGAGTGAGACTCTCAGGCGGTCAGCGACAGCGTATCTGTATCGCCAGGGCCATTCTGCGCGATGCGCCGATTCTGCTGCTCGATGAGGCGACCAGCGCTCTCGATACCGAAAGCGAGGCCATGGTGCAGAAAGCGCTTGTCAATCTCATGGAGAACCGCACGACCATCGTCGTGGCGCACCGGCTGTCCACCGTCATGCACGCGGATAAAATCGTTGTTTTGGAGGACGGGCGTATTTGCGAAACCGGCAATCATCAGCAACTCCTGGCCGGAGGCGGCCTTTACAGTCGCCTTTATGAAATGCAATTCGTCGAACGGAACTGACCTGGGATAAGGGGAGGCTCGCGTGTACCTTCTGTACGATCTTATCTGGCTTGTCGGTGCCGCGGCCCTGGTGCCGTGGTACTTGCTTCGCAGGCTTTGTGGAGGGAAAAACCGGCAGGGACTCAGGGAGCGTTTCGGATGGTATGCTCCAGGTCGGTTATCGCTGTTGAAGGGGCGACCGATTCTTTGGCTGCATGCCGTATCGGTCGGCGAGACCCGTGCCGCCGTGTCTTTGATACGCGCACTAAAAAGGACCTATCCCGACCATGCGCTGGTGCTTACCAATGTTACCGAGACCGGACATGCCGTCGCCGAAAATATCGACGAGATCGATTTAAGCCTGTTTTTTCCTTTCGATCTTTCCTGGGCCGTGCGCCGGGTATTAAAGCGGCTCAGTCCCGACTTGGTAATCATTGTAGAAACCGAAATATGGCCCAACCTGGTGCGATGCGCAAAGCAGGCTTCCATTCCTCTGGTGCTTGTCAATGGTCGATTATCTGATCGTTCCTTTCCCCGATATCGGAAAATGCGCTTTTTCCTGCGTCCAGTCCTGAATCGGTTTGCTGCCTTGTGCATGCAGACTCAGCAGGATAAGGAGCGCATATTATCTCTTGGAGCATCCGCCGGGCGGGTTGCGGTTACGGGTAATCTGAAATTCGATATGTCCTGCGACGGTGTGAGTGCCATGAACCCGACAGATTTGAGGTCGATGTATAAATTACCAGCCGATTCTCTGGTTTGGGTGGCGGGCAGCACACACTCCGGCGAGGAAGAACCGATTCTGGATGCTTATTGTAAAATGCGCGACCGGGGCATCGGGTTGTGTCTGGTTCTGGCGCCGCGCCATCCCGGGCGGGCCCAGGAGGTTGGACAGATGCTGACCGCCCGCGGGCTGAACTGGGTCGCACGCACCTCGCTGTCGGAAAAGAATGGAATTTTGCGCGACGGCGACGTTTTGCTTATCGATACGGTCGGCGAATTGCTGAAACTGTATGCAGCTGCGGACGTGGTTTTCGTCGGCGGCAGCCTGGCGCCGGTTGGAGGGCACAATGTTCTGGAAGCCTCGTTGTTGAAGAAGCCGGTGCTTTTCGGACCACATATGGCTAATTTTCGCGAAATCGCCCGGCTGTTGATAGAGGCCGGGGGCGGCAAAACGGTTTCAGAAAACGAGCTGTCTGAAGAACTCCTCACCTTACTGACCGATGCCGAAGCCAGAGCGGACATGGGGCTGGCCGGATACGGTTTCTTGCAACAGCATGCGGGAGCTACGGAGCGTACGGTCGAGGTCATCCGGCAGCAGTTGGGCGCATGAACATGGCCGGCCTGGGTTTATTCTATCGGCGTCTGGCGGTTTACGGTCCCCGTTCCTTGCTGCAACGGCTGGTATACGGTCTGCTGTTGCCGTTGAGCTGGCTCTATGCTCTGGTCATGAGCCTGCGCGTCAGGCTGTATCGGCTCGGCTGGCTGGCTTCATACCGAGCTGCCGTGCCGGTTATTTCCGTCGGTAATCTGAGTGTGGGCGGAACGGGAAAGACGCCGGTTGTCGATTACCTGATTCGTTACTGCCAGTCTCGGGGCAAGCGCGTGGCTGTGGTGAGCCGCGGCTATGCCAGCGGCGCAGGGGCAGCCTTGCGGGTGGTGTCGGCAGGGCGCGGACCGTTGCTGGATGTCAAAACGGCCGGTGACGAACCCTGGCTTTTGGCCCGCCGCAATCCCGAAGCCATTATCGTCGTCGCGCCGCGCCGCTCTGCAGGCGTTCGTCATGCCGTCGATACCCTCGGTGCTCAGGTTGTGCTCCTCGATGACGGGTTTCAACATCTGGCTGTACAGAGGGATTTCGATCTGGTGCTGCTCGATGCCCTGCATCCTTTCGGCAATGGCAAAGTGTTGCCGGCCGGCTTGCTGCGTGAGCCTGTATGCGCATTGCGCCGTGCGCACCTTTTTGTCTTGACCCGCTGTCCCGAGAGGTTCTGCAAGGATCCGGTTCTTCCCGGCCCGGTATTGCATTGCCGGCATGAGGTGGATGATTGTATCCTGAGCCTGGACGGCGAGAAGCGCAGCATGAGGGAATTGGCCCCATTGCGGGGGGTCGCGTTTGCCGGCGTTGGCGAGCCGGGGAGCTTTTTCCGTGCTCTGGAAAACCATGGTTTGAGTCTTTCGCAAACCTTGGCTTTTTCCGACCATGCCGGATATGATGCGCAGGTTTTGGCAAGGTTGGCCGCAGCCGCCGGGGCCGCCGATTATTACATTACAACCGAAAAAGATGCCGTCAAGCTGGCGGATGCCGATTTGCCGCTTCCCTGCTTTCAGGTGCCTTTGCGACTCGCTTTTCTGGAAAACGGTGCATTGGAACGGCGCTTATCTGCTGTTATAGATCCGAACAATCATGAGAGGTGATCCCATGGCGATTGCTCAGGAACTGCTCGATATCCTGGCCTGTCCTCGTTGCAAAGGGCCGGTTCGCCCGGTCAACGAACCCGAAGGTTTGGTGTGTGACGCATGCCGTCTGCAGTACCCGGTCGAAGATGATATCCCCGTCATGCTCGTCGACGAGGCTGTGCCTCTGGATGCAGCAGACAGCACCGTGAAAAAGCAGAAGTAGTCCCGGGGAGTAACAGGCCGGATTCGGACTGACAGCATTACCGATTATTTTCAACACGAAAACCATGAAGAACGCTCAGGGATGGTCATTCAACCGTACCCTCTCTTCACGGATTTCGTGTTCTTGTTTATGTATTCGCCGCTTTTCTGAAGTCCGGTAACGGGTTTTTGCATTTGCAGGTATCTTAAAACAGCCCTCACGTAATGCTGCGACCTGAAAGCGAAGTTTTGCACCTTTGGTGAGATCGATTTTTTCTGAAATGATTCGTGAAAAGAGTTTGGAGCGGATTTTCTTCGTGATCTTCGTGGCCTTCGTGGTAACATACGCAGTTGTCTTGTCGAACGATCAACAGGTTATCGTAGAACATCCTGCTGAAGATGCGATGAGCATAGCCGGATAAAGGAGAATGTGTTTTTGAGACCGATCGATCCGAAATCCATACGGCGTATCATGGTGAGATCGACCAACTGGGTTGGCGATGCAGTCATGACCACGCCGGCCATGGCCGATCTGCGTGATGCCTTTCCCGATGCGGAAATCGTAGTGGTGGCCAATCCTCTGGTGGCGCAACTGTTTACCTTTCATCCCTGCTGTGACCGGGTGCTGATTTATGAAAAAAAAGGGGCGCATAAAGGGGTAGCCGGACTGTGGCGGTTTTCCAGACAGCTGCGTCGGGAACGGTTCGATCTGGCTGTTTTGATGCAGAATGCCATCGAGGCGGCCATCATGGCTTTTGCAGCCGGTATACCGCGGCGCGCCGGTTACCGGACCGATGCCCGCGGCCCGCTTCTGACCCATGGCGTCAAAATCGGTCCTGAACAGAAACGACTGCATCATACCGAGTATTACCGCCACATGCTCCGGCATATCTGCCAGGGTGAAGGGGGCGGGCGACTGCTTCTGGCCTGCAGTGAGGACGAAAAACGCTGGGCGCAGACAACTCTCGGGGATGGCTCCTGGGTCGCTATCAATCCGGGTGCCGCTTACGGTTCCGCCAAGCGCTGGTTGCCTGAACGGTTTGCCTCGGTAGGCGACAGTCTTGCCGAAGAGTACGGTCTGCAGGTGGTATTGACAGGCGGGCCCGGCGAGAGAGAAATCGGCCGGGACATCGAGACGGCCATGCGCGTTCCGGCATTGAACCTTATCGGAAAAACCTCGGTGCGTCAGTTGATGGCGGTGCTGGCGGGCTGCCGGCTGATGATTACCAACGACTCGGGTCCCATGCACGTCGCGGCGGCCTTCGATGTACCTATCGTGGCGGTGTTCGGTCCGACCGATCACACGACGACGTCCCCATGGTCCCGAAACTGTCGCATTGTGCGCAAGCCGACCGATTGCGCGCCCTGTTTGCTCAGACAATGCCCCACCGATCACCGCTGCATGCGGGCGATTATGCCCGAGGATGTGCTGAGCGCCGCACGCCGGCTTTTGGGGGATACGGCATGAGGGTGCTGATCGTTAAAATCAGTGCGCTGGGCGATGTGGTGCATGCCTTGCCCGCACTGGCCTATCTAAAAAGCGCTCATCCCCAGGCCAAAATCGACTGGTTGGTCGAAGAAGGATTTGCGCCGTTGATCGAGGGCCATCCGGGTTTGCGCAGGGTGCATCGCCTGGGGCTGAAACGCTGGCGACGGGAAGGTTGGCGCGCTGTTTTCGCCGGCGTAAAAGAAGTATTGAGGGAATTGCGCAACGAGCGATACGACGTGGTTCTTGATCTTCAGGGAAACTGCAAAAGCGGCCTTTTCACCCGCTTGTGCGGTGCGCCGCTACGCTACGGTTTTTCCTCCAGCGGGGTACGCGAATGGCCTAATCTGCTGGCTACCAATCGCAAGGTTCAACTCACCGCTGCGGATCACCACATCAGCGAGCGCTCTCTGGCCGTGGCGCGCGAGGCTTTTCCCATGGGAAGCGAGCGGCCCCTGGCAGGTCCGATGCACGTTTTACCCAAGGCCCGCACTGCTGTCGAGAAGCAGCTGAACGAGCTCGGCATTAACGGACGTTCGCTGGTGGTTCTGCAATACGGAACGACCTGGCAGACCAAATTATGGCCGCTCGATTCGTGGCAGGCCCTGGCTCGAAAGCTTTGTCGGGAAGATCGGCTGCGTCCCGTGTTGATATGGGGCAATGAATCGGAACGCCGCGCCGCCGAGGAAATCTCGCGGGCTACCGGCGGACAGGCCGTAATCTGGCCGCGCGGTACGCTGCAGGAGCTGGCTGCGTTGCTGGAAAGAGCCGATCTGGTCATCGGCGGGGATACCGGTCCCATCCATATCGCGGCAGCCTTGGAGACTCCCACCGTATCGATTTTCCGGGTTACCGACGGCTCCCGCAATGGCCCTCGCGGTGCGTTGCACATCCGCTTGCAGAGTCCTCTGGACTGTTCTCCGTGTCTGCAGAAATCCTGTTCCAGAGATGCCGAGTGCGGTCACAGTATTACCGTAGAACAGGTATTGGAGGCCGCCAGGGCGCAACTTATGGGAAAAAGGCGATGATGAATTTGGGCGCTGGCAGAGTGGAAATAGTCGAAGAGGCCAAGCCTCTGCTCGAAGCAGCCGGACTTCGCACTTTCGCAGATTTTATGGCATATGCCGAAGGTACGCGGATCTGCCATAAGCGGGGGCGATCTACCGTGCGCTTAACCATCGGCAGTCGTGCATTTTACCTCAAGCGCAACCGGTTTCATTGGGTCGAATTTTTCAAGGGGCTTTCGCGCCTGCGTCCGCCCGTTCGCGGAGCTCTGCGGGAGTGGCACAATATCGCACGGGTGCGGTCCGTCGGCGTGCCGACCCTGACCCCCATCGCTTTTGGAGAACGGCCTTTACTGGGTATCGAGACCCGTTCTTTCAGCATGACGGAAGAACTGTACCAGTGCGAACCGCTCGATCAGGTGCTGCGCAGGGATTTTTCCGGCCCCTTGTCGAATTTTAAACGAGATCGCAAGCGAGGCATTCTCCGGCAACTGGGGCACCTTGCCGGGTGTTTGCATGGTCAGGGACTTTTCCATCAGGATTTTTATTTAAGTCACTTTTTTCTCGACCCGCAGGATGTGCTTCACCTTATCGATCTGCAGCGGGTTCTGCATCGTCCCTTGCGTGCCGGCCATTTCCGCATCAAGGATCTCGCTCAACTGAACTATGCCGCCGGCCGTCTTGCCTGTCTGAGCCGAACCGACCGTCTGCGATTTCTGCACGCATATTTAGGCCATTCCTCCCTGACTCCCGCCAACAAGCGTCTGGTCAAGGCGGTTCTGGCCAAAACAGCCCGAATAGCCCGTCACGACGTCAAGTTGCTGGCGCGAAGGCGCCGACGTGGTGAACTACCCTGATGACCATGACTTTCCCGGAAGAGCCATGAGCCGTAAAATAAGCGTTATCTGTGCGCCCGCTCCCAAACCGAATCCCGGCATGGCCAGCGTCGATTTTGCTTTTTATGCCTTAAGCCGACGGTACGGTTTTGCCGAGCAGGTAACCTATTACCAACTGTATACCCACGACGAACTGCACAGCCGTGCCCGGACAGGTCTGGAAAGGGAGATTCGAACAAGACAAAGCCTGCCTTTCGAATATCGGAATTTCCGTCACGGTCTCGAGGATATTTTGGCCAGCGATCGCATCGTGTTCTGGGGCGATTTTCTTCATGCCGCCGATTATCATGAGGCCGCCGCCCGGCGTCTGGTAAAGATCGGTCTGGCCGGCAGTTCCGAAGAAGCACTCGACCGGGTGCGGGATCACTATTTTCTGCGCAACGCTCCGGCGGAAATCTGGCCCAAAGTTTTGGCTTTCGGCGGCAATCTGCTGTTCAACCGGGTGGGTCACTATGCCGACGGCAGTTATGCGTCGCAGGTGCAGCAGTTCTTTCAAAAGGTGGGAAAAGTATGGATGAGGGACGTCTATTCGGCTGCGCGGGTGAGTGAATTGCGCAACGATTATGAGTTCAGCTACCTTGGATGCGACGGTTCCCTGCTTCTGACATCCGAGGATCTGGAGCAGCTTCCCTATAACAGCTGCTATGATCACGTCGGGGGCGGAAAAGGGCATGCCGGAATCTTTTTCGGGCGCAACAAATGCAATCCCGCCATCATGGCACGTTTTGCCCGCGATCTCTGTCGCCGGCTCGGCATAAAGGGGCATTGGATTCCCTGGGGGCTCAGCAAAGGTTTCGGCCGTATGAAAAAAAAGGTTGGACGGCGATTCTCCGGGATGGAGATCCGCGAATACCCGACCCCGGCAACTCTTGGCGATCTGCAACGTATGCTCGGTCATTGCGACGTCGTGATTTCCGACACCTATCATGTCTGCGTGAATGCCTGGCGGTTGGGGGTGCCGGCCGTGTGTCTCGGCCAGGCGCTGGTTCGGCAGCCCGACAATATCAACAGCGGCAATGCCTTTGCCTGGAGGGACAAACGTCAGGTTTTCTACGGTATGCATGACGCTATGGAATACTACGTCTACATCGAAGAGCTTGCAGACCGAAGCTGGCGCCGTAAGCGGCTTGAACAGCTGGTTGCTTTACTGCAGAAGGATCCTTATCGGCAGGCTGTTTCAAGCCGCATCCGGGCACGAGCCGCGGCCGTCGAGCAGTTACTGGTGCAGGCGCTGCTGCCGCATTAGCATCCGTCCCAAACAAAAATGCTTTCGCAAAAAGCGCCGATTGCAACAACGCAGCCGTTGGCGAGCTTTTGCGACGCCAGCAGATAAAGGAATGCCGCCATGCAATGGTCCGTTGTCGTACCTACCTACAATTACGGCCGCTTTATCGAACAGTGCCTGCAATCCATTCTTTGCCAGCACGGGGAGGACTACGAAATCATTCTCATCGACGACGGGTCCACGGATGATACGCGGTCGGTGGCCGAAAGGTTTGTTCAACAGCTTCCTGCCGGACGCCTGCGTTACTTGTATCAGGAAAATCAGGGACCGGCTGCAGCGCGCAACCGCGGTATTGACGAGGCGAAGGGAGAGTTCGTCTGGTTTCTCGACTCAGATGATCGTCTGATTCCCGGCGCGTTCGCCCACATGCAAAGCGCCATTGAGCGGCACAGACAAGGGGAATTGTTTTTCGGCGGATATCGGTCGGTTGCGCAAAACGGCACGGGTACCGACAAGATTCCAGGCCTTCTGGGAGCGGATCGCACAGAAAATTTCAAACGGTATCTGCAAAAGGAATTGAAAACCCTGACTACCGGTGCCGTGGCGGTTCGAAAGACCGCGCTGGGCAATCTCAGATTTCCCGAGGGCATTCATATCAACGAGGATGTAGTCCTGTTCGGGCACCTGATTGCACGGTGTGAAACGGTAGCGGTCAGTCGGGTGCTGGTGGAAAAGATCCGGCATCCCGCCAGTCTGCGGGGGAATATGGCGCGCATCGAGGAAACCGGTCTGCGTTCCGTCGATTATCTGTTCGATGGCACGCGCCTGACCGCCGAGCAGATGAAGCTTCGTTCCGGTTATCTGGCCAACCGCTGCCTGCGACTGTGTCGAGCCCACTACCTGCATGGCAATTATGCACGTGCTCGCAGTTATTATGTGCGGGCTTTGAAGGCTTGCCCGGGGCATCTTTTCAAGCTGTCCTATCTGATTAAATATTTACGCTCTCTTGGCAAGTGACGTTTGGTGATAAAGATCGACAGCTGGTTGATGCGAGCCGATGTCATCCTGTGACGAGCTGCCGTTATGTTCCGGATGGCGCCGGCGAGAGGGAATTATCGTCTTTCATGCTTTTTTCCAAAAAAACATCTGAAATTTCATGGTCTTATCGGAGCAGTGATTCCACCGTTGCGGGGGACTGCGAGTATATTGATCAACCCCGGCTGGCGCGTTTCTTCGGTCGTTCCGCTCGGCGAAGGGGGCGATTGCTCCAGCGACTCGAAACCTGCGGATGTCCCGCCTGGGGCGTTGCAGCCGTGGGCGTTCAAAACGCGGAGGGCCTTGGTTCTCGCATCGTTTTGCGAACGCGCAGCATCGATTCTGCCAAAACTTTCAAATCCTTTATAAATGGCGGCTACCGGCAGTTGTCCCAGGCCCAGAAGTGCCGTTTTACTGTCTCCCTGGGGCGGTTTTTACGCCGATTGCACGACGCCGGTATTGCCACCGATCACCGGTTATACGATGATCTTCTGGTAAATTTCGAAGAATCCGAGTTTTTTTTCGGCCTTTTCGGTCGTTATCCTTTTACCGTTAAAAAGGCCCCTCTGTCCGCCCGACAACAGCTTGTCTCCCTGAGCGGTCTGTATGCCATGGTGCATGGGCTGACCGGCAAAGCCCAGCGGTGGCGTTTCCTGACTGCATACCTGGGCGATTCAGACGTCGGGGAGCGTCGCCGATGGATGCGGCGATTTGCGGCGCGGGGTTTGAAACAATGCCGGCGTATCTGGTGGCGGCTGGCCAGACGCTCTCTCAAAAGCAATTCCGATTACGTCAGCGAAAAACGCCAGGGCTTCTCTGTGCTGCGTCTTCGCAGTGCGGAAGCACAGACGGCTCTGCATGAGCTGCTTCCCGATCCGGATCGTGCCTTTGAAGGTGCCGTCATCTACAAGCCCGGCAGTCGAACCCATGCCGGTCAGGTCGTGCTGGCGGGGCGCCGGTATTTTCTCAAGCGGTATAACCGTCGCAGCCTGGGATACGGTCTTGTGCGCCTGGGACGGCTGTCCCGCGCCAGGCGCACCTGGCTGGTTAGTCGCGGAGGCGTGTTGAGAAACCTGCCCATCCCAAGGACCATCCTCTGC
>ERZ1673962.495-NODE-495-length-26753-cov-141.683347_pt1 | contig 26753 bp, 22 predicted proteins | sample MGYA00580188_ERZ1673962 | MGnify/ENA primary metagenome ERZ1673962 (study PRJEB41334, sample SAMN05608104) | rock metagenome | biome: terrestrial subsurface; feature: shale formation; material: shale | place: USA: Pennsylvania ... | reverse complement strand
CACCATGCCGCTAGCTGGAAGAACCGGGGAGGTGTGTTGGCCAGACGCTTACCGCTGATCCGATTTCTACTAATCTGAGGACATACAACGTCAAGCTGACCCGTATGCGTTCCATATTGGTAAAGTCTTTGGAGCGATCAAGAGTAAAAGGCACACCTAACCTCTGGAAGACCGACGAGCGGAAGCCCCAGTATTTTTTGTCATGCCGGTGACAGAAAGTGTCATGTGCAAAATAAGCTTTGTTGTGGTTAGAGCTGAGTGGTGCGGTGCCGCACTCGTAGTGCGTTGTGGCTGGTGTTTAGTCTGGACTCAGCTGACTTTTACAGTCAGGGATCTGACGAAAACAGTAGGGCTCTGGTTGCTGGCACGGAGCCATACATCTCATTTTGAGAAAGGTTTATCAAATAGTTGGTGCTGCACCAACTTGCAGGGCTCGCGCGATGAACCTAGCCAGCTCATCCGATGGAGGCTTGTCCAGCATGGCAATGACGGTCGCTGTGCTGGGTACGTCGTCGGTGACAGGGCGTATGATGACGTCGGAGTGCTTGTACAGGGTGGCCTGCGACGACAGCCCTACGCCAATACCGTAGCCTGCGGCCACAAGCATCATCATGGGTTCGTGACCTGAAACGTATTCGGCGACGTTAAGTGATGGCAATGTGGGGGCGCAGAACCAATTGCGAATGACATCGTGCCCGCCCGAGCACCGTTCAGGATGGCAGAGAATCAACGGATGTCGGGCAACCTCGCGAAGCGGTATTTTATCGAGAGAAAGAAGTGGGTGGTTCCGAGGGATCGCGATAGCAGGACGATCTGTCCAGACCACTTCCTTGATGAGCCTACTACCGGGCTCAGTATGCACAGTGAAACCAGCATCAATCTGGTCGTGGTCTAGGGCTTTGACCATTTCGCTGACAGTCATTTCTACGATCTTTATCTCTGTGAGGGGCTCCTCCTCACGACAACACGCCAATAACCTGGTCAGTCTTGGCTGTGCAAGGTTATCGGCTAAGCCGATACGCAACCGACCACGAAATCCTCTTGCTGCAGCATGTACTCGTGCTCGTGCTCCATCCATGCGCATAAGCACATGGCGTGCTTCCTCCTGAAATACCTCTCCAGCCCAGGTCAGGCGAATACGCCCTTGGATGCGATGGAACAGGCGGGTTCCTAGCTCTGATTCCAGTTCTTTTATCGCCCGCGAGAGGGGGGAAGGCTCAATATGGACTCTGGTTGCAGCCCGCGAAAAGCTCAGTTCTTCGGCCACAACCAGGAAGTAGCGCAGGTGACGTATTCTCATACCGTAGCTGCCTTACCGTGTTGTGAGTTTGTCCAAAGGTACAGAGCGCAACAATCGGACATTGGTCAGTTTTTGTTCTTAAAAGTCAGATAGTGAACCAGACAGGAACAGGCGTAGACAATTCGCACGGGGTCTCCGTCGATGGGAGTAGCATTGTCAGGATTGAGCACTACGTCCCAAATGGAGTAGTGGCGATGGGGTTGAAGAGGGATAAAGGATCGGACCTGTGCCTGTAGCCCATCATGCCCGGGCGAAGGTGCCAGGCTGCAGGAAGCCAGTAGCTGTCTGTGAACTATCTTGGAATAAAATTGGCGTGGGGGTTGCCTGCCTGTCCAGATAAGTCCATACTTGTGTCCGCTAATCAAACAGCGGAAGCGGAAACCCCTTTTAAATCAAAAGGTTGAAGGCTAGGCTCTAGTCTCGTTTCCCGCTCCAGTTTGTAAAGATGGCGCCGCATCAACCTGCGGCGCTTTCGTTTTGAGGCCGGTTGGCAGAGTGGTTATGCAGCGGATTGCAAATCCGTGTACGCCGGTTCGATTCCGACATCGGCCTCCATATTGAAAGCCCTGCAAGTTAACGCTTGTGGGGCTTTTTCTTGTTGGCAATGATGCATTTGTGCACTACGGCTGCAGGATCAACAGGCAGCCTTGCATGGGCGCAGGCGGCTGGTTATAGTCCTGCGCCGCCAATGCACCATTGGCGCTGGCAGGTGGTTTCAACGGCCTGCCTTCTCTTGGCCCGGATGGCGAAACTGGTATACGCAAGGGATTTAAAATCCCTCATCCGAAAGGGTATGCGGGTTCGATTCCCGCTCCGGGCACCAGTTACTTCAGGTTTCTCTTTATTCAGGCTCGTCGATAGGTCAGCAGGACAATTCCCGCAACCACGACGGCGCCACCGAGAATCTGCACCGTAGACAACATCTGCTCCAGTACCAGCCAGCCCATCACCAGCGTCGCCAGTGGCTCGATATTCATGACCGGCGCATTGCGTGGCATGTCCAGTCGCGGGATGGAGACAAACAGGGTGATGAAGCCGGTGCCGTAGAGCGTCATCAGAACAAGCAGGGCGAACCAGCCATTGGTTGTGGCTGGCATGTTCAGCGCGCCGGGTAGCGCATCGCTGGCTCCGGCGAGTGCTGCGCTGCAGAACACCACCAGCATGGTCAGCAGGCTGCGTACCGAGCCGCGGATCTGTGACAGCTTTTGATCGGTAATCCAGAGCGCGCTGGCGAATGCGCAGGCAGCGCCGAACGCGAGTGCCACGCCAGTCAGCCACTGTGCTTCCACATCCTTGCCGCGCATCTGGCCGGGAATATCGAGCACCAGCAGCAGGCCAAACAGAATCACGCCCATCAGTGCCGCGCTGCGTGCAGTTGGCCTGGGGCCACCCAGAGCCCAGGTGAGTAGAGCCAGGATGATGGGGAAGACATTGGCGACCAGCAGCGCCAGTGCTACCGGAATGCGCGCTACCGCGGAATACAGGCACAGGCTCTGGATCGCGATGAGCAGGCCGAGCAGGAGCTGCCAGCGGCGGCTTCCGGCAGGCAGCCTCAGACGCTGGCGCTGCCAGAGAACCAATGCCGACAGCGCCAGAAGGGCTCCACCGGATCGCATCAGAATAGCCAGCAGTACACCTGCTCCGTCGTCGAAGGCGACGCGGGCCGCGATATGGTTACCGGCGAATGCACACCCTATGCAAAGCAGTATCAGCACGGCGATGTGACGTGCAAAAGGTGCCGACGTGACAGGCAGGTGGTTTGCAGGCATGGAGTCGTTCCAGACGCGAAAACGGGGCAGGATACGAAATCCTGCCCCGTTCGTCTGTCTGCGTCTGTGCTTTCGCGCCAGCTCTCAGACGGTGCGCGAGAACCGACCGCGCTGTTCGCCGCCCAGATAGGCATCGAAGGCCATGGCCACGTTGCGCATCATCAGGTGTCCCTGGGGCATCAGTACCAGAGCATCGTTGCGGATCTCCACCAGGCCATCGGTGACGTGCTCGCCCAGCTGTGCCAGCGACTCGGCGAAGTAGTCCTTGAAGGCGATGCCGTAACGCTGCTCCATTTCGGCGAAATCGATACGGCCATGGCACATCAGCGAGATGATCACGTCGCGGCGCAGACGGTCGTCCTCGCTGAGCTTGTAACCGCGCTGTACCGGCAGCATGCCTTCGTTCAGGCGCGCGTAATACTGCGACAACTCCTTCACGTTCTGGCTGTAGCTGTTGCCTACCTTGCCGATCGAGGAAATGCCAAGGCCGATCAGGTCGCAATCGGCATGGGTCGAATAGCCCTGAAAGTTGCGCTGCAGGGTGCCGTTGGCGCGGGCCAGGGTCAGCTCGTCCTCGGGAAGGGAGAAGTGATCCATGCCGATATAGACGTAGCCGGCATCGGTGAGGCGCTTGATGGTCAGTTCCAGCAGTTCCAGCTTGCGTTCGGGTGGCGGCATATCCTCGGGACGGATCAGCTTCTGCGCGCGCACCAGATCCGGCAGGTGTGCGTAGCTGTAGGCCGCGATGCGGTCGGGGCGGATGTCGATGATCTTGTCCAGCGTGGCGTCGAAGCTATCGACGGTTTGCAGCGGCAGGCCGTAGATCAGATCGACACTGATGGATTTGAACTTGGCATCACGCGCCGCCTGCACCAGTTCGCGGGTCTGTTCTTCGGTCTGGATGCGGTTGACCGCGATCTGCACTTGCTCGTCGAAGTCCTGCACGCCGAAGCTCAGTCGATTGAAGCCAAGTTTGCGCAAACCATGAATCTGTTCGGGCGTCACGGTGCGCGGGTCGACTTCAAGCGAGAATTCGTGGCTGTCGCTGTCATCCATGTTGAATGCCTGATGCAGTGTCGCCATCAGGTCTGCCAGCTGTTCACTGGTGAAATAGGTCGGGGTGCCGCCGCCCAGATGCAGCTGGGTCAGTTTGCGCGAGCGGTCGAACAGCGCGGCCTGCATCTGGATTTCGCGCTTGAGATACTCGAGATATTCGACGGCGCGTTCGGTCTTGTGGGTAATGATCTTGTTGCAGGCGCAGTAGTAGCAGAGGCTTTTGCAGAAGGGGATATGGATGTACACCGACAAGGGTTTGGGCTCAGCGGCCTCGTTGGTCTCCTGAGCTGCGCGGCGATAGTCATCAATGGCGAAGGCCTGATGGAACTGGGGCGCCGTGGGGTAGGAGGTATAACGGGGGCCCGGGCGGTCATATTTCTCGACCAGGGCGCGGTTAAAGCTCGGCGTTTGGTCCATGTATAGTTTCACCTTGCGGTTGAGAGGGTTCTGGCTGGCCGGGGATGTGTTCCGGCAGCCTGTGATCTGATGCGAATTATCGATGATTCTAGCCCATTGGCCGGCTGTCCCAAATCAAGAATGGTAAGGCGGTCAATGGCGGCGATAACGCAAAAGCCGGGCATAGGCGCCCGGCTTCGGTAGTGGCGCGATCTTACAGCTTGAACTGGCTGACCAGTCGGTTCAGTTCGGCGGCCAGGCGTACCAGCTCTTCGCTGATCTGCGAGGTTTGCTGGGCATCGGTCGAAGTGGTGTCGGCAATCACGCTGATGGTGGTGATGTTGCGGTTGATCTCTTCGGCTACCGCGCTTTGTTCCTCGGCGGCGGTGGCGATCTGGGTGTTCATGTCGTTGATGGTGCCCACCTCACCGGCGATCACGTTGAGGCTCTGAGCAACCTTGGCGACGCTGTCCGAACCGGCATGAGCCTTGATCTGGGCACCTTCCATCGCCTTCACTGCATTGCGCACGCCGTTTTGCAGCTGCTCAATGGTCGCCTGGATTTCCTCGGTGGATTTCTGTGTGCGCGAGGCCAGGGTGCGCACCTCGTCGGCGACCACGGCGAAACCGCGACCCTGTTCGCCTGCCCGCGCCGCTTCGATGGCGGCATTGAGCGCCAGCAGATTGGTTTGCTCGGCAATGCCGTTGATCACGCTGAGCACCATGCCGATGCTGACGCTGTCGGCTTCCACCTGCTTGATCACCTGCGCCGCGTTTTCGATGTCGCGAATCAGCACTTCAATACCGTCCAGTGCTTCGGTGGCGACGCGAACGCCAAGCCTGGATTCATCGTCAGCCCCACTGGACGCCGAGGCTGTCTGGGTTGCATGGCGCGCTACTTCCTGAACGGTTGCACTCATTTCGTTCATGGCCGAGGCAACCATGTCGGTTTCGCTGCGCTGCTCCATGACCGCCGAATGGGTCTTCTCTGCCACGTTGGAGACACGTTCCGACACTTCACCCAGGTGGCGTGTAACCCCTGCAACCGCTTCGAGACTGTGGCGGAACTTGTCGATCATGCGGTTGAAGGCATGTCCCATGGCGCCTACTTCGTCTTCGGCATGGATGGATACGGAACGGCTAAGGTCCTCATCCTCGGTCATTGCCTCCATGGTGTGGCGCATGTCGTTGATGCGGCTGATGATCACGCGACGAATGATGTAGCCCATCACCAGCAGGCCGGCCAGAAGCAGCAGCAATTGGATGCCGGCGGAAATCATGATGTTGCGGTCGACCTCGCTGTCCAGCGCAGACAGGTCGTAACTGATGCGTACCGCACCCATGACCGAGTCTTCCTGCACCTGGTGGCAGGTCAGGCAGTTGGTGCCGCGATAGTCCTTGTGTCCGAGGATCGGGTTGACAACGGTCAGGATGCGACCGTTTTTCTCTTCGACCACTTCAATGATGGATTCGCCAGCCAGTGCCCGCTTGTCCAGTTCATCGGCGGGCGCCTGATGGGCGAAGCCCGGCCCGAATACCGACGTGACCGAGTCGCCACGGATGATCCGAGCATCGACCACGCCGGGACGCGCAAGGATCTTGTTTCGCAGTACGTCGCGCTGGGCCATGGTGCCGGTCAGCATCATGGTGTTGATGCTGTCGAAATAGGAATCGGCGGCATCCTTGGTCTGTTGTTCGACCACCTGCAGCACCAGACGCTTTTCAGTAATGGCGGCATAAAACAGGGACGCGGAAAGCACCGAGGCGAATACCACCAGCAGGGCCAGATTGATCTTGGCCTGGACAGACATTTGTCGAGTAGCGGGAGAATTGTTCATCGTTTTCCTTGGTATCTGCTGCGGGTGGCCACGTCGTTGTTACGGGTTCGCTGAGGGCCGCAGTTTCGCGAGTCGCCATATCAGCCACGCCAGTCATTGCTATCGGCTCGGTAATGATTTTCTTGAAGGGCGATGGCGTTCTGTCAGATTGATGGCTAAAGGCTACTTATGTGAATAGTCACATAGTATGAGCGGACCGTCCTGCGGGACGCCTGCCAACCTGTGCTTGGGAAATATATTTGCCAGTTCAATGATATAGGTCAGTTTTTTGGCATTTGATGCAAGGCTTCGAGCGTCCTCGCACGCTCGTGGCCGAAAGCACGTTGCGGTGCGATAAAAACGAGTCGGGGGACTTGGCATTCACAGGGTCAGGCGTCACGCTATGCTCAGCTGTGCAGGTCAACTACCGTCTGTCTTCTTCTTTCTCGACTTTTCGTTTTTCGTAGTAATCGAAGCGCGAACCCCGCGTGAATTCGATGGTCGTAGCCTCTGCGTCGGGTAGCCGACGGAGCGGGCAGGACAACGGCTATCGATGTCAGCGCTGCGCAGCAACCGGAACCCTTTTTCTTCAAGGACTCACATGATCAAGAAATGCCTTTTCCCTGCGGCCGGATATGGCACGCGATTCCTTCCTGCAACCAAGGCGATGCCCAAGGAAATGCTGCCGGTAGTGAACAAGCCCTTGATTCAGTACGGGGTTGAAGAGGCATTGGCGGCAGGGCTCAACCAGATTGCCGTCGTTACTGGCCGAGGCAAGCGCTCGCTGGAAGACCACTTCGATATCAGCTATGAACTCGAGCACCAGATCCGCAACACCGACAAGGAAAAATACCTGGTTGGCATCCGCCGTCTGATCGACGAGTGCAGTTTTTCCTACACCCGTCAGGTGGAAATGAAAGGCCTCGGCCACGCAATCCTCAGTGGTCGTCCCCTGATTGGCGATGAGCCGTTTGCAGTGGTGCTGGCCGATGACCTGTGCATCAACCTGGACGGTGATCCGGTACTGCTGCAGATGGTCAAGCTGTACAACCAGTTTCGCTGCTCGATCGTCGCGATTCAGGAAGTACCACCGGAAGAGACCAGCAAGTACGGTGTGATCGCTGGCGAAATGATCCGTGACGACATCTTCCGTGTCAGCCACATGGTGGAGAAGCCCAAGCCGGAAGAGGCCCCGTCCAACCTGGCCATTATCGGTCGCTATATCCTGACGCCGGATATCTTCGAGCTGATCGAGCAGACCGAACCCGGCAAGGGCGGCGAAATTCAGATCACCGATGCCCTGATGCGCCAGGCGAAAGACGGTTGCGTACTGGCATACAAGTTCAAGGGCCAGCGCTTCGATTGTGGAAGCGCAGAGGGTTACATCACCGCGACAAACTTCTGCTACGAAAACTTCTACCTCACCGGCAAGGCATTCTGAGTCGGCAAGGGCCGCCATCACGGCGGCCCGCTCTCAGGGAGTCGGCAGTTCCTCGGCGCCTGGACCCAAGGGCTGACCGTAACTGAATTCCACGTAGTTTCCCGCTGGGTCACGCAGCCCGCAGTAATAGCCGACCGGATAGGGCTCGTTTCGCGGTTCCCAGATCAGGCAGCCGGCTTCACGTGCGCGATCTGCTATGGCATCCACCTCGTCACGGCTGGAAAGGGCGAAACCGAAATGGCTGTAGTCATCGGCAGCCAGCGCCCGATCCGTTCCGTCCGGCATGATGACGAAGATGAACGTCCGCTCCTTGCCCGGCTCGGCCATCCAGACGATGCGCGAACCTTTCCCTGCGCGTTCGTGAAATACCCGCATGCCGCAGAACGCCGAGTAGAACTCGATACAGGCGTCCAGGTCCGGAACATGCAGGGCGAGATGGGTCAGGGTAGGGGGCATGCGGCACTCCAGTGATGAGCAGGCGTAATGCCTCGGTTATGCTGTAGGTTCATGACAGGAGACAACTGCTAATGGCTTACGACTTCGATCTTTTCGTCATTGGCGCCGGTTCGGGCGGCGTACGTGCCGCGCGTTTCGCCGCCAGCTATGGTGCGCGGGTGGCAGTGGCGGAGAGTCGCTACCTGGGTGGGACCTGCGTCAACGTCGGCTGCGTGCCGAAGAAACTGCTGGTCTACGGTGCGCACTACGCCGAGGACATCGATCAGGCGCGGGGCTACGGCTGGACCTTCGATGGCAGCAAGTTCGACTGGAAAACCCTGATTGCCAACAAGAACCGCGAGATCGAGCGGCTCAACGGTATCTACAAGAATCTGCTGACTGATAGTGGCGTCACACTGTTGCAGGCCCACGCGCGCCTGGTCGATGCCCATACCGTCGAGGTGGAGGGCAGACACTACAGCGCCGCACACATTCTGATTGCGACCGGCGGCTGGCCACATGTGCCGGACTTTCCAGGCAGTGAGCATGTGATCACGTCCAACGAAGCGTTCTATCTCGAAGCCTTGCCAGCTCGCGTCCTGGTGGTGGGCGGTGGCTATATCGCGGTGGAATTCGCCTCCATCTTCCATGGCTGCGGCGCCGACACCAAACTGCTCTACCGCGGTGAGCTGTTCATGCGCGGCTTCGACGGCTCGTTGCGCGAACATCTCAAGGACGAAATGATCAAGAAGGGCGTCGACCTGCAGTTCAATGCCGACATTGCACGTATCGACAGGCAGCCGGATGGCAGTCTGCTGGCGACTCTGAAAGATGGTCGCAGCCTGGAAGCGGATTGCGTGTTCTATGCCACGGGGCGGCGCCCTATGCTGGACAACCTCGGTCTCGATCAGGTGGATATCAAGCTGGATGAGCGTGGCTTCATCAAGGTAAACGACAGCTTCTGCACTTCGGTGCCTTCCATCTTGGCAATTGGCGACGTGATTGGTCGCGTACAGCTCACGCCCGTGGCGCTGGCCGAGGGCATGGCCGTGGCACGGCAGCTGTTCAAGCCGGAGGAATACCGACCGGTGGATTACAACACCATCGCCACGGCGGTGTTCAGCCTGCCGAATCTGGCCACCGTGGGTCTGACCGAGGAACAGGCGCGCGAGCAGGGATACAGGTTGGCGCTGTTTGAAAGTCGCTTCCGGCCAATGAAGCTGACCATGACCGACAGTCTGGAACGCAGCCTGATGAAGCTGGTGGTCGATGCCGAGACCGACAAGGTGCTGGGCTGCCACATGGCGGGGCCGGAAGCCGGGGAGATCATGCAGGGTCTGGCGGTGGCCTTGAAGGCCGGCGCCACCAAGCGCGTTTTCGATGACACCTTCGGTATTCACCCGACGGCGGCCGAAGAGTTCGTCACCATGCGGACGCCGACTGGTAGCTGACCAGAGGAGCCAGCTTGGCCGGCTCCTTCAGGTTTCAGTGCTGGTGATGGCTGTGGGCATCGCCAGCGGCTTGTGGTGGGTTGTCCTGAATGACCACATCGACGATAACTTCGCCGGCGTGTTCAAAGATCAGTGTCAACGGAAAGTGTTCGCCTGCAGTCAGCGGCTCATTCAGCTTGAACAGCATGACGTGATTGCCGCCCGGCTTGAACTCGGCATCACCGCCAGCAGGAATCTCGACCGAATCGATTTGCTGCATGCGCATGATGTCGCCTTCATGCACGTGGGTATGCAATTCGGTTTTACCTGCGCGTGCTGTCTGTGCGCCGATCAGGCGTTCCGGTTGATCACCCGGATTGTTCAGCGTGAAGTACACCGCGCCGGTCGGCGCGCTCGGTGGCATTGCGCGGGACCAGGCGCCGCTGACGGTGGGCGCCTCGACCTTCTGCTGATGATGCGAATGGGCATGATCATTGGCCAGGGCGGTCAGGGCGGTTGTGCTGAATACAAAAGCCGTTACCAGGCGAAGCAACATGGACGTCTCCAGGGTGATTTCAGTGTGGTCGCACATTAGGGTCTGTGGACGGGTCAGCGCAAGCCGCGATGAAAACGTCAACAGACCCTGATACGCAGGTGGCTTTCAACGACCTGTCAGCTCTGTGGCTTGCTGCGGATGGTCTTCATCAGATCCGCGGGGCTGATCTGCCCGACGATACTGGCCGCGCTGCCCGGTTGTGGCAGGTTGAGGATGTTGCCCTTGATCTTGCCAATCACGTGCATCTCGCAGGGTTTGCAGTCGAACGTCAGTGTGAGCACCTCGTCGCCATGCACCAGCTGCATCGGCGCGACCTTGGTGCGCACGCCGGTGACGCCTTTGGCCTGCTTGGGGCACAGATTGAAGGAGAAGCGCAGGCAGTGCTTGGTGATCATCACCGGCACCTCGCCGGTTTCCTCATGGGCCTCGTAGGCTGCGTCGATCAGCTGCACGCCGTAACGGTGATAGAAGGCGCGGGCCTTCTCGTTGTAGACGTTGGCGAGGAACGACAGGTGCGACTCCGGGTAGACCGGTGGCGGCACGCTGACCGGCTTGCGCCCCCCACGCGGGCGCATGGCTTCGCGCGCGACGTTCAGCGCATCTATGGCTTCGCGGCGCAGGGCCTTGAGCTGGGAGTTGGGTATGAAGAATACCTGGGGTGCATCGATCTCGGCTTCTTCGGCGTGGTAGATCGTGGTGCCCAGCTGGCTCAGCAGATCGGCGATCTGGCCGGGCACCTGCTCGGGCTTCTTCGCTTCGCCGAACGGGCCGGCCAGCGACACGCTGGCATAGGCGCCTTCCTCGCTGGTGACGTGCAGCTCCAGCTCATCGGCGCGCAATTTTGCCAGCCAACGTACGCCGATGCGGCGCTCGGCGGAGGTCTTGAGTAGTGCGTTCTGCCAGTTGTGGTCCAGGTTGCGATTGAGCGGGTGGTTCGGCCGCAGCTGCTTGAGCGCGGCCGGCATTTCGTTGGGCTCGATGCGGTATTGCCACTGCGCCTTGCCCTCGGCCTCGAACTGGCTCAACTGCTCGACCACGCTGGCGCGGAAACCCACCACTTCACGCTTGATCAGCACATTCAGGCCATCGCCATTGGAGAGCGGCTCACCGGTTTGGGCGACGAAATCGTGCTTGCCGACCTTGAGCACTTCGCCCACCGGCAGGCCGGTGAAGGTCGGCGAATCGAAGGCGCCGATGTCGATCTTGCGGTCAGTGACGAAGTAGTCGGTGCTGCCGCGGTGGAAGGTCTTGTCCGGGTCCGGCACGAAGAAGTGCTCGGTACGACCGCTGGAGGCGCGGGCGAGGTCCGGTCGGCCTTCGAGAATGTCGTCGAGGCGCTGGCGGTAGTAGGCGGTGATGTTCTTCACATAGCCCATATCCTTGTAGCGCCCCTCGATCTTGAACGAGCGTACGCCAGCATCGATCAACGCGCTCAGGTTGGCGCTCTGGTTGTTGTCCTTCATCGACAGCAGGTGCTTGTCGAAGGCCACCACGCGGCCCTGGTCATCCTTCAGGGTGTAGGGCAGGCGGCAGGCCTGCGAACAGTCGCCGCGGTTGGCGCTGCGCCCGGTCTGCGCATGGGAGATGTTGCACTGCCCGGAAAACGCCACGCACAGCGCGCCGTGGATGAAGAACTCCAGGGTTGAATCCACCTGCTCATGGATAGCGCGGATTTCCGCAAGGTTCAGCTCCCGGGCAAGAACCAGCTGGGAGAAGCCCGCCTGATCGAGAAACTTCGCCCGCTCCAGGGTGCGGATGTCGGTCTGGGTGCTGGCATGGATCTCGATGGGCGGCAGGTCCATTTCCATGATGCCCATGTCCTGCACGATCAGCGCATCGACACCAATCTCATGCATCTGGTGGATCAGCGCGCGCGCAGGCTCCAGCTCGTCGTCATGCAGGATGGTGTTGAGGGTCACGAACACCCGTGCATGAAACAGGTGGGCGAATATCACCAGCCCGGCAATGTCCGCCACGCTGTTCTCGGCATTGTGCCGCGCACCGAAGCTCGGCCCGCCGATGTACACGGCATCGGCGCCGTGCAGGATGGCCTCCTTGGCAATGGAGACATCCCGAGCGGGGCTCAGCAGTTCTAGGTGGTGCTTGGGTAGGGACATGCGCGCGGACCGGGTACAGGGCGAAAGGGCGCCATTGTAAAGACTTGGGACGGATTTGGGGCTTGCGTCGGCTGTATGGTGGTTGATCTGCCCTGGATGCCCCTGCGCGGGAACGAAAGCTGTCATGTATCGACCTTGCATTGTCCTGGCGCATCACGAGACATAGAATCGCGCCTCTTCCGCTCACCCTTGAATCCGCGAACGACTGGTGCGTTTGCGGCCACGTCCGTTGGTATCTTGGACCTGGTTCGCCTTTTTGCTCTTCGGCCTCGATCATCTTCATGACCCATCTGGAATCTACCGCTCCCAGCGGGCGCTGGCTCAGTGTCGTGGCACTGGCGCTGGCTGCGTTCATTTTCAACACCACTGAATTCGTGCCGGTGGGGCTGCTCAGCGACATTGGCCGCAGTTTCGACATGCCCACCGCGCACGTTGGGTTGATGCTCACGGTTTACGCCTGGATCGTCGCGCTGGCTTCGCTGCCGCTGATGCTGCTGACGCGCAATATCGAGCGGCGCAAGTTGCTGATCGGCCTGTTCCTACTGTTCATCGTCAGTCATCTGCTTTCGGGTATCGCCTGGAGTTTCGAGGTGCTGTTGATCAGTCGTACCGGCATCGCTTTTTCCCATGCCGTGTTCTGGTCGATCACGGCTTCGCTGGCGGTGCGCGTGGCACCGCCGGGCAAGGCCGCGCAGGCGCTTGGCTTGCTGGCTACCGGCACCACCATGGCGATGGTGCTGGGCGTTCCTCTTGGCCGAGTGATTGGCGGAATGCTGGGCTGGCGCACAACCTTTCTGATCATTGCGGTGCTGGCTGGGCTGGCGCTGCTGTGTCTGGCGCGGACCTTGCCGCTGCTGCCCAGCCAGAATTCGGGTTCGTTGCGCAGCCTGCCGGTGCTGTTTAAACGGCCTCTGCTGGTCACCGTTTATGCGCTGACGGTGCTGGTGGTCACCGCCCAGTTCACGGCCTATAGCTACATCGAGCCGTTTACCCGCGAAGTCGCGCAGATGAGCGGCAACATGACGACCCTGGTCCTGCTGCTGTTCGGTGGGGCGGGCATTCTGGGCTCGGTGCTGTTCAGCCGCTACAGCCCGCGCTACTCGCGCCCGTTTCTGTTCTGCACCATTCTGATCCTGGCGCTGTGCCTGCTACTGCTGCGGCCCTTGTCGGGATACACGGCAGCTTTCCTGGCGCTGAGCGTGATCTGGGGCGTGGTCGTGCTGTGTTTTGTACTGGCGTTGCAGTCCAGGGTGCTGCATTTCGCCTCGGACGCCACCGACGTGGCCATGTCGCTGTTCTCGGGAATATTCAACGTCGGTATCGGCGCTGGCGCCTTGCTCGGCAGCGTGGTCAGCCAGCAGATAGGGCTGCAAAGCATCGGCTACGTTGGCGGGGCGCTGGGGCTGGCGGGATTGCTGCTGTGTGGCGTAATGATGAAGCGTTTTCCGGCTGCCGCCACGATTCCATCTGCGAACTAACCTCGCCGCGACATGCTCAATGCGATTCAGGCATCGCGCAGCAGGTCGTGGGCATCAAGCAGGCGGAAGGCGATCTCGGGCTGTTTCTCCAGGCCGCGGCGAATCGCTGCGGGGATCGACTGGCGGATCTTGCGGCACAGGCCTCGTTGCTCCTCGAAGTCGATGGCGATGCCGCGCATGCTGCGCACTTCGTTGTGACTGGGGGCAACGGTCATGCGCAGGCCCAGTTGGTCGAGCATCTTTTGCTGTAATTGCTTGAGGTCGTCCAGGCTTTGCATGTTTTCCAGGCGCTCAAGCAGGCGCCGTTCTTCATGCCGGGTCAGGCGCAGGATACGCAGGTCCGCATCAGGCGTTGCCAACAGTTCGTTGCGCTCGCAGATGCAGGAGCCAGGAGGGCAGGGCGGGCGAAGGGGCGACGGGCTGTTCATGGTGCTTGATCATAGCCGCCCCGGTTCGGATACGCACAGGCGGACGTATCCTGCCGAGCGTCCGCACGTCGAAGAAGAGGCGGCTTGTGACTGCGAAATGGCATTGTGTATCTGGCCGGGTGCCTTATCGGGGGCATTGGAAAGTCAAACCGGGCCTGGAAAGCGTAAGTCCTTTTCAAATAGCCTTTGTACGACAGCCTCCTGCCAGATCCTGCTTCAATTCGGACACTTCGGACGGGCCAAGCGCTGCTGTTTATGGCGAGTGGGCTTTCGCCAGCGTTGCAACTACGACTTCAAGGAAACTCCTCATGCGCATCGGGTCATCGCTCATAGGTCTCACATTGCTGGGATTGCTGCTCGTCGGTACTGCCGGTGCGGGCGAGGAGGCGCGATTGGTGGAGTCGATCAACCTCTATCGTGGCGAGGTGCGCAGCTGTGCAGGGCAATCATTCGAGGCATTGCCGCCGCTGGCAACCGATAGCCGTCTGGTGTTGGCGGTACAGGGGCGCGCGGATCTGCACCGGGCGCTAGGCGCCAGGGGCTATCCATTTACCAGCGCTCAGGCGATCAGCCTGTCGGGCCCGCGCGATGCGCAGGCGGCGATGAGTGCGCTGCAGGAAAGCTACTGCCAGCTTCTGCTGGACCCGCAATTTGTCGACCTCGGCGTGAGCCAGCAGGGCCGCGACTGGCGTATCGTCCTGGCCCGCCCGCTGCTGAGTGGCAAGCTGGGCGACTGGCAGGTGGAAGGGCAGAAACTGCTCGCCCTGATCAACGAGGCGCGCAAGCAGCCGCGTCAATGCGGTGCGCAGTCCTTTGGCGGCACGTCACCGCTGGTCTGGAACGCCGCCCTCGGTACAGCGGCTGAGTCCCACAGCCGAGCCATGGCCAACGGCAACTTCTTCAGCCATCTCGGCAGCGATGGGCGCACGCCAGGCGACCGGGCGGAACTTGCAGGCTATGACGGCACGCGCACGGGTGAGAACATCGCCGCCGCACTGGACACGCCGCGCAAGGTGCTTGACGGCTGGCTGGCCAGCCCAGGTCATTGTGCAAACCTGATGAGCCCGCAATTCAGTGAGCTGGGCGCGGCCTATGCAGTCGATCCGCAGAGTGATGCCGGTATCTACTGGGCTGTCCTGTTCGGTGCGCCGTGAACGGCAATCCGGAGCAGAAATCCGATAGCGGCAGCGTTCTGCCGGTTGGACAAATCCGCTACCCGAACTTCCGCCTCCCAATGTGAATGTTTTTTTGACTACTTCCTCATCCAATACCGACACGCTGCCGACGGTCCTTGCTGGCCCACTGTTGCGTCGCGTGGAGGCCGATCGCCTGGTGCTCTGGCTGGTTTCGACGCGCCCGCTGACGCTTTCACTGGTAGTTGAAAGCGAGGCACAGGGAATGCAGCGTGTGATCCCGCTGGAGGGTACAACCTGCCAGCGCCTGCCCATCGGTCGCGATGCGGTGCTGCATCTGATTGATGTGGCGCTGGAAGAAGCGCTGCCGCGCGATTGTCTGATCGAATACGACCTGCGCATCCGAAGCGAAGGGCAGGCGGAGCAGGGTATCGCCGACTGGGCGCCGCATTTGCTGTACCCGGGCGCGAGCCGGCCCAGTTTCGTCATCAAATCCCGGCTCGACCGGGTATTGCACGGCTCCTGTCGCAAGCCGCACCACGCCGCGAAGGACGGGCTGTTGTGCGTCGACGAGTTGCTCGAGCAGCAGCTCGACAATCCCCAGGCCCGCCCGGCGTTATTGCTGATGACCGGCGACCAGGTGTACGCCGACGATGTCGCGGGGCCGATGCTGGTCGCCATTCATGCGCTGGTGCACCGGCTCGGGCTGTATGGCGAGCAGCTGGAAGGTGCGGTGGTGGATGACAGTGCAGAACTGTTCGGCCACCCGGCTACCTATTACCGGCGCGAGGAGCTCTTGCCTGCGTTCAAGTCCAACGAAGCATTGCGCGAGCGCTTTTTTGGTGGCGTGGAAAAGCCGGTGTTCACGACCTCCAACGGACAGAACCACCTGATCACCTTCGGTGAAGTCATGGCCATGTACCTGCTGGTCTGGTCGCCGCTGCCCTGGTCGCTGATCGCGTCGGTCATGCCGGGTTCGCTCACCGCCGAACAGGCCGAGCGCTACCGCCGCGAAGACGAGTGTCTGCAAGCTTTCGTCCAGGGGTTGCCTCAGGTGGCGAGAGGGCTGGCGCATGTGCCGTCGCTGATGATCTTCGATGATCACGACGTTACTGATGACTGGAATCTTTCGGCCCGCTGGGAGGAGACCGCCTACGGCCATCCCTTGTCCCGGCGAATCATTGGTAACGCATTGATCGCCTACCTGCTGTGCCAGGCATGGGGCAATCAGCCCAGGCGTTTCGGCGAGCTGTTGACGCAGACGCAACAACTAATGGCATCAGCTGCCGATGGCTGGCTGGACAGCGAGCTGCAGGATCGGCTGATCGAAGACCTGCATCGATTTCATGGCTGGGGCTACGAACTGGCCAGCGTGCCGCCGCTGGTGGTGCTGGACACGCGCACCCGCCGCTGGCGCAGTGAGCGCAATCTCAGCCGTCCTTCCGGTCTGATGGACTGGGAGGCGCTGAGTGAGTTTCAGCAGAACCTGCTGGACCATAAGGCCGTGCTCATCGTTTCGGCGGCACCCATGTTCGGCGTCAAGCTGATCGAGGCGGTGCAACGCGTCTTCAGCTGGGCGGGACACCCGCTGATGGTCGATGCGGAAAACTGGATGGCACACCGCGGCGCCGCCCACGTGATGATGAACATCTTCCGTCACTCGAGGACGCCCGGTAACTACGTGATTCTTTCCGGTGACGTGCATTATTCCTTCGTCTATCAGATGCACATTCGCGACCGCGGTCGCGACACCGGTCCGCAGCTCTGGCAGATCACCAGCAGCGGTGTAAAAAATGAATTTCCACGGCGTCTGCTGGACTGGTTCGACCGGCTCAATCGCTGGCTTTACGCACCCTGGTCCCCTTTGAACTGGCTGACCAAACGTCGCCGGCTGGAGGTGGTGCCGCGAGTACCGGACCGTAGCCAGGCTGGCGAGCGGCTGTGGAACGGCAGCGGTATTGGTCTGCTGGTGCTGGACCATGAGGGAAGGCCGCAGGAAATCTTCCAGCTCAATGCCGATGGATCGCCGCCTACCGCGTTTCTGACGGAGCGACAGTGACGCGTGCCCTTTGACCAGTGAGGCTTGCAGATAGTCGCCGGGCGTCGTAGGTTGCGTGCCGCTTGTGCGTGGCGGCAGCAAACCGGCTCGTCGCGGCACTCAACTTTTTAGCAGCTCACATGAGCTTTCAGGTTCGAGGTGGATGCGTGAGGAAAAAGAAACCCGTGGACCCGGTTCGTCAGGCGCAGAAGAACCGCGCCCACCGAATTGGCTGGCTGATCGCTCTGGCGGGCATCATCTGTGGCTTCGTGCTGTTGGCGCTGAAGCCTGCGGGCTGATCCTGTCATTGCGGCTGGCGGGCAACCGGGCGCAGTGGATCGGTGATCCATTCACTCCACGAGCCCGGATACAGCCGGGCCAGCGGGTAGCCGGCCAGGCAGAGGGCGAACAGGTTATGACAGGCCGTTACGCCGGAGCCGCAGTAAGCCACCAGCGTGTCCGGGGATATTCCGGCCAGTTTCCGCTCGAAGCGCGACCGTAGCTGTTCGGGTGGCAGAAAGCGCCCGTCGGCATCAAGGTTCTCGGTGAAGGGCAGGCAGTGAGCGCCGGGAATGTGACCCGCAACAGGATCGATGGGCTCTGCTTCACCGAGAAAACGTGGCAGGGCGCGGGCGTCGAGCAGTGTCAGTTCAGCGGTTGCCAGCTGGTTTGAAAGCATCGTCGCGTCAACAGTCAGGCTGTTATCCGGCCTGCCTTGCAGCGTGCCCGGAGTGATCGCGGGGCGTTTGTCGTCGAGTGGCAGTCCGGCGTCGTGCCAGGCCTGAAGGCCGCCGTCGAGCAGGTAGAGGCCGTCGCGTTTACCCAGCCAGACCAGCAGCCACCAGGCGTGCGCGGCGAAGGCACCTGGACCGTCGTCATAGAGGACCACCTGGCTCTCCTCATTCAGGCCCAGAGTCTGAAATCTGGCGAGCAGTTGCCTGGGTTCCGGCAGCGGGTGGCGACCGGTCTGGCCGGTGATTACCGGGCCAGACAGGTCTTTCTCAAGATCGACAAAGCGGGCACCCGGAACATGTGCCTGGGCATAGCTGCGCTGGCCATAATCCGGGTCGTCCAGGGCGAAGCGGCAGTCGAGGATGACCAGGTTTGGCTGCTGCAAGCGTTCAGCCAGTTGCTGGGCATTGATCAGTTGGGCAAGCGGCATGGCGGCGCTCCGTGGGTCGATCGCTGAATGTTAGCGCCGCGCGGTGGATGTTTGCGCGGCGAATAGCTGAGCGCACCTATATACTGCGGCGCTCTTCGGTCGTCAGCCGACAATAAGGAGGCCATAGTGGCCATCAACACTCAATGGGTTCTGGATGATGCGCATCTGGCCCGCCTGTGCGCCGAGTGGCGGCAACTACCATTTGTCGCGCTGGACACCGAGTTCATGCGGGTCGACACCTTCTATCCCATCGCAGCCCTGCTGCAGGTGGGCGACGGGCGCTGTGCCTACCTGATCGATCCCTTGCTGATTAGCGACTGGACGGCTTTCAGCGGCCTGCTTGAAGATGAGTCAGTGGTCAAGGTGTTGCACGCCTGCAGTGAAGACCTTGAGGTTTTCCTGCGCCTGACTGGCAGCCTGCCTGCACCGCTGTTCGACACGCAACTGGCTGCCGGCTACCTGAATATCGGTTTTTCGATGGGCTATTCACGGCTGGTACAGGAAGTGCTGAACATCGAACTACCCAAGGGTGAAACACGTTCCGACTGGCTGCAGCGTCCACTCAGCGAGATGCAGATCCAATATGCCGCCGAAGATGCGCAGCATCTGGCCGAGCTTTACCAGACGCTGTTGCCGAAGCTGTCTGAGGAAAGGCGTGCGTGGATTCTGGAAGATGGCGCCGAGTGGGTAGCGAACCAGCGACGTGAAACCGATCCGGCTGAGGTCTATCGCGAGGTCAAGCAGGCCTGGCGGCTCAAGCCGCGTCAGCTTGCCGTCTTGCGTGCATTGGCGGCCTGGCGCGAGCAGCAGGCACGGGCGCGCAACCAGCCGCGCAATCGTGTTTTGCGTGAACACAGTCTGTGGCCATTGGCACGCACCCAGCCTGTCGATCTGGTCGGCCTGGCGCGCATAGAAGACATGCATCCGCGTACCGTGCGCCAGGATGGCGAGACCCTGCTCGAACTGATTCGCACGGCGGCTGCCACGCCCGAGCAGGACTGGCCCGCGCCTCTGCCCGAGCCGTTGCCGCTGGAAGCGTCCGCGCTGTTGAAGAAGCTGCGGGCAGTCGGACAGCGTGAGGCTATCGCCCTGAATATTGCGCCCGAGCTGGTGTTGCGCAAGAAAGTACTCGAATCACTCTTGAAAACCGGCTACCCCGATGGCCCCTATCAATTGCCCGACTCCTTGCGGGGCTGGCGCCGCGAGCGGTTGGGGCAATCCCTTCTCGATGCACTGGAAGAAACCCGATGAAACGTCTTTGTTCCATTTATAAAAGTCCGCGCAAGGACGGGATGTACCTCTACGTTGAGCGCAGCGAAGCACTGGCGCGGGTCCCGGAAGCGCTGCTTGCGGTGTTCGGCACGCCGCAACATGCGTTCGATATGGTGCTGACACCCGAGCGTACACTGGCGCGGGAGAATATCGCGACCGTACTCGAGAACCTGGAAAAGCAGGGCTTCCACTTGCAGATGCCGCCACCTCCGGACGAGTATATCGAGCATCTTCCGGAAGAACTGCTGCGTCGCAACGACGCGATCTGACGACAGCATCCCTGTTCGAGGTGGACTGATGGCGGCGAAAGTCGAACCCTTCTGGAAGCGCAAGACCCTGGTCGAGCTGGACGCAGAGGAATGGGAGTCGCTGTGCGACGGTTGCGGCCTGTGTTGCCTGCAGAAGCTTGAGGATGAAGAGGATGGCTGCGTCTACTACACCCGCATTGCCTGCAAACTCCTTGATCTGCATAGCTGCCGTTGCACGGATTATCCCAATCGCCGCGCCAGCGTGCCTGATTGCATCCAACTGACGGCTGCTGATGCGGCACAGTTCAAATGGCTGCCGCCCACTTGTGGCTATCGACTCGTCGCCGAAGGCAAGGACCTGCCCCTTTGGCATCATCTGGTGTGTGGTGATCCGCAGGCGGTGCATGCCGAGCGTATTTCCCAATCAGGGCGGATGCTCGCCGAGGGCACCGTGGCCGAGGACGACTGGGAGGATCATCTGATTTTCCGTGCCGGTTGAATCTAGGCCGGGACACGTCGTCTTAGCACTGAATCTTTGTCTGGAGTCACCCCATGTTCCTCCGCCTGCTATCTCTGTTCGCCGTTCTGCTGTGCCTGTCTGCGGGTCCGACCCACGCGGCCAAACGTGTCGATCTGGACTTCAACGTCAAATTCCTGCCCGAACAGGATGTGGCCGAGGTCGAGCTGGTGCTTGAGGAGGGCAGTGCCATCGCCTATGTCGATTTCAACCTCGGTGATGAAGGCCTTTACAGCGATTTCGAAACCGATGCCAAGGGCCACTGGGAGGAAGAGGCTGGCCGTGGCCTCTGGCGACCGGCTGCCGGCAAGGCACGCTTGGGTTATCGGGTACGGATCAGCCATCAGCGTGACAATGGCCGCTTCGATGCACGCATGACTCCCGACTGGGCGCTGTTGCGAGGCGATGACCTGGTGCCTGCCGGGCGAGTCGATGTTCGGGACGGCGTCCGGCTTGTGTCGCGCCTGTCATTCGAGTTGCCTGAGGGCTGGAAGAGTGTGGAAACGGGCTGGCCGCGCATCGGCAAGAACCGCTTCCGTATCGACAACCCCGAGCGGCTGTTCGATAGACCAACCGGCTGGATTCTCGCCGGCAAGCTCGGCACTCGCCGGGCCAGGCTCGGTGAAACCGACGTGACGGTTGCGGCTCCGGTAGGCGAAGGGGTGCGACGGATGGATATCCTGACGCTGCTGACCTTCGTCTGGCCCGAGGTGCAGAGCGTCTTTCCGCGTGACCCGAAAAAACTGCTGATCGTGGGCGCTGGTGATCCCATGTGGCGCGGCGGTCTGTCCGGCCCCAACTCCCTGTACATGCATGCCGACCGCCCATTGGTCAGCGAGAATGGCACCAGCTCGCTGGTGCACGAGCTGGTTCATGTGTTCAGTCGCATCAGCGATGCCGATCGCAGCGACTGGATCAGCGAAGGGCTGGCGGAGTATTACGCCATCGAGCTGATGCGTCGCGCCGGCGGCATGAGCGAGGATCGCTATCAGGCTGTCCGTAAGCATCTGGGGCAATGGAGCAGCAAGGTCAAATCACTGCGCACGGAGCGATCCACCGGCCCTGTTACTGCACGAGCCGTCTTGCTGCTGCAGGAACTCGACCGGGAAATCCGCCAGCGCAGCAAGAACCGTCATTCGCTGGACGATGTGGCGCGTGGGTTGATGCGCTTGGACAAGGTCACCACTGAGGATTTCGTCAGTATCACCGAGACGTTGCTCGGTGGCGCTTCGTCGGTTCTGGATACCCGTCTGCTGCGTTGAGTTGCATTCGATGGCTCTTTGATGGCGTATCGGCGCGAATACTCGCGTTCTGCCATCAAATAGCTTGATTCAATCGAAGTTATCCCCTATGCGCAGCGCGCAGGCCCGATATAATGCGGCCCTTTGCCGATTATCCCTTTGGATAGTTGCAAGGCGGCTGTTTGTCTCACTGTGCCGCTTTGCAGCCATTCGGTCGCAGTCTTCTGGAAGAGATCTATGAAAAGCGCAGAAATCCGTGAAGCCTTCCTCCGCTTCTTCGAAGAGAAGGGACACACGCGTGTGGCCTCCAGTTCGCTGATTCCTGCGAACGACCCAACCCTGCTCTTTACCAATGCGGGGATGAACCAGTTCAAGGATTGCTTCCTGGGTCTGGAAAAGCGTGCCTACACCCGCGCCACCACTAGCCAGAAATGCGTGCGCGCCGGCGGCAAGCACAACGACCTGGAAAACGTCGGCTATACCGCGCGTCATCACACGTTCTTCGAGATGCTGGGCAACTTCAGCTTCGGCGACTATTTCAAACGCGACGCCATCACCTACGCCTGGGAATTCCTCACCTCGGACAAATGGCTGAACCTGCCCAAGGAAAAGCTCTGGGTCACCGTTTATGCCAGCGATGACGAGGCCTACGACATCTGGACCAAGGAAGTCGGCGTGCCGGCCGAGCGCATGGTGCGCATCGGTGACAACAAGGGCGCGCCTTACGCCTCTGACAATTTCTGGGCAATGGGTGATACCGGCCCGTGCGGCCCCTGTACCGAGATATTCTTCGACCACGGTGAGCATATCTGGGGCGGTCCGCCCGGCTCACCGGAGGAAGATGGCGACCGCTACATCGAAATCTGGAACAACGTGTTCATGCAGTTCAATCGCACCGCCGATGGCGTCATGCATCCGCTGCCGGCGCCAAGCGTCGATACCGGCATGGGCCTGGAGCGCATCAGTGCGGTGCTGCAGCACGTCAACTCCAACTATGAGATCGATCTTTTCCAGAGTTTGCTGAACGCCGCGGCGCAAGCCATTGGTTGCAGCAACGATGGTCAGGCCTCGCTCAAGGTGGTGGCTGATCATATCCGCTCCTGCGGCTTCCTCATCGCCGACGGCGTGACGCCATCCAATGAAGGCCGCGGCTATGTGCTGCGCCGCATCGTTCGCCGCGCCTGCCGCCACGGCAACAAGCTGGGCGCCAAGGGCAGCTTCTTCTACCAGATCGTCGCGGCACTGGTCACCGAGATGGGCGAAGCCTTCCCCGAACTCAAGCAGCAGCAGGTGCACATCGAGCGCGTGTTGAGGAATGAGGAAGAGCAGTTCGCCAAGACGCTGGAGCAGGGCCTGAAAATTCTCGAACAGGATCTGGTGGATTTGAAGGGCAGCGTCATTCCCGGTGAAATCATCTTCAAGCTGTACGATACCTACGGCTTTCCGGTGGACCTGACCGGCGACATCGCCCGCGAGCGCGAGCTGACGCTGGACGAAGAAGGTTTCGAGCGCGAAATGCAGGCCCAGCGTGAGCGTGCGCGGTCGGCCAGCGCTTTTGGCATGGATTACAACAGCCTGGTCAAGGTTGAGGGTGAAACCCGCTTTACCGGTTACGCAGGCACCAGTGGCAGCGGCACCATCGTCGCCCTGTTCAGGGAAGGCATGAACGTCGAACAGATGAATGCCGGTGACGAGGGCGTGGTAGTGCTTGATCAGACACCGTTCTACGCCGAGTCCGGCGGGCAGATCGGTGACTGCGGCTATCTGGCAGGTGAAGGCCTGCGCTTCGATGTGCGCGATACCAGCAAGGCGGGTGGCGCCTTCCTGCACCAGGGTATTCTCGACAGCGGCAGTCTGCGGGTGGGTGATAGCGTCGAGGCGGTGGTCGATGCCTCGGTTCGCCAGGCGACTGCGCTGAACCACTCAGCGACACATCTGTTGCACGCGGCACTGCGGCAGATCCTGGGTGAACATGTCACGCAAAAAGGCTCACTGGTCGACAGTCAGCGGCTACGCTTTGATTTCAGTCACTTCGAGGCGATCAAGCCCGAGCAACTCAAGGTGCTTGAGGACAAGGTCAACGCCGAGATCCGCAGCAATTCCGCCGTTGAAATCGAGGAAACCGACATCGAAACCGCCAAGCGCAAGGGCGCCATGGCGCTGTTTGGTGAGAAATACGGCGATCAGGTGCGTGTGCTGAGTATGGGCGGCGGTTTTTCAGTTGAGCTGTGCGGTGGTACCCACGTATCGCGTACCGGTGATATCGGCCTGTTCAAGATCGTCAGTGAAGGTGGTGTGGCCGCCGGTGTGCGTCGTATCGAAGCGCTCACGGGCGAACATGCGCTGAACTATCTGAACAGTGCCGAGGAGCAGTTGAAGGAAGCGGCGGCGCTGGTCAAGGGCAGTCGCGACAATCTGCTGGACAAGCTCGGTGGCGTGATTGAGCGCAACCGTCAGCTTGAGAAGGAACTTGAACAGCTCAAGGCCAAGGCTGCGAGCGCTGCCGGTAATGATCTTGCCGGCTCTGCGGTCGAAGTGAAGGGTGTCAAGACCCTGGCGGCGCGAATCGATGGTCTGGATGGTAAGGCGCTGCTGGCCCTGGTCGATCAGTTGAAGAACAAGCTGGGCAGTGCGGTGATCCTGCTGGGCGGCGTTCTCGACGACAAGGTTGTGTTGGTCGCGGGCGTAACCCAGGATCTTACCGGCAAGTTGAAGGCCGGTGATCTGATGAGGCAGGCCGCAGCAACAGTAGGCGGCAAGGGTGGTGGTCGTCCCGATATGGCGCAGGGTGGTGGCAGCGAGCCGCAGAAGCTCGATGATGCGCTGGCGCTGACTCGCACATTTGTTGAGCAGGGGCTTTAAGGATAACCAGGTCAGCACTGGCAGGGCGGTGAGCGAGTCGCCCTGCGGATGATGAGGCATCGCAAGAGTCGGACTGGCTGTCGCCCGAGGCCCTGGTGATGAATGGGTTGTTTTTTAACGAATGGCTTAGGCGGCAATGAAATGGCGTTGATCGTACAGAAGTTTGGAGGGACCTCGGTGGGCTCCGTCGAGCGCATCGAGCAGGTGGCGGCAAAGGTCAAGACGTTCCGTGATAACGGTGACGATATCGTCGTGGTGGTCTCGGCCATGAGCGGTGAAACCAATCGGCTGATTGACCTGGCCCGGCAGATCAGTGAGCGACCTGTTTCCCGTGAACTGGATGTGATGGTCTCGACAGGCGAGCAGGTGACCATTGCCTTGCTGGCCATGGCACTGATCAAGATCGGTGTGCCGGCTGTTTCCTATACGGGCAGCCAGGTGCGTATCCTTACCGACGGCTCGCATACCAAGGCGCGCATTCTGCAAATTGATGCGCAGAATATTCGCAAGGAGCTCAAGGCCGGGCGTGTAGTGGTGGTTGCCGGCTTCCAGGGTGTGGATGAAGCGGGCAATATCACCACGCTTGGACGTGGCGGCTCGGACACCACCGGCGTTGCGCTGGCGGCGGCCTTGAAGGCTGATGAATGCCAGATCTACACCGATGTGGATGGCGTGTACACAACCGATCCCCGAGTAGTAGCCAAGGCGCAGCGCCTGGAGAAGATAACCTTCGAGGAGATGCTGGAAATGGCCAGTCTCGGCTCCAAGGTGCTGCAGATTCGAGCCGTTGAGTTCGCCGGCAAGTACGGCGTACCTCTGCGTGTGCTGCACAGCTTTAAAGAGGGTCCGGGAACCCTTATTACCCTTGACGAAGAGGACTCCATGGAACAGCCCATCATTTCCGGCATCGCTTTCAACCGTGACGAGGCCAAGCTGACGATCCGTGGTGTGCCGGATACGCCCGGTGTGGCGTTCAAGATTCTCGGCCCGATCAGTGCGGCAAATGTTGAAGTGGACATGATCGTGCAGAACGTCGCGCACGATAACACCACCGATTTCACCTTCACTGTTCACCGCAACGACTATCAGAATGCGCTGCATGTACTTGAGCACATCGCGCAGGAAATGGGTGCACGCGAAGTTGTTGGGGATGTTGATATCGCGAAGGTGTCTATTGTCGGCGTTGGCATGCGCTCGCATGCCGGTGTCGCCAGCCGCATGTTCGAAGCCTTGGCCAAGGAAAATATCAATATCCAGATGATTTCCACCTCGGAAATCAAGGTGTCAGTGGTCATCGAAGAGAAATATCTGGAGCTGGCGGTGCGTGCGTTGCACACCGCGTTTGATCTGGATGCCCCGGCTGGGAAAGGGGAATGAGCCTGATTTGATGCAAAGCTCGAACCTTCCGTCGTTTGGAAGGCTGTAAAAGGAACTTTAGGCTTGCCGTTGCTGGTCAATAGCTGGTGAAAAGCTCCAGGTTTCATGTCCTGCGGAACATTATCCGCCTTTATCTTTGCAGACTGTTTACTGAACTGAATCCGTTTTAAGGAGAAAGGAATGCTGATTCTGACTCGCCGGGTCGGAGAGACCCTGATGGTGGGTGACGATGTGACCGTCACTGTGTTGGGTGTAAAGGGAAACCAGGTGCGTATAGGAGTGAATGCCCCCAAAGAGGTTGCGGTGCATCGCGAGGAAATTTATCAACGGATCCAGAAAGAGAAAGATCAGGAACCAAACCATTAATTTTTCTCGATTTTTCGCTTTGCAAGCGGGGTAAAGGCGGGTATTATGCGCCCCGTGTTGCGGAGAGGTGGCCGAGTGGCCGAAGGCGCTCCCCTGCTAAGGGAGTACATCTCAAAAGGGTGTCGGGGGTTCGAATCCCCCCCTCTCCGCCATTTTGCGTAGCGGGATCGTGGATGGTTCAAGTGTTCAGATTTGATGGAATTCATTGAATCAAAGAGCTTGACCGGTGGAATCACGAACTTATAATGCGCACCCTTAGTGGACTCATAGCTCAGCTGGATAGAGTACTCGGCTACGAACCGAGCGGTCGGAGGT
>ERZ1673962.494-NODE-494-length-26798-cov-4.646263_pt1 | contig 26798 bp, 23 predicted proteins | sample MGYA00580188_ERZ1673962 | MGnify/ENA primary metagenome ERZ1673962 (study PRJEB41334, sample SAMN05608104) | rock metagenome | biome: terrestrial subsurface; feature: shale formation; material: shale | place: USA: Pennsylvania ... | reverse complement strand
CATCCACCGTTGCAATTTCTTTTTTTTTATACTTTCACTAAAAGCCTTAAATGGGATGGCTAAGCGAAAAGGGCAAATGCAAGGCGCGCCATGGTCGAGCAATGAGGCGTACTCAGGTACGTCGAAGCAGCGAGGCAATGGCAACAACGCAACAGTTGACGAGTTTCTGCGACGCCCTCAATTTTCAGTTGCCCGCCACCGGCACAAACGTTAACCTGTCTCACCTGTGAACGGTTCATACCATTCCATGCGCTATACTCGAGGATTTTCTTCCACTCATTTATGAATTGCAGGAGAAACACATGGCTTTGATTCAATGGACCGCCGCCTTATCGGTCAATATCGCGGAAATCGACAACCAGCACCAGCACCTGGTCGCCATGATCAACGAACTCAATGACGCCATGCTGCAGGGTCGCGGCAAGAACGTCATCGGCAAAATCATAAGCGGACTGGCATCCTATACCGCGACCCATTTCGCTACCGAAGAAAAATATTTCGATCGCTTCGGCTTCCCGGAAACCGCTTCCCATAAGCAGGAACACCGAGACTTCACCGCCAGGGTAAGCGAGTTCAAAAAAGGTTTCGACGAAGGACGGCTCGGGCTCTCCGTTTCGGTGATGAATTTTCTCGGCGACTGGCTGCGCAATCACATCAAAGGCAGCGACAAGAATTACGGCCCGTTTTTGAACAGCAAAGGCATAAAATAAACAACCGTCATTTCCCCGTCCTCGAATCAGGGGGCGGGGGACTTTCTTCCGATCATGCTTTCCCTGCTGAACCGACCGCCTTTGCCTCCTCCATCCGATTGACGATACGATCGGCCTCTTTGAGAACCGCCAACTCCGGATAATCGAAACGGGACGGCGAATGATGGTTGCCGACAATGTCGACGACTTTTTGCAGCTTGTCCTCCGGAAAACCGATGTCGGCCAACAATGCGCGCACCACCGGCGGCCCGTATTCCTCCTGGGTTTTGCCGTTATTGTATCCGAGTTCCTTCTCCGACGGTTTGATCCCGACATCGTGCAGCAAAGCTGCCGCGACCACCACCTCGGGATCGCAACTGTCGGAATTTTCCATGATGTTTTCGGCATACCGCAAAACACTGACTGCATGCTGGATACGCCGGTAATCGTCTTCGAAATAATCGGTAAGCAGCTTTACGATTTGCCCCTTGAAAAATGGCATGATCCCTCCCTGCAGGATGCTGTAAGGTCATTGTTTATCCATCGTCACAAGTTAGTCCCGGCCGGCAGGATTTGCAACACCTTTACCCCGAAACCGTGACCCCATAAATAAAGCTACCCGCGCTCGATTGGACCGCAGTACCAGGGCGGCGTATAATGGAAGGAAAACGAGAGAGACAGACACGGAGGTGGCTGCATGAAATCAAACAGGCTCAGAACCATCCTTTTTACGGCTTTGATACTGCTGGCCGGTATTGCCCTGGCGGCAAAAGGGACGGATCAAGAAGCGAAGATGGCGGACCAAGGTCATACGCAAATGGTAGCGACCTTTGCCGGAGGTTGTTTCTGGTGCGTGGAAGCCGATTTCGAGAAAGTCCCCGGCGTCGTCAAGGTTATATCGGGCTATACCGGCGGCGAGGTGGTCAATCCGACCTACAAACAGGTGTCCGCAGGCGGCACGGGGCATGTGGAAGCCGTGCAGGTTTATTACGATCCCGCACGGATTACCTATGAACAATTGCTGGACGTATTGTGGCGGCATATCGACCCGACGGATGACGGCGGTCAGTTCGTGGACCGCGGCTCACAGTACCGTTCGGCCATTTTCTACCATGACGAACGGCAACGCGACATCGCCGAAAAGTCCAAACGAGCCCTGCAACAGTCGGGACGTTTCGACAAACCGATCGTGACCGATATCCTGCCCTTCAAAGCCTTTTACGTCGCCGAGGACTACCACCAGGACTACTATAAAAACCACCCGATCCGTTACAGATATTACCGCTGGAATTCCGGGCGCGACCAATTCCTCGAAAAGATCTGGAGCAAAGAAGTGAAAAATAAAAAAACCGGTTCGGAAAACCAACGCTATCACAAGCCGGATGATGACACTCTGCGCGCTACCCTGACCCCGACGCAATACAAGGTCACCCAAAAGGAGGGGACCGAACCTGCGTTTAAAAACGCTTACTGGGACAACAAAGAACCCGGTATCTATGTCGACATCGTCTCGGGCGAACCGCTGTTCAGCTCACAGGATAAATTCAAATCGGGCACCGGCTGGCCAAGCTTCGTCCGCCCCCTGGTGAGTGAAAACATCGTCGAACGCGAAGACCGCAAACTCTTCAGCGTACGTACCGAGGTCCGCAGTCGTCACGGCGATTCGCATCTGGGACACGTCTTTGACGACGGCCCGCCGCCTACCGGGCTGCGTTACTGCATCAACTCGGCCGCCCTGCGCTTCGTCCCCGTCGATCAACTGGAGAAAGAAGGCTACGGCGAATTCCTCGAACGCTTTAAGTAACGGATCAAAGGCCCCCTTTACAGACGAAGGGGGCCTTTTGGTTTGAAACGGCTTAGGGTCAAACAGAAGCAATAATAAACCGCGGAGCACGCAGAGATCGCAGAGAAAAACCTGGGATAAATAAAACCAGACGCTTTTTTCTGAATTTGAGCGAAATCGGCGTTCTCGGCGATAAAAATTTCGTTTTTCAATGTTTTTTCACACACCCCTTGCGAGACCGCCACAGTTCCACGAAACGGTTGTCTGCCTTGCGCCCCTCGCCTGAAACGATAATATGTCAAAAGCACGCATCGTCTTGGCATCCCGACGACATATCGGTCCATGCATGCTCCCCTCGATAAAAAAAGGATCCCTTATGCGTATCACTATCTTTAACGGCAGCCCGCATAAAGAGCAGGGCAACACCCATATCATGGTCGAAGCCTTGACTGCCGGCGCGCGGGAAGCCGGCGCCGAGGTGGAAAACGTCTTTTTGGCGGACAGGGAGATCAATCCCTGCATCGGCTGCTTTGCCTGCTGGTTCAAAACCCCGGGGCGCTGCATCCACCGTGATGCCATGGATCAATTGCTGCCCAAAATCGTGGAATCGGACGTCATAGGCTTCGCCACGCCCCTGTATGTCGACAACGTCAGCGGCATCCTGAAAAATTTCATGGACCGCCTCATCCCCCTGGTCGATCCTCACATGGAAACCGACGAGCATGGTGAAACGCGCCACCTGCGCATTCACGAAAAACCGCGCTACGTCCTGGCCGTCTCCAATTGCGGTTTCCCGGAGCAGAGCCACTTCGAGGTGTTGCGGGTACTGTTCCGGCGTGTGGCGCGCAACATGAACTGTCGCCTGCTGGCGGAAGTCTACCGCGGCGGCGGTCCGCTACTGGCCACAACCGATCCGGACCTGCGCCCCTTCGCGGAACAATACAAGGTCCTGCTGCACGCTGCAGGCAAGGAAGCAGTCGGTCATCTCGGCCTGTCGCACGAAACCGTTGAACGGCTGGAACAACCGCTTTTGCCGGACCCGAATTATGCGGAAATCTATCGCCAACAGACAAATCGGCGGTTCGATGAACGGTTGGCGGGAGAGGCAAAGCCGTAGGGAAGCCCCCGTTAAAAGATTATAAACTCATTCACCGCAGAGCACGCAGAGATCGCAGATAAAATCGAAGGTTTCGGGGTTCTCGGCGTCCTCTGCGTACCTGGCGGTTAAACAATCGATTTTACATTCCCCGTATCGCCTTCACCTGTTCCCGCAAAAACGCATCCACCCGATTTTTTTTCTGCCCCGCCAGAGCACTCATCAAATCGAACGGCACCTCAGCGAAACCGTAATGATCCCTAAGGTCCTGCTCCATGCGCAGCCACAGGTGGGCGGTCATTTCCGCATCGGCTAAGGCGCGGTGAAACCTGCCGTCGGTGGGCAGATTTTTATAGGCCACCAGGGTAGCCAGCTTGTGATTGGGAGCGTCTGGATAGATGCGACGTGCCACCAACAAAGTGCAGGCGAATTCCTGCCGCCGGCAACGGTCGATGCGATGCAGTTCGTCATCGAGAAAACGGCGGTCAAAAGAGGCATTATGGGCCACCAGCGGCTCTTCGCCGAGAAAACCGTGGAAGGCTTCCATGACCTCTGCGGCGGGCGGTGCCGCCTGCACCATGGCGTTGGTGATGCCGGTATAGGCCTCGATGAAGCCGCTGATGCGGCGCCCCGGATTCATCAGGCTCTGAAACCGGTCGACGATTTTTCCCGCGACGATGCGCACCGCGCCGATCTCGATGGCCCGGTCGCCCTGCACAGGCGACATGCCGCTGGTCTCGAAGTCGAGCACCACGATCCCTCCCCCGCCGGCGGATGCTGTCCTATATTGCTGCTCTCCGGTCAAAGACAAGGCAACCCCACCCGTATCAATAGACCGGCATCAAGCCGGGATGAGCGCCGGTAAGGCATTGGCCGCCGGCGGGAGTCACCACAAAGGTGTTCTCGATGCCGACCATACCGACATTTTCGATGCCTTTTTTCGGCTCCAGGGCAAAGACCATCCCTTCTTCCAATGGCTCGTCGAAACCTTTGGCAATCACCGGAAATTCATCGATGAGCAGGCCGATGCCGTGACCGAGGAAACGCGCCTGGCGGTCGCCGAACCCCATGAAATTTTCCAGGAACCCGGGGTCCAGGCGGTCCATGATGGTCTGATAGATTTTCGAGGGGATAGCGCCGGGCCGCAGTTGCTCGGCCACCCGGTTCTGAATATCGACGCACTGCCTGTGCACCGCCACCACCTCCTCCGGCAACGGGGCGCCGAACATATAGGTCATGGTCTTATCGGTATGATAGCCTTCGACCCCGCAACCGATATCGACAAACACAAGATCGCCCTTTGTCAGGGTGTGGTCGCGATTGCCCAGCACCGGGGCTGCCGGTCCCAGACCGAAATTGCCGCCGGGGCCGTCGAAGGAAGTCGGATAGATGGAACTTGGACCGAAACAGATATGCCCGATGACGATTTCCGTCTGGAACATGCCGAAACGGGCCACGCCATGGTGGCCCTCCTCGATCATGACCGGATAGAGTTCCGAGGCCAGTTGCGCTTCGCTCATCCCTTCACGCAACATACCGGGAAGGCGTTCCTCAAGGATGCGGCGATGCACTTCGCCGGAACGGCGCATGATCTCCAGTTCGAAAGGACTTTTCACCGCTCTCACCGCAGCGACCTGCATATCGACGGGAAGACAGTCGGTGACGGGAAAATGTTTCTGAAAACGGTGCAGCAAAGCCAGCGGCACCAGTTCAGCTTCCAGATGGATCGTTCCGGGGATATGGCCCATACCCTGAGCCGCATCGCGATAGCTGTTCATGGGCTCGATGCGCGGGAACAGCGACTCGTCCCTGGCCCGCTCGTAACTGCGACGCACCCAATACACGGCATCGGCATCGCGGGGAACGAGCAACACGCCATCCTGCATGGTGCCGGTGAAATAATATTGATTGATCCGGCCGAACAGCGCCACCATCTCCCACTGCGGGCAGGCGCTATCCATCCGACTGCGGAACCGGGCCATGCGGTTCTGCAGTTCCGATAAAGGTACGATGGGATGCATGCAGATACTCCTATTCCTATTAAATCAGGTGCATTGCGTTTTTTTCAGTATGCTCAGATGGTTTGGCAAGGGGAATGAAAAAACGAGGTCCTATTCCTTTCGCAAAATCCTCTCCACGGCGGCGGCCATATCAGGAACGACTATGGCGCCCGGCTGTCCGATTTTATCCTCGTCCCCCGGGCGATATTTACCGGTCTGGACCAAAATACCGCGCATCCCTGCCGCCATGGCGCCCCCGACATCGGACGCGGCATCATCTCCGATCATGGTAATCCGCTCTCCCGGGCAGCTGAACTCTTCCATGGCCGCTTCGAAAAAAGCGGCCGACGGCTTGCCCAACACCAGCGCCTCGGTGCCTGCCGCATACTCGAGTGCGGCGACAAAGGGACCGGCATCGAGCTGCAGACCGTTTTTCCCCTCGAAGCAGGCAGTTCGGCCGGTGGCGATCAGTCGAGCGCCCTGTTTGAGCAATCGAAAAGCCCGGTTGAGATTGGTGTAGGTAAAATGCTCCAGGGCACAGCCAACCACCACCGCATCGGGATTGTTTTGGGGGAGGTCGGCGAACTCTTCCACCAAATCCGGGTGAACCAACAGAAAGGGCCGCAGCCGACGGCGCTGCAAATAACGGTGCACCACCAGCGGTGCGGTGAAAAGCTCGTCGTAGGCGATATCGAAACCGATCTTTTGCAGCGCCCCCAATAGGCGCCGGCGGCTCTTGCTCGAGGTATTGCTTACGAAGCGCACGCGATAGCCGGCTTTACGAAGACGTTCGACGGCTTCTATGGCCCCCGGCAGCGGTTGCCGTCCGACGTGCAAGGTTCCACTCAGATCGATAAAAACACAAGAAGACATACTCCACTCCATCCTGCGCTGCTTGGATTTGTCTCCAGCATAACACCTTGCGCTGGATATCCGTCAATATATTGAGAGGAATTGTCAGGCAAAACGGCAACGGATCGGGCTGCGCCTATACCTCCGGGGTCGGTTCGATATCCTTGACCGACCGCGAGACAAGTTGCATCACCGCATCGAGAGGGATGAGAGCACGGGTGGTTGCGATGTAACCGTTGGCATGAACAAACCGGATGTCCGGATGGTCCGCAAGTACCCGAAAATCGACCAGGCTGCTATCCCCGAGCCGCAGCAGCTCCCACCCCTGGCCGCGCACCGAAGGCGTGATGCAGATGGCAATACGCTCATCATTGAGATGGCGCAGATAAAGCTCCATGGAAAGTTTGGGATTGTCGTCGATGGCGCACACCACCGCCTTGATATGTTTTACCGGAACGATTTCGACTTCCCTCTTCAACCTTTCGAGACGTTCCTTCTTCAGTTTGATCAGCGCCAGCATATCCCGCCCCATTTCCCTCATGAACTGATAGAGAAGATCCTGCTGTCGCAAAATCCGGAGCTTGGAAAACCGGGAGAGGATATAGCCGTCGATGGGCGAGGAGGAGGCCAGCAGCACACTGGCGTCAATCCCCAGGTGTTCGGCCGTTTTGTGGGGTCCCCTGACGTCCATCATGCTCATGAAGGGGTACCAGCCGAACACGGCCTGGGCATCTTCATGATGACCGAGATACTGCATCACCAGGTGAAAAGCGCAAGGAAGGGAGCGGTCCTGGTGATGATCGAAATTGAGCCGTGAAGGATTGTACTCCATGCCGACATCGATCACGTAGGTAAGGGGATCGGCAAGGTCCTCGGCCGAGGGATCGCAACGGAAAACCTCGGCCTCGTCCAGGGTGGCCAGCAGGATGCTCACCGCCAAAAAATCATCCCGGTGTGCACTGCCCGGATGAACCACGATTTTATGCATGAAACAGACTCCGGATTACTGTCGATGAAGAACGCAAAACAGGCGGTTCCCTATCCAGTATAGAACCGCCCGTCCCCTTTTCCAAAAAGGTTTTTTCTAATCTTGCAAATCCCGAAGAGATTTCCTGCCTCAGGCAACAGCGATTTCGAAAGACTGCCTCTTGTTGGGGAGATGATATCCTGAAATGCCAGACGTTTCTTAACAAGGCTATGGTTCAGGATCCGGAAACATTGTCGGCAAAAAGGGCCTTTTCCCCTGTTTCCTCTTCCCTTGGATATCTCTGCTGTAACAGCTGGATAAAATCATTGCCGCTTAAAGGTTTGCTGCATAAAAAGCCCTGATAATATCCGCAACGATACGCTCGAATCAACGCCAGCTGCTCTTCCGTCTCCACCCCTTCCGCGATGGTATGCAGGCCAAGATTTCGCCCCATTTCGATGATCGTCTTTGTTAAAACCGCATCTTGGTCATCCTGACAGATATCCCGTATGAAAGATTTGTCTATTTTCAGATGGTCGATGCGAAAACGCTTGAGATAGCTCAGACTGGAGTATCCCATTCCGAAATCATCGAGCGCCAGGCCAACGTCGATGGCCTTGAGTTTCTGCATGATGGTTTCAACCGAGGGCAGATTTTCCAGAAAAAGGCTTTCCGTCACCTCCAGAACAAGGCGTTGCGGTTCCAGGTCGTATTTTTTCAGCACCTTGGCAAGAACACCATGAAACGTCGGGTCAAAGATCTGTTTGGCCGAAATATTCACCGCAACAGTAATGGGGGGAACCCCTTTCCGATCCCATTGCTGAACTGTGCGACAGACCTCCTCTAAAATCCACTCCCCCAATGGATTGATCAGATTCTTTTCCTCGGCGATGGGGATAAACTGATCCGGCGGAACAAAGCCCCACTGGGGATGTTTCCAGCGAATCAGCGCTTCCGCCCCGATTATGGCGTTATCCCCCACCCTGCAGATGGGTTGATAGTGCATGGACAGGACATTGCCGGAGAGCGCCTTGCGCAACTCCTTTTCAATTAGGAAGCGTTTTTCAATCCGGTCGCCGATCTCCTGCTGATAAAACTTTATGTTGTTGCCTCCGGACTCTTTTGCATGATACATGGCGGCATCGGCTCTCTTGAACAGGGAATCAAAATCCTCACCATCCTCGCCGAAAAGCGCAACGCCCATGCTGATCGACATATGCGCCTGATGCCCGTCGACAACAAAAGGCGTGGCGAATATTCTGAATATTTTTTTAAATACGGCAACGAGGTCGGAAGGCTTTTCGAATCCGCCAAGCAAAAGCAGAAATTCGTCCCCACCCATGCGACACACCAGGTCGGTACCGCGGACAATGTTCTGCAATTCTTTACTGACCTGACACAGCAGGACGTCTCCCAAGGGATGCCCAAGCATGTCGTTGATGAATTTAAACCCGTCCAGATCCAATGCACAAAGAGCCAACGAGGTTTTTGATCTCTTTGCAAAACTGGCTTGATGGGCAAAATGCTCTTTAAGAAAGAAGCGATTGGGTAACCCGGTTAAATGGTCGTGGTGAGCCAGATAGGCGATACGCTCCTGATCCTTTTTCTGATCCGTAACATCCATCAATACCGCCATGATGGCGTATATCTCGTCGTTTGAATCGTACAGAGGCGTATTAAAAAGGAGGAAATCCCGGCACCGACCGTCCTTCGTATATCGCTGCACTTCCAACTGCGAAACCGATTCTCCGGCAAACACGCGTTCGTTTTTCTCTAAAAACTCAGCAACACCTGCCTTCGGAATGGATGGGACGAGACGGTCAAGTGTTTCTTTTTCCTTCCACCCCAGAACCTTTTCGGCTTCGGGGTTCCACATCAGCACCTTGCCATCGATAGTATGGGCGACCACCGGCAATGGAGTGGCCTTATAAAGCGCATGGAGTTTATTATTGGTTTCCCAGAGTTCCTGCTCGGCTCGCTGCCTCTGCTTTTCCCGCTCGAAATTATCCAGGGCAAAGGAAATATCCTTTGCCATTTCTTCAAAAACCGCCACAATGTCAGGCTGAAAAAAATCTTTCTGCTCGGCGTAGAGGTTGAGCGTTCCGAACAGATGCCGCCTGCAGAAAACGGGAAAACAACTCAGAGCCTGAAGATCATTTTTTTTCGCATCATCGGCACGCGAATGAAGCGCCGGGTCGGTCTTGATGTTGTTGCAGATGTAGGGGCGTTCGGTTTTGATCACAATATCGGTAATATTGGGTTTGACGGAACCCGACATGGCAAAAGGGGAAAGAGCGGGAGAAGCGCCACTGAATGCCACCGTTTCCGGCTTTTTCGTTTGCGGATGGACATGATTGACGGCGGCCATTTTAAGCCGGCCATTCTTGATGGCAATGTCACAGATTTCCTTGAATAGCGATTCGATGGTCGTATGGCGGACGATAGCCTGATTTGTATGGCTCAGGACGTCGTAAATTCTGGCCAGCCTGAAAAAACGTTTCTCCGTCGTTTTTCTACCCGTGATGTCAGACAAGGAAAGGATGTAGAAGGTTTGATTCTCGCTGAGGTCAAAGGATTTCGCTCCATAAACGCTGAAACAGCGTTCACCTTTTCGGGTGCAAAGCGTTTTTTCCAGAAGCAAAGGCAAATCATTTCTGATTGCATTCAGACTCAAGGAACGCAGCCAGGCAAAAAACGGTGACGAAAAAGGTCCTGTGCAATCGGTGGAACCCGATAATATCCCTTCGCTCAAAAGTTCTCTGGCAGCTTTGTTGAGGTTTATAATGTCAGAGGTTTCGTTGAGCAAAAACACCGGGTGAGGAAAGTTTTCATAAATCATCCGGTAGCGGTTTTTTTCGGAAGAAAGCGTAAGATTGCTTGCTCTGAGTTCTTCCGTAATTTCCGGACTTTTTCGATCTTCCCATTCCCGAATAAAGCCAAGTTCAATGCGATCGAAGCATCGGTTTATGAACAAACCATAAGCTTCTCGGGTTTCATCGTCAGTGACTCTTTCCCTGATATAGTCAAGATAAGTTTGTCGGTAGTATTTTATCCAGGCAAGAAACCTCGATAGCGAAACGCCACGGGCTCGATGTCTTTGCGCTTCGATGATGCCAAAAGATGCCAGGCAATCCCGGGTATAGTCTTCCTCCCAGCCAAGTTCGGGAATGTTTTCATAAAGATCCGTTCCAAGGCATATTTGCCTGGTAAGTCCGTTAATGGAACAGTGCCACACGTCCGGCATCGGAGGCGCATGTTCGATAAATCCCGTTTGCTTCGCGTATGCGAACAGCCTTTCAATAAGCCACGATTCACCTGATTTGAGAAGATCGCCTAAAGCAGAAAAATTCATTGTCGCCCCTTTCGTAAAGAAAGAATCAGGCAAAACACCTTTCCATTCTTTAGGTGATATCCCGAAATCGACATCTACAGATAATGCCGTAAAGAGAACTGCCTTCTAATGTGCGTTAACCTTATTAAAGGTAACACAGACCCTGTTGGATGCCAGCTTATTCATTAAATTTATTGTTTCTTTGTAGAGTAACATCCTTATCAGATCCCCATGCCGAATATCGCTTGAACTGCAAAACAGTCACGTCCTGCATAACGCTAAAGCGCGCGTTTTAAGCTGAATATCAAAAGGAGAGTCGCTTGGTACATCTAGGGAAGGGAGAACATGATGGAGAAGCATGGTGGAAGGGTCCGGCTATCCTCTCGAATGTCGAAAACGGAGACAGCCATGGAGAAAAAGCTCCAGCGAGCATACTAGGGAGTGGCGACAGGCAACTCTTCGGTAGCCGTTTCCACCCGATTACGTCCGTTCCTTTTGGCCCGGTACAACGCCTTATCAGCTGCCAGGACGAGGGCGTCGGCATCATGCTCTTCATTCCCACCGCCGGACGCCACGCCAAGACTGATGGTAACGGGTATCGTGCCTTCGGACACGGCCATGTTCTTGCTCCCGATGCAAAGACGCAGTCTTTCGGCAAAAATCACAGCGCTGTCTTTGTCGCAACCGCGTAAAACCACCAGAAACTCTTCGCCGCCATAGCGACCGACATAATCATAGTCCCTTGAAACGGATCGCATTCTTTGCGCGGTCTGACGGAGCACCTCATCACCGGCGAGATGCCCGTAGGTGTCGTTTACTCGCTTGAAATGGTCGAGGTCGGCCATGATTACGCTGACGGCTTCTCCATCCCGTTTGCTCTTGGAAAGCTGACGTTCAAGGATGGAGAGAATCTCCCCATGGTTGCACAACCCCGTCAGCGGATCGTGGCTGGCCTGTTGCCGAAGCGCAGACTGGGCCTCGATCAGGTCCTTTTCTACACGCTTAAGATCGGTTATATCTTCGAGAATAACGATCGTCCCCGGAAACTTGAAGCTTATGTCCTGCATCTCACGGAACCGGACTTTCACCTGACGGTGGTCCCCTTGCGCCAGCATAAGCTGGAACTCGAAAACCCCTCCCTCGCCCGTCATCCGGAATCTGGCCAGTTCGCCCTCGAACCAGGGGAAAAGAATCTGGTCATCGGGGTGGGAATAGTAGTGACCGCCCGAGGTGGCGGCAGGGTCGATAAGCCGTGCCCCGGCATGATTCATGTGGATGATGATCCCCTTGTCGTCCAGAACGAAAACCGCCGACGGCAAACTTTCGAAAATCGTCAGAAACCTGTTTTTCTCGTTTGTCATCTGACGATTGGCAACCTGCAATTCATCAATGGCGTTACTGACGGTTTCGCTCCGGGTCCATTCCGCGCAAAATGCGATCTCGATCCTGTCGAAAACGCGCTCGATAAACCGGGCGTATCGGGCGGGGTCCTTTGTACTGTCTGCTTCGGGTTGGGAAGGAAACGACCGTTTTACAAGATCCAGATAGCTTTGCCGGTAGTATTTCATGAGCCCCAGAAACATCTCCAGGGTGATCCCTCGTAGGCGATGCATCCTTGCTTCATACTTCCCGAACTCCGCCATCGGATCGTTTGCATAATCGTCATCCGGCCCCAGTTCCCATGGATCATCGGATATGGCCAGGGCACAAATAATGGAATCGGTCAGACCACTGATGGAAACCCGCCAAGCCTCTTCCAACGTGGAGGTGTAGCGCGTATATTCCCGTTCCAGTGCGTAGTCTCTTACGCGACGCATAAGCCATAATTCTTGGTCCCTGAGAAGTTTTTCAAGAAAATGCATGTTCTCTCCCTTAAGTTGATCTTGTGCTAAACGACGGGATCATATCCATGGACAAATTCTCAAAAACTGTGATCCTCATGCATGAAATATGGCTTTTTAAAAAGCATTCAGAAATCAAACAGTTATATAAAAGGTTTTTTGTATTGAAAAAATTATACCGCATAAAAAAAAATCGATAATCGGAATTTTCCGGTAAGATAACGAATATTGTTCTTTTTCAAGCCTAGATAAAAAAACGCCCGATAAGAAAATAAGCTATCTAATGAGTCTTGATTCGATGCAATCCCGGATAAAGCTCGAAATGAACCGAAAAGGCTCACCCCTGCCGCTCAATCATGAGACGCAGCATGTCGACCACCCGATTGGAATAGCCGACCTCGTTGTCGTACCAGGAAATCAGTTTGAAAAAGCGTGATTCGTCGGGCAGGTTATTCTGCAGCGTAGCCGGCGAATCGTAGATGGAAGAACTCGTCGAATTGAGAAAATCGGAAGAGACCAACTGTTCGGTCATATATTCCATAATACCTTTCAGGTAGGTTTCCGATGCCTTCTTCATCAGGCTGTCGATCTCCTCGATGGAAGTTTCGCGCGCCGAACGGATGGTCAAATCGACCACCGACACATCGGGAGTCGGTACACGGAAGGCCATGCCGGTGAGCTTCCCCTTGACCTCGGGAATAACCTCGCCGACCGCCCTGGCCGCGCCAGTGGTGGAGGGGATAATGTTGATGGCGGCAGCCCGGCCCCCCCGCCAATCCTTCTTGGAAGGACTGTCGACGGTCTCCTGGGTGGCGGTATAGGCGTGAATGGTGCTCATCAGGCCTTTTTCCAGGCCGATACCTTCCTTTAACAGAACATGCACCAGAGGAGCGAGACAGTTGGTGGTACAGGATGCGGTGGAGATGACGTGATCCGTTTTCGGATCGTAGGTATGGTCATTGACGCCGATCACGAAGCTTTTCATGCCCCCTTTGCCCGGTGCCGTGAGAATAACCTTTTTCGCCCCCGCCTTGAGATGAAGGGCCGCCTTTTCCCGGCTGGTAAAACGTCCCGTGGCATCAATGACGTATTCCACTCCCAATTCTTTCCAGGGAAGCAGGTCGGGAGAAGCGGGAGCCGCCAGGCATTTTATCTCGTCCCCATCAAGTATGAAGATATCGTCCAGTTCGAGAGAAGGATCGCTTTTGACCGTAGAGATTTCGCCGGGAAAACGGCCATGCACCGAATCGTAGCGGGTGCGATAAGCGAAATAACGCGCATCGGGACTCAAGTCGACCAGGGCCACCATGTCCAGGTCGCTGCCGAGCAGACCCTGTTCATACATGGCGGTCAGAATCAATCTGCCGATTCTTCCGTATCCGTTAATGGCAACCTTGGTACTCATGACATCCTCCTTAAAGGCGTTGCAGTCTGTTCAAAGTATTACGATAACAAAAACTCCGCTGCAAGATGCAACGATGAACTGTTCGATCGAATATCAACCGTCATGGGCAAAAATTATCAGCCCGGGTGGAAATTGCAAGGTTTCGTGCGGACTTTATCGCCTCCGCCCCCACCACAGCAATGCTGCACTGGCCAGCGCACAGACCGCCATGCCCGCAGCCATGACGGCAATGGTTCCGTCATAGCCCCAGCTCACCAGGGCCGCGGCCAAGGCGCCGGCCATCATCTGCAGGGCTCCCAACAAGGCCGAGGCGCTGCCCGCCTGGTCCCGCTCAAACGGCTCCATGATCAGGGCTGTCACATCCGGCAGCAAAAAACCGAGACAAAACAGATACAGCGCAGCGAAAGCCAGAACCGTCCACAAAGCAACCGGCCCCAGCAACAACCCCAGGACAAACAACGCACTGACGGCCAGTTGCAGAAGGTTACCGGACCAAAGCACACCGCTCAGGGAAAAACGCTTCAGCAGTCTGGCATTGACCTGGCTACCGATTACCAACGCCATGGCATTGCACCCCATGGTCCAACCATAGCGAGGACCGGACATTCCGAACATATCCATAAAAACCAGTGGAGAAGCGGTCAAATAAGCGAAAAGTCCGGCAACGTGAAAACTACCGACCAGCATACGCCATGTAAAACCGGGCACGGCCAGCACCGCCAGATAATCACGTAATGCACGGTGCGGATGCAGAGCCTCGCGACGACCATGCCCTGAGATGGCAGGCAGAAACCACCAAACTCCGCCCAGCATCAATACCGCAACGGCTCCCAGCAGGATAAAGATATAACGCCATCCGAGACTGGAGACGATAATCCCGCCAAGGGTCGGGGCGACGATGGGAGCCAATCCCATCACCAGCATCAACGAGGAAAAAACCCGCGCGGTCTCCTGCAGGGGGAAAAGATCACGCACCACCGCCCGTGCCGCGACCATGCCGGCACAGGCGCCAAGAGCCAGAATCAGCCGCAGCCCTATAAGCCATTCGACATTCCAGCTCAAAGCGCAACCGAGAGAAGCGGCCCCATACAGAAGAAGCCCGAAAACCAGCGGCCCCTTGCGCCCGAAAACGTCCAGCAGCGGCCCGTAGATCAGCTGTCCGGCAGCGATGCCGATAAAATAGCTGCTCATGGACAAGCCGACCGTAGCCACGTCGGTGTGCAGGTCGGCGGCAATGGCGGTAAAAGCCGGAAGATAAGTATCGATGGACAGAGGGCCGATAGCCGTCAGAGCACCAAGCAGGACAACGATCAGCCGCAGATCGGTTCGGTGTTCAATTCCAGTTTGTGTCGACATGAAAAATTACCGGTAAGCAGGAGTGAAGAAACGATAGGCAAAGCAACGAATAGCTCAGTATACAGATTTATGAAACGATTGTCTGCACGGGGACGTTTGATGCTTTCGCAAAAAACCTGTGTCCGGCCCCGGCATACCCGTTCTGGGCTGCTTGACCGGTCTGCGGAGTCCTTTAGACTATTTTATAGGATGTCATGCCAACAAGGAAGAGGCTGTAATCATGACCGAAAAGCTGGACATCGCCAGAAACTGGCTGCCCCGTTACACAGGATTGGGCCTTGACGAAATCGGGGACTATATTCTCCTTACCAATTTTCGTTCCTATCTCAACCGATTCGCCGCTCGCTTTAATTGCGAGGTCCGTGGTGTGGACAGGCCGATGCCCGCCGCCACCAACAACCACGGTTTGACCATGATCCACATCGGCATGGGCTCGGCCAACGCCGCCACCATCATGGACCTGCTCAGTGCCCGCAGCCCCAGGGGGGTTTTGCTTCTCGGCAAGTGCGGCGGCCTCAAACAATCTTCGGAAATCGGGCATTTCATTCTGCCGATCGCAGCCATCCGCAGCGAAGGTACCAGCAACGATTATTTCCCCCCCGAAGTTCCCGCCCTGCCCTCTTTCAAACTGCATAAATTCGTGTCGGAAAAAATTGTCGCGCACGGGCACGAGTATCGCACCGGAGTCGTCTATACCACCAATCGTCGGCTTTGGGAACACGATCGGGCCTTCATGAAACGCCTGCAGACAATGACCTGCATCGCCATCGATATGGAAACAGCCACTCTGTTCATCGTCGGGCACTACAACGCCATTGCGCGAGGCGCCCTGCTGCTGACCTCCGACCTGCCGCTGACCCCCGAAGGCATCAAAACGGAGGAAATGGACCGCATAGTTTCTCGTAAATGGACCGACGTCCATTTGCAGATCGGAATCGAAGCCATGACCGAGATCGAGGAAAAAGGCGAAAGAATCAAACATTTTCGTTACTGACAAAGCCCGGCCACCATTGCCGCTCAGACCGAGCCTGTATGAAAAGTCCTTACGGCATTCATGGCGAAAATTGTCTGTTACAATGAACAGTGGTCGCTAAACACGGGGAGGACGCTATGAAAATACGCATCGCTTCGCTCGCTCTGCTGCAAATGAGCCTCTTTATCGCAGCTTCCGTAATAACCGGATGCGTTGCCAACCCTGATTATGGACGAGTCTCCGCAAGGGGTGGGGATATTCGAGCCGATATCGTTTTTTCGGATCACGACCGTATCACCATCTACGAATACTATCGCCGGCACCTTCCGCCCGGCTTGGCCAAGAAGCATCGCCTCCCCCCCGGGTTGCGCAAACATCTGGCGCGACGGGGCGAGTTGCCGCCAGGCCTGGCGAGCTACCGGCTGCCACGCGAGCTGGACCGGCGCCTCAGACGGTTACCGGCCGGCTATGTGCGTCTTAGAGTCGGTACCGACATCGTACTGCTGCACGAACGAACCCACCTGATCCTGGATGTGGTACAGAACGTCTATCCCTGATCCATCCATGACATATCCCATTGATTTACCTGGTAGCCGAAGAAAAAAGCATATTGCCAACCCGACAGATAAGGAGGACAGGCACAATGAATCTCCAGCGCCCGAATGCCAGCGACGCCACGCAAAGTTCCAACCGCTCTCGCAGTGTGGTGCCCATGAGTGGCCTGTGCAGCCGCTGCACCGACGGTTGCCGTGGAAACTGTGAAGTTTTTAAAGCCACTTTTCGAGGTCGGGAGTTGATCTACCCCGGTCCGTTCGGAGAAGTCACCGCCGGAGGCGACAAGGATTATCCTGTCGATTATTCTCACCTCAATATTCAAGGGTATGCTCTTGGCGCCAGGGGATTGCCGCCCGGCGTAACGGCAAGCCCCGACACCGCAACCTTCCCAGCCGTTGACACCGAAACAACCTATGGCCGGGAGCAGAAGGTCAAAATGAAAGTGCCGGTTTTCACCGGAGCACTCGGTTCGACGGAAATCGCCCGTAAAAACTGGGAACACTTCGCTATCGGCGCCGCCATCAGCGGCATTACGCTGGTCTGCGGCGAAAACGTATGCGGCATAGATCCCGAGCTTGAACTCAATAATGCTAAAAGAGTCGTCAAAGCTCCGGATATGGACCGGCGCATCGAAACCTATAGAAGATTTCATCAGGGGTATGGGGAAATACTGGTCCAACTGAACGTCGAGGACACCCGCCTCGGGGTGGCCGAATATGTGCTGGATAAACACGGTCTGGACACCATTGAACTGAAGTGGGGGCAGGGAGCCAAATGCATCGGAGGCGAGATCAAGGTCAAAAGCCTCGAGCGTGCCCTCGAACTGCAGCGCCGCGGCTACATCGTAACTCCCGATCCTTCCGACCCAGTCTTTCAGGCCGCGTTCCGCGACGGATCACTGGAAGAATTCGAACGCCACAGCCGCCTCGGTTTCATTGACGAGGAAGAGTTTTATTCCGAAGTCGAACGTCTGCGCCGCCTCGGTTTCAAGCGCATCACGCTCAAGACCGGTGCCTACGGCCTGCGGGAACTGGCCATGGCCATCAAGTGGGGTTCTCGGGCCGGAATCGACCTGCTGACCATCGACGGCGCCCCCGGTGGAACCGGCATGAGTCCCTGGCGCATGATGGAGGAGTGGGGTATGCCGAGCATCTATCTGCATTCCGCGGCTCATGAATTCTGTCAAAAACTTGCCGACAGAGGCGAAGAGGTGCCGGACCTGGCCTTCGCCGGAGGCTTCAGCAGCGAAGACCATGTCTTCAAAGCTCTGGCCTTAGGCGCCCCCTACGTCAAGGCAGTCTGTATGGGGCGCGCCCTCATGATCCCCGGAATGGTCGGAAAAAACATCGGACAGTGGCTTGAAAATCACGACCTGCCGCCTTCCGTCAGTCACTACGGCAACACCAGGGAGCAGATCTTCGTCTGTTACGAAGAGGTCGCCAACCTGCTCGGCAAGCAGGGCATGGAAAAACTCCCCCTGGGCGCTCTGGGCATCTACAGCTATTGCCAGAAAATCAAGGTCGGCCTGCAACAACTCATGGCCGGTGCCCGCTGCTTCAACGTACCGGCCATAAGCCGCGAGGAACTCATGTCCCTCACGCATGAATGCGCCAGAGCCACCGGCATCCCCTATCTCATGGAGGCCAACCGAAACGAAGCCCTACATATTCTGGAAAGCTGAATAACCCTTCGCCATCAAATTGGCTTTCCAGGCCATAACAGCCGGCTTGTTTTCAGGCCGGCTGTTTCAACAAGACAGCCGTATTGGAAAAAAAGAGCTTCTGTCGGAGCTCTCTATCGCTGCCTCAAAGGTAGGGGGACAATAATTTCGCCGTGGCATCGCGCATCTTTGCAGGCAACGATCGCCCATCGACCTCGGCAAGGGTCAAAGGTCGGGCTGCGCCGCGACAAATCTCGAAATGGTCGGCAAGCCTTGCATTGAGATCGGCATCATAGATTTCGAGATTGAATTCGAAGTTAAGACGTAAGCTTCGCGGATCGAGATTGGCCGAACCGATCAATGTATAGAGATCGTCGACCAACAGCAGTTTGCTGTGATCGAAGGGAGGCGGCTGCAGGTAGATGCGCACTCCGTACTGCAAAAGCTCCCACAGATATGCGCGGCTCGCCCACTGCACCAGCGGCAGATTGTTACGCTCGGGCAACAGCAGATCGACCTTCACGCCGCGCAGGGCAGCCGAATTCAAGGCCGTAACCAGGCCGCGATCCGGAATGAAGTAAGGCGTCATGATACAGACCCGCTCCCGGGCCACGGCCAGCACGCCGGTCAACAGCCAGTGAAGCTTTTCAAAATCTTCATTGGGCCCGGCACTGATTCCGCGACACAGTGCCGATCCCTTGGAAGCCGGAGGCTCCATACGCCCGGAAAGGCGTTCTTTGGTCACGAACTCCCAATCTTCGCAAAACGCATCCTGCATCTGTCCGACAATCGGTCCCTCAATTCGAAAATGCAGATCCTTCACCCCACCATCGGACTGTTCCGGAACCAGATGCCGATCACCGATATTCATGCCGCCGGTAAACCCGACACGACCGTCCACCACCAGCAACTTGCGGTGATTACGCAGGTTGAAATGCAGGCCCCTGCCGCCGAGAGAAAAGGGCAGGAATTTCGCCACCGGCACCTTGCTGCGCTCCAGAAGACGGCTGATGCGCGGAAAGGAATAATATTCGCCGAGAGCATCGATCAATACTCTCACCTCGACTCCCCGCTGCCTCGCCAGCGTCAACTTCTCTACGAACTGCAGGCCGGTCGTGTTGCTTTCGAAGATGTAACTCGACAGGTAGACGTGATCACGGGCATCGTCAATGGCCTGGAGCATGGCCGGAAAAGCGGTGTTGCCGTTGACCAGAATATCGACCTTATTGCCGCCCAGCAAAGAGCGTCGGGTTACAGCCTCGGCAAGCGACAGATAAGGAGCGTACCATTCATGATAGGGCGGCAGTCCGGCCGAAACGACTCCGTCGCCCCTTTTTCCGCTCGCCGTATCCCGCATGGGAAGCCCCTGTCCCCCCTCCTGCCAACCGCGGCCCCGCATGCGTATGCGATTCACCCCGAGCAACCAATACAGCAAGGGCCCCACACCCGGCACCGCCAACGCGGTTACGATCCAGCCGAGTGCTGCGCGGGGGTCTCGCTTGTACAACAAGGCATGCAATGCCGTCAGTACGCCGTACCCCATCAGCAGCAACCATAAAAAATCCTCCAGCCACACGTAAGCCATGCATGCTCCTTAAAAAAGAATCGGATAACGCCTCTCTACTGTAACAAAAACTCGTGAAAGGACCCAAATCACGGATTTGTCCAGGGAAAACCAAGGTCAGAGAGCTGCATAACCAAATGTGGCGACAACTATCTTGACACCCGCCGCGGCTGACGAGTCGTAAGAAAATGAGAATGACCCTTTCGATCTGGAGGGCCATTTTTGCGACTTTTTTATAGTCGTTTTGGTCGGGGGTGCGGGTGCTGCTACTCCCGCAACGGTTCACGACTGCGGTCCTGGATCCAGAGTATCACACCGAAAGCAATCAGGGTAACCAACGTTAGCCAGACGGCCGGCACGGGGGGAAAGCCGGTGACCTGTATCAGCCAGGTGGCGAACATCGGTGTCGCGCCACCGATCACGCCGAGACCAAGATTGTAAGCCACCGAATAACCCGACAGCCGATCGCAAGCCGGAAACAGCTCAACAAACATTGCCGGGGCCGTGCCCAGAGGCACTGCGATAAGGGCGGAGAAAATGAATTGTGTGATCACCGCCCCCCAGAACCCCGTTCCGGCAAACCAGAAAAATAGCGGAATAGCCATCAAGGCCAGGATCAGCATCGCCCCTGCGATAAAGTGGGTCCGACGTATAAGACGGTCGCTGGCCCATCCCGCGACCGGGATCAGCAGCAGCAGAAAAGCAGTCGCCGCTGTGTTGATCTGCAGTGCCAAGTCCCGGGGCATGCCGGCCTGGCTGTGAAGCCATTCTGGCATGTAGACTATCGGGATATAAAAGATCACTCCGTAAGCCGAAGCGAATAGAATGGCTTGGATCATCTCGTGGCGGTTGGTTGTAAAGGCCTGCAACAGCGGGGATGTCTTGCAGCGGTTGTTGTGATGCTTTCGGAAATGCTCTGACTGGGGCAGCCGCAACCGCATAGCGATCGAGGTGCCTCCGATCAACCCACCGAAAAGGAACGGTAGACGCCAGCCCCAGTCCGACACCGCCGAGGCCGACAATACCGTCGTCACTAAGGCGGCGACACCCGAGCCCAGCAGCATACCGGCCATACTGCCCATATTGGCCCAACTGCCTGCAAAGCCACGTCGATCACGATCCGCTGTTTCAACCATATAGGTCACCGAACTGCTAAATTCACCGCCTACCGAGAGCCCCTGCACCAGGCGGAGCAGGACCAGCAGCACCGTGGCCCAAACACCGACACTGTCGTAGGTGGGCAAACAGCCGAGTAAAAAGGTCGGCAGAGCCATCATGATTACCGAGATTAACATCGTCTGGCTACGTCCGATGGTGTCACCCAGCCAACCGAAGACAGCAGAGCCGAGCGGACGCATGAGAAAACCCGCAGCAAAGACACCGTATGTAGCGATCAAGGCGGCCGCATTGTCTTCTCTGGGAAAAAACAAGCCGGAAAGGATGCCTGCCATGTAGCCGTACAGGGCGAAATCATACCATTCTACGACATTTCCGATGAAACCGGCCAATAACGCTGTGCGTCCCTTACTAGTTTGCAATACAGCCTCCCTTTCACGAGATACGCACTGACTTCTCTCCCCTGAAAACCCTAACTGTTCAGGGAAACATGTCAAACAAAGTCAAGTTCGGGAGACTTTGAGCAACAATGTCATCGTTGATTTTTTGAACGTGACTTCGGATAAATTAACAGAGGTCGAGGAGTGAAATTTGGAGCAGACCGAAACCAAGAAAGAAATCGAGGAGCTGATCAGGGATTTTGAAGCACCAGGTTGCAGCAAAAAGAAATTGCCGAGCATTAGGGAAGCAGCCGATCTGCGGTCTACCGTCTGCAGGCAGAGAACCGCAAACAGTGTGTCTGAAAAATAGCGTTCCAAAACAAAAGCCCCCGAAAATTGAATCAGGGACTTTCGTGTATCAAAAGAGGTAATTCGCTAGCCCCGGGTGGGGGTGCAGCAACCTTCCAAAATCAGGATATTACCCCCCGGAGTGTCTAGCAAACCGGAGGCAGTTCACTTCAGATTTCTTGACACTAAATATTTCACCCTGAAGGCAGAAGGATGATATCATGTCTCCAAGAAAATACTGGGATTTGTTTTTGGAGTAGCAAAAACGCCATGCGAATTTTAATTGTAGAAGATGAGGACGAAATTCTTCAGAACATCGCAGATTATCTTCATCTGCACGGTTATACGGTGGATTGTGCCCACAATGGCCTCGGCGGCTTGCATTTAGCAGTCACGCTCGAATTCGACCTGATCATCCTCGACATCATGCTTCCCGGCATGGACGGTTTAAAACTCTGTCGAAAACTTCGACAGGAGGCAAGTGTGCATACGCCGGTGATCTTTCTGACGGCTCGCGACAAGCTTGAGGATAAATTGGCCGGCTTCAAAGCCGGATCAGACGACTATCTAGTCAAACCTTTTTCTTTGCCTGAACTTCACGCTCGAGTGGAAGCAGTGCTGCGCCGCAGCCAGCCTTTTCAGAGCAACCGGCTGCAGGTCGCCGATCTGCTTTTCGACCTGGATACCTTGACGATTACCCGGCAGGGCAAAAACCTCAGGCTCAATCCCATTGGTCTGAAACTGCTTGAGAAACTGATGAGAAGCAGCCCTAATGTGGTTCGGCGCGAGACTCTCCAGGATATCTTGTGGGGTGATGATGTACCGGATAGCGATAGCCTGCGAAGTCATATCCATTCATTGCGCCAGACTATCGACAAACCCTTTGCGACTTCACTTATTCATACAATTCACGGCATAGGCTATTGCCTCAAAGAAGATGACTATGCAATTTAAGTCGAAACTGTCGCAGCGCATCATCCTTTCCGTTGTCCTGCTTACCACCATCGTGAGCGGCCTGTTCGCTATCGGCTTGACGGCCACAATCCACTATGTCGAAAAAAGCCTCGTTACAAGCGAATTACAGAAGGATTTCGCCCGAGTATTCGAAGACTACCAGGATGGCAGGGAGTTGCGCCTGGATGAAGGATCGGCCTTTTTCCCGGCGGGTCCAACCCTGCCCGATTATCTGCGTTCCATCCCGACGGGTTACACGGAAATTGTTCTGGATAACCGCGATCATGCCTTTTACGTTTATCACCTCGTTAAGGGAGAAACTTCTTACTTTCTGGTCAAAGACCAGAGATCTTTCGAAAAGGCCGAAATCGTTCTGCAAAGAGCTGTTTGGAGCGGTTTTGTTTTCTGTGTCCTGGCCTCTTTCGTCCTCGGTGTGTTTATGGTCAAAAGGGTTATCGCCCCGGTACGAAAACTGACGCGTCAGGTGGTCAACCGGGGAATTTTTAAAGAACAGCCACCCCCCTCCCTTGCTTCAGAGCATGCCAACGATGAGGTCGGCGCCTTGGCCAAAGCATTCGATTCTACCTTCGCCCGGCTGCAGCAGGCACTACGTCGGGAAGTTCTCTTCACCAACGATGTCAGTCATGAATTGCGTACGCCTCTCATGGTCATTCAAAGCGCCTGTGAGATCCTGGTCGCCAAAAAGGAGTTGGATGGCTACGCCCGTCAGCGAATCGAATCGATCCGCCGGGCAGTGAAGAAGATGAAGTCATTGGTAGAGGCGTTTTTGGCTCTCGCTCGCGGCGAAGACACCCCATCGGAAATGGCCACCCTGGATGCTATCGTCCAATCGGAATTTTCAACGTGGCAACAGCTGGCAGAACAAAAGAAAAACCGCCTCCTTGTTCAGCAGGAAATGGCAATCACCGCATCAAAGGGAGTCGAATACCGAGCCGTTTTGCTGCGCACGGTCATTGACAACCTGATCCGCAACGCCGTCCACCATACTGCTGAAGGCGAAATCGTTCTGGTTTTGAAAGCCGCCGGCTTTGAGGTCAGGGATACAGGATCGGGGATTGCGATTGATGAAATTACCAAGGTTTTCAAACCCTATTACCGCGGCACGGCATCCCATCGTGAAGGGCTTGGACTTGGATTGTCGCTGGTACAGCGGATCTGCGAAAGAGAACATTGGTCGATCGTTCTTGAGCAAAACCAGCCGCAAGGGTGTTGTTTCAGGGTAAATCTCGAATGAATTGCATATTTTGACGTTTTTTTGATCTTTTTTTCACCATTCGAAGACATCTGAATTTTTAAGATGCCTGCATCTCAACTTTTTGGGGAGTCGCAGGCATGCAAATTTTTCGCTCGGTTAAACTTCACCGTCCCTCCTTCAGCGCCACGATTGTCACGCTATCCGTCGCCCTGTACATTGTCGTGATGGATAACCGCCTCTTCTGGCATTCATTTACCTCCAGAGTCGGCCTGGACACCTGGGATCACTGGGCCTTCGTGATCACTGTGGGGCTGGTTCTGGCCCTTCTGCTCAACACCCTGATTTCCTTCTTCGCTTTTCGTCCGGTCTTCAAGCCGTTCCTTGTGATTCTGTTGCTGACCACGGCTGTCGTCAGTTATTTTTCCGATTCTTTCGGCGTGGTTATCGACAAGTCGATGATTCACAATATCCTTGAAACCGACGTCAACGAAGCCTTCGAGCTTGTGACCTGGGCGCTATTTAACCACCTGCTGTGGTTTGGTGTTATTCCGGCCATCCTGGTCGCTGTGACGCGCATCCGGACCCACTCCCGAAAAAAAGAATTGCTGATCCGATGCGGCGTTGTTCTCGGCAGTCTCGCTGTTCTCCTGGGGCTTGGCATGACACATTATAAGCAGTTCGTCCTTTTCGGCCGCCAAAACCGGGATCTTCGGGTATACCTGAACCCCTCCTATCCGTTTTATTCCCTACAAAAAGTCATTCAAAAAAAATATTTTTCCCGCAACGAAGGACCATTGCGCCTCGTCGCACCCGATGCGGTCAAAAGCCAAGATGGATCAAAAACGGTCGTGGTTCTGGCGCTTGGTGAAACTGCCCGGGCTAGGGAGTTTTCTTTCAACGGATACGAGCGCGACACAAATCCACAGCTTGCCAGCCGGGATGTCATCAATTTTTCTCGGGTACAGTCGTGCGGTACCTCCACCGCCGAATCTCTTCCCTGTATATTTTCTCCCCTTGGGCGGGAGAAATACAGCCGTGACAAAGTCGCACGGCAGGAAAACCTGCTCGATATTCTTCAGCGCGTCGGAGTCACGGTCTTATGGCGGGACAACAATTCGGGAAGCAAAGGACTCGCCGACCGCATCGTCTACGAGGATCTGTCCCGGGAGGCCGACACCGACCTCTGTGAAGGCGATAACTGCTTCGATGAAATCTTGCTGCAAAACCTGGACCGGCGGCTTGCAGAAACCACAGGAGACATGTTGATTGTGCTGCACATGAAAGGAAGTCACGGTCCCTCTTATTACAAGCGAACCCCGACCGCATTTAAGGTTTTTTCCCCTGAGTGTGCCCTGGATAACATCCTGGAGTGTCCACAGCAAACAATTGTCAATGCCTACGATAATACGATCGTCTATACCGACCATGTCCTGGCAAAAATTATCGATCTACTGCGATCGCAGAATTTCCCCACCGCAATGCTTTACGTTTCCGATCACGGCGAATCGCTGGGAGAAGGTGGGGTATATCTGCATGGACTCCCCTACGCATTGGCCCCCGCTGAGCAGAAGCATATACCCATGATGTTCTGGGCTTCGGAAAATTTTATTACCCAGAAATCCCTTGATATCGATGCTCTTAGAGCCCATAGCAAAAGACCCTACAGCCATGACGTAATATTCCACAGCATTTTCGGGCTATTCGACATTGATAGCGAAATTTATCGCCAAAACCTGGATATTTTCTCCGCTTGCCGTAACCCCGACAGTCATTTGACAAGGAAAAAGCACAATGAACCCTTGTCCTTGAGGAAATAATCTTCATTGAGGGCCAGGCTTCGATCAGGGTGCCATCGACCGTAAAGTACTCTTTGGACAGCAATTCGGCCCGCTCCGCCTGTCCGTAAAGCTACTGGAAAAAGGCGGTCGCGACTTCATGGGCGATCAGGCGGTCTCGAATCTTAGAAAAGACCGAATGATTCCAACCCTTGTCGTCCATGGAGAGTCCGACGAATCAACGAAACAGCAGATTTGTATTCCAGTTGCTCGACGAACTGTCGCTCGCTACGAATCGAATAAAACACCTGGCGCAACAACGCCCTCTGGAGTTGCTCCGGCGGGATCGAGGTCCGTCGGGTGTGCGAATACATCTCCTTAAAAAGCGGGGCGAGATCATCCAGAGGCTTGTCGAGCATGATCCGAATCGGGCGTAGCGGATGATTTTTCGCTACCCGGGCTTCGGGAGATATATAGCTGAACATGGCCTGTTGCTGTTGATCTTCACCGCGCATTATGTTTTCTCCTTCAATTACAAATATTTATCCGCGAAACCACAACAGAACCTCCTTGATTTTCTAGTAAAATCAAGGACTTGGGTAAAGAGTTATTCAACAACCTGTTAAGGCCTCATTCGGCGACTATCTCTCTCAATCCACCAGTAACGGCGGCCTGGGTTTAGGCACCATTAACACCAGCATTGCCTTTCTTACGATTATTCTGGGGCTGGTGTTCTATTTGTCCGTCAACCGCAAAAGAGTAACGGTTGCAACAAATTAAATATGGACCATTAAAAATAAATACTTTTTGAATGATTATCCGATTTTCGAAAGGTTAATTATGAAAAATATTGTTTGCGTAAAAATTTTGATTTTGATCATCGCCTTATTCTTTCTTTCCACCGTGACCCATGCCGAACCATGGAGATTCGGCATTA
>ERZ1673962.493-NODE-493-length-26799-cov-41.393621_pt1 | contig 26799 bp, 15 predicted proteins | sample MGYA00580188_ERZ1673962 | MGnify/ENA primary metagenome ERZ1673962 (study PRJEB41334, sample SAMN05608104) | rock metagenome | biome: terrestrial subsurface; feature: shale formation; material: shale | place: USA: Pennsylvania ... | reverse complement strand
AGGACAACGCAATTTTACCAATCGCAGGGGGGCCGAGGTTTTTCGAGGTGCCCATGTATCAGATAATGAAAGCCGTCTCCGAGGGGCGTGAGCTAACCCTGTCCGCAAGCAGCATCCTTACGGCATCTTGCCGAGGATACGAGCTCGGATTGTCTCGGCCATTTTTTGAAACATTCGACTGGCACAGCTGAGGCCACTGCTCGACACCGGTTTGCATGCTGGGTGATTTCAGGCCCGGGAATAGGGAGCGCAGGTGACAACCGCACTCCCTGACTTCATGACCAGATCTTTTGCATGATCCGTTCGTGTTTCAACACGTTACGGGGAACAGCATGCAAATCATCAAGACGCAGGATGTCTGCACGAAGATATCGGTCAGCCGGACAACCCTCTGGCGACTTTGCCAGACTGAAGATTTTCCAAAGCCAGTTCGGCTAGGCCCTGGCGGCCGTTCGATTGGCTTTTTTGCCCACGAGATCGACGCTTGGCTTGAAACTCAGGCGGCGGAGCGCGAGCACGCTGGTTGTCTGACTCGCCAGAGGGCGAAGTTATGAGCCGCATCCGCATTGATGACTCTGCGGAATATTGGTGGTCTTTGCCTTGCAGCCTGCTGCGCGATTCGCGGTTGAGCTATGAAGCGCGAGGCGTAGCTTGCCATTTGCTTTCGCTGGGCCGCAACTGGCAGTTGCGCGCTGTCGCACTGCCGCGCGTGTTGCACGATCAGTCACGAGCGAAAGGCCATCTTGGGCGAGACCTTTGCCGCCGCATCCTGCGCGAACTTGAAGATGCCGGCTATCTGGCGCGGAGGAAGTTCCAGGACGAGGAAGGGCTTTGGCGATGGGAGTCCGTGTTGACACCCGTTTCGCAAAAGGTGCCACAGACATCCATGGCCGGCTTGGCCGGCGACGGAGAAACCGTGGACGGCGCATCCGTCGCCGGTCAGGGCGGTGATATAGGTGTAGGTGAATACAAGGAAGAAGTAGTAGTAAAAAATATAAAACCACTACTACAGACAGGGGCTGTGGATAACTCTCCGAAAACGGGAGAGGCTTCCGCGCCCTTGGACTTGTCGCACCCTTCCCTTCTACCCTACCTGCGCGTCATAGGCGACGTAACCCGCCGCTTCGGCCCCTCGCTCTCAGCACAACAGATACAGCTTGTCGCCGACGAGCTGGCTGGCGTCCTGTCGGCAGCCGGTAGTGGCAAGCACGCGGGCATCCGCTCCGTGCGCTCATGGCTATTGGCCGTGATGAATAGCGCTGTCGCGGGAGACTTCATTCCTGAGTTCGCGCCGAATATCGCTCGCTGGCGAAAGAACCGACAGGAGTCCCTTGCTGCCGCTCAATCGCGTGAGCCCATGCCGTTGTCAGAAAGCGAGCGCCAAATACGCGCAAAGGCCATCGCCGACTTGAAAGCGATGTTTCAGGGCCGGAAGCCATGATCGACGCGGATGAGATGGTTGCGCTGATCGAATCGTGCCGACGCGAGATGCAAGCCATGCTCCCGGCCGATGAGTTTGCCAGCTTGAGCAGCAAGACCAGACAAGACTATCGCCAGCTCGGCCGAACGCTGTTGCAGCGTGCCCGCTACGCCGAAGGTGGGGTGGCCGAAGTCATGACGGCCACCCAGCGTCCGACAACCTTCTACAAACGCGTCGCAGCGCTTCGCTACTGCCTGTACGCCGATCTTGTCGAGCAGCTGAAAAGCCTGCGTTCCGCGCTCTCTGCTCGACCTATGGACAGGTTGCAAGTCATGGCCATCCAAGCCCAATTGCAACAACAGCGTGCATTTCTGCGCGAGTTCGATATAGCCCGGCAAAGCGGCCCAACCGATGAGCGCCGCAAGCGTGCCAGCAAGCGGCAAGCCTTGCGCGGCCTCCCCGGCGACTGGCGCGAGCAACTGTATCAGCGCGCTGCGAAAGGCAAGTATGCCGATGCGATTCTGGTCGCCGCGCTGACCGGCTGCCGCCCGGAAGAGCTCCGGCAAGGCGTGCACATTCGCCGGGTGAACAATCCGCGCAGCGGCATGGGCGAGATTAGATTCGAGATCGATGGCGCCAAGGTCAAGGCGCATCAAGGCCAGCCGCACCGCTTGATCGCCTATGGAGCACACGATCCTCATCCATTGCTGGAGGCTCTGCGCATCCGTCTAGCGGGGCGGCGGGAATTGCTCGTTTGCATTGACAGCCCAGTCAACTTCACCGTCGAAGCCCGTCGGCTGGCACACAGCCTCTGGCCGAAGCACAAGCACGCTATCACGGCTTACTGCCTGCGCCACCAATGGGCGGCCGACCTGAAACGGCACGCGGCTGCGGACTCAGTCAGCCAGGGGCTGGGACATGCCAGCGCCAAGACACGGCGACACTACGGGCAAGCCAATCAGGCCAGCAGCCGGCATGCCCTGCAACCCATCGCCATCGAGGCTGAGCGCTCCGTGAGGCCGGCTACCGCTAAGGCGCCGCACCATCGAGCAGCCTCAAGCAAGACAGTCACCCCCTGAAGAGAATCATGGCGGGGTGAGGTAAAACGCAGTTCATTTGCGGGACATCACTGATGAGGCGCCGCCATGTCACGCCTGAAGGACGAAACCCTTTCCATCCGCACCTCCGCTGAGATCAAGCAACTTCTGCGCTTGGCTGCTGATCGCGAGCGTCGCTCGGTGGCTTCAATGATCGAAATTCTGGTGCTGGAATACGCTCGTACGTATGACCTGATCCTCAAGGTCTGTCAGTAAAGGGAAATATATGAGGGTGGCGAATGCCGAGGAGGTGCAAGCGCACGTCAAAATCAAGAAGCTGAGGAAATGGAGTAGTCAGAGACTGATAACAGGGTATTTGTAGAGACAGTACCCCATTTAATGGCTATGATTACCCCATTTAGACGGCCTGGGCCTACATTCCATGCACTCGCTCACACCCGAGTACCTTGCCGCGCTTCGCTTCGATGGCACCCAGGCCGCCACGTTGCGCACACTGGGCGAGTATCAGGGCAAGCAGCAACTCTATGCCGCGCAGTCGCCCGAAGCCCTCAAGGGTCTGTGCCAGATCGCGGTGGTGGAGTCCACCGAGTCATCTAACCGGCTGGAAGGCGTTGTCGTCGCACCCTCGCGGTTGAAGTCGCTGGTCATCCGCAACGCAACGCCAAAGAGCCGTTCCGAACAGGAGATCGCCGGCTACCGCGATGCCCTGGCGCTGATCCACGAGTCTGCCGCGCACATGCCCTTCAGCGAGGGTGTTGTGCTGCAACTCCACACCCTGCTGTACCGTTACATGCCACAGGCGGGCGGGCGCTGGAAGGCTACCAATAACGACATCATCGAGCGTCACCCGGACGGCACGTCACGTCTACGCTTCCAGCCGGTCGCTGCGCACCTCACACCCATGGCTATGACCGGTCTGGCCGGGCGCTACGCCACCGCGCTGGATCAACACCTGGCCGACCCCCTCGTACTGGTGCCGCTGGCGATGCTCGATTTTCTGTGCATTCACCCCTTCCCGGACGGCAACGGTCGCATGTCCCGCTTGCTGACCCTGCTGCTGCTCTACCACTTCGACTATGCCGTGGGCCGCTACATCAGCTTGGAACGCATCTTCGAGGAAACCAAGGAAAGCTATTACGAGACGCTGGAAGCCAGCTCGCAGGGCTGGCACCAGGGGCAGCACGACGTCAAGCCCTGGCTCGATTACTTCTGGGGTGCCTTGCTGCGGGCCTACCGTGAGTTCGAGGAGCGTGTCGGCACCATCGAGCGTGGCCGTGGCAGCAAAGGCGACCGGGTGCGTGCGGAAGTCCTGGGGCGCACCCTGCCGTTCTCGATTTCCGAGATTGAAGAGGCCTGCCCAGGCGTCAGCAGGGACATGGTGCGGCTGGTGCTGCGGGCGATGAAATCAGAGGGGTTGATCGAATCGACTGGCAAGGGGCGAGGGGCGAAATGGCAACACATCTCGACGGGCGCCTCTGGCCGTACGGCACAGCTGCCAAGCGGGCACAGAATGGATCAGTGAGGACTCTACATGGATAACGTTTTCCAGTTCCGCGACCAGCTCATCGAGCGATACGGCAGCTTTTCCCGCAGTTTCGTTCGCATCGCCGCACCTGATATCCAAGCCGAGGTCGAGCATCAATATGCGCAAGGCCGCTATTGGCCTGAACCGCTGGTGCAGATCAACCCGAATTATCAACGTCAAGGCACAGTGCAGGATCTGGTGGCGGAGGGGGTCCTGCATCCTGCCTGCGCAGACATCTTTCAGGTTGGGAAGACGGAAGGCAAACCAAGTCCCCTGCATCTTTACAAGCACCAAATGGAAGCCCTGGCCAAAGGCCAGGAACGCCAAAGCTATGTGGTCACAACCGGAACGGGGTCGGGGAAGTCCCTGTCCTTTTTCATCCCGATCATCGACCGCATTCTCAAGGCCAAGGACTCCGATGGCAAAGCACGTACCAGGGCCATTGTCATCTATCCGATGAATGCCCTGGCCAACAGCCAGCTGGAAGAACTCGACAAGTTTCTGCATAGCTATGCGCCAGAGCTTCATCCCTTCACCGTCAAACGCTACACCGGCCAGGAAAGCAAGGCGGAACGCACTGCTATTGCGGATGATCCACCCGATATCCTGCTTACCAACTTCATGATGCTGGAGTACATCCTCACGCGCTTCGACGAAGTGGATCGGCGCGTGGTGGAACACTGCGAGGGACTTGAGTTCCTGGTGCTGGATGAGTTGCATACCTACCGTGGCCGTCAAGGAGCGGACGTTGCCTTGCAGGTGCGTCGCCTGCGAGAGCGCCTGAAAGCCGAGCAACTGGTCTGCATCGGTACGTCGGCCACCATGTCCAGCACAGGCAGCCAAGCCGACCGCAACCGCGTGGTTGCTGATGTAGCCAGCAAATTGTTTGGCACCCGGATCAGCGAGCATGACGTCATAGGCGAGACACTGGAGCGCGTCACTAACCCGCTCAAGGACGTCAACGCCATCCGCACCGAACTGCCGGCAACAATTTCACGAAATCAGGATGCTTGGGCTGACTTTGACGCGTTTCGCAATGATCCGCTGGCCATCTGGGTGGAATTGAATCTAGGCATCGAACTGCCTGCGGACGAACCTCCAAGGCGTGCGAGACCCATGACGCTGGAAGAGGCCAGCCGCCGTCTCGCCGAAGACGCGGGCTGCCAGCCTGAAGCCGCTCGTGCCGCCCTGCAACGTTTTCTGGTGGCAGCCCATGATGTGCGCTCGCCCCAAGGCAGGCCGCCTTTCGCGTTCAAGCTGCACCAGTTCATCAGTGGCCCGGGCAAGGTGCTCACCACGCTGGAAGAGCGTGGCAAGCGCCATGTCACGCTCGATGCGCAGCGTTTCGCACCCGGGCGGCAGCAAGAGAATGTGCTGCTTTACCCGACGCACTTCTGCCGCGATTGCGGCCAGGAGTACCTACCTGTCTGGCACGCACAGCAACCGGTCAGCTTCAGCTCACGTGAAATCGACGATATCGCGGCAGAAGACGACGCCAGCCATGGCTTCCTGTGTCCTCTGGTGCCCGGGCAGCAATACGGTGGCCTGCTTGAAGACCTGCCGGAAACCTGGATCGACCTCAGCCGAAGCGAGCCCAAAGTCAAGTCAGCCTACAAGAATGCCGTTCCCTATATGGTCACGGTCGATGCCAAAGGACAAACAGGCTCCGGGACGGAGTTCTGGTTCATTCCCGGAAAGTTCCGCTTCTGCCTGAACTGCGGCACGACACACGAAGCCCACGGCAAAGATGCCAACCGCCTCTCCAGTTTGTCCGGGGAAGGCCGTTCTTCGGCTACTACCATGATTGCCCTGGCGGCCTTACAGCAACTGTTTGCACTTCCCGAGCCAGCTCCAGGCCAACCTGATCCGCGTAAATTGCTTGGGTTTACCGACAACCGCCAGGATGCAGCGCTGCAGGCGGGTCACTTCAACGATTTCATTTTCCTGTTGACGCTGCGTGCCGGCTTGATCGGCGCACTACAGGCAAGTGGCGGCCAGCTTGATGAAGAAAACCTGGCCGAAAGCGTATTCAAGGCCCTCGGCTTTCAAGGGGTCGATGAAGCCACCTTGGTGGAATATCTGCGCACTCCCAAGCTCATGGGGCTGGCACGGCAGGAAGCGCAACGCACCTTGCGATTCATTATTGCCTACCGGCTGCTGCGCGATCTACGGCGTGGCTGGCGCTTCAATAATCCGAATCTGGATCAGCTTGGCCTGTTGCAGATTCGATATCGAGACCTAGATGCCTTTTGCGCTGACGCCAGCATCTTTGCTGCAAACAGCACCTTGACCAAGGTGACTGCAGTGCAGCGGAAAGTTCTGTTCGAACTACTGTTCGACGCCTTGCGCCGCCATCTGTGCTTGGAAAGCCGTTACCTTGATCCGGTCGAGCAGGATAAGGCACGCACCAGCGCCCACACCTATCTGAATGAACGCTGGGCTTTTGCACCCGACGAGAAACTCGATACCGGGCGTTATCTCATCCTCGGCAAGCGCCCGGAATACAAGGGCAAACCGCGAACCGACCTGGTGACCGGTGGTCCACGCTCCCGACTGCTGCGGCAAATAAAGGCGGCCGATTTCTGGCGTACCAGCGCCTGTGCCGGCGAAGTCGCGCAGTGGAAAGATGTCGAGTGGGCCGCTCTGATCGAAGACATGCTCAAGGCAGCCAGCAACTATGGTTATGTGCAAAAACATGCCATTGATTCGCAGCTTGCTGGCTGGCGTCTGAACGCAGCCGCCATGGACTGGTGCCTGATTGCCGATGACGCACCTGCAGAAAGCAATCGCATCAACCAGTACTTCCGTGCGTTGTATCTCAGCATTGCCAACCTGCTGCGACAGCCCTCACATCCGCTGTTCGATTTCGAGGCCCAGGAACACACGGCCCAGGTGGATGCACCGCGCCGGCAACTGCTGGAGCAGCGCTTCCGTTACACCGAAAAGGACAGGCAGGACTGGGCGCAGAACCCGGCCCACGAAGCACCGCTGGAGCGTCTGCCGGTGATGTTCTGCTCTCCCACCATGGAGTTGGGCGTGGATATCTCCGCACTCAACACCGTGTACCTGCGCAATGTGCCGCCGACCCCGGCCAACTACGCCCAGCGCAGCGGCCGTGCGGGGCGTTCGGGCCAGCAGGCGCTGGTCATCACCTACTGCGCGGCACTCAGCCCGCATGACCAGTGGTTCTTCCACAATGCCAGCGAGATGGTGCATGGCGTGGTACGCGCACCTACACTCGATCTGGCCAACCGTGACCTGATCGACAGCCATCTGCAAGCGGTCTGGCTGGCCAGCACCCAGGTGCCACTGGACGACAGCATTGCACCCATGCTGGATCTTGATCGGCCTGGCAAACCACTGAAACAGCCCTTGCAGGAAGCGCTACAGGCACAGACCGTCCAGCAGCGGGCCTTGGCCAGTGCTAGTCGGGTCATCGATCAGCTTAAGGACGAGCTTGCAGGCAGCACCTGGTTCACGCCTGACTACGTACACCAGGTCATCGCCAATGCACCAAAGGCGTTCTCCGAAGCACTGGAACGCTGGCGCGTGTTGTTCGATGCAACGCGTCAGCAGATGGACATGGCGGATCGCATCGTCAAGAGCCATACCGCTTCGCACACCGAGCGCCAGAATGCCCAGCGTCGTTACGGCGATGCCGCGCGCCAGTACGCCGTGTTGCTTAAATCCGGTAATGGCCAGAACAACGACTTCTACACCTATCGCTACCTGGCCAGCCAGGGCTTCCTGCCCGGCTACAACTTCCCGCGCCTGCCGCTGATGGCCTGGATTCCCGCCCGTGGTGGTCAGACCATCAATGGCAAGGACGACGAAGGTAGCATGGTCAGCCGTCCGCGCTTCCTGGCTCTGTCAGAGTTCGGCCCTCGCAGCCTTATCTATCACCAGGGCCGCATGTACCGCGTGGTGCGAGCCAAACTCAACGTTGGCAATACAGACCACATTTCTGGCAGCAGCCAGTTGGCCACCATTGCCTCTCTGGTGTGCAGCCAGTGTGGCTACGGGCATATCGGCGAGCCGGGTGGCGAACAGCCGCTGGTCAACCGCTGCGAGAACTGTGCTGCCCTGCTCACGGAGCAAGATTGGGTGCGCGAGCTCTACCGCATCGAAACCGTGGAGACGGTAGCCACCGAGCGCATCTCCATCAACGACGAGGAACGTCAGCGTCAGGGCTTCGAACTGCAGACCACCTACCGTTTCCTGCCCGGGCCCGATGGCCAGATTCAGAAGCAGAAAGCCGAAGTCCGGCTGGGCGAAGAATTGTTGGGCGAACTCACTTATGCGCCTGCTGCGCAAATCTGGCGTATCAACCGCGGCTGGCGCAGGCGCAAGAACAAGGAGCAACTGGGCTTCTATATCAATCCCATTACCGGCACCTGGAGCAAGCAGGACGCACCGGATGCGGAAGACGACAAGGGAAACGACGATGCCTTGCTGGAAAAGGTGCCACCCCAGCGCATCGTTCCTTTTGTGGAAGATCATCGCAATCTGCTGATCTTCGCGCCTTCGCATGCCCTGTCGCTGGAGGCCATGGCTACCTTGCAGGCTGCCCTCAAGCGTGGCATCGAAATGACCTTCCAGATCGAGGAGTCCGAACTGGTGGTCGAGCCACTGCCGAAGTCCGACGAGCGTCGCGCCTTGCTGTTCTACGAAGCGGCCGAAGGCGGTGCGGGTGTGCTCACTCGCCTGGCAAATCATCGCGACGACCTTGCACTCGTCGCCAGCAATGCCCTGCAACTGATTCACTACCGCGCACCGCAGAGCGGCGTTTGGACTCTGGACGATCTGCCATCACTGGAGCAGACCGATGAACTTGGCAATCATCAATGCGAGGCCGGCTGTTACCAATGCCTGCTCTCCTACTTCAATCAGCCGGATCACGAGCACATCAACCGCCGTAACGCGGATGCGCTCAAGCTGCTGGTCGCGCTGGCCAATGCCCAGGTGCAGCCCGTAACGAACAGCCCGGCCGCCATTGCCTCAGCGACTTCAGAAGACGAGCTGCTCGACGCCTGGCTGTCCGCACTCCGCCAGGCCGGGGCTAGACAACCTGATGCGGTCAATGTACCCGTCAACAATGGCGCGGCCATCGCCGCAGCCCAGTACAAGGCATCTCGTGCTTTGGTATTTCTTTCCGTAGTGGATGGGCAGACCGCCAGCGTGCTGCAGGACAAAGGCTGGCAGGTGCTCGATTTTGCGGACGTTTCACAGTGGCCACAAAAGTTTGCCGCGCACGTCGATGTGTTTGGCTCCAAGGAATAAAAGGCCCATGACAACCCTAGAACACGACTTTTTACCCGGCAACCTGGTGCGCGCCCGAGGCCGCGAATGGGTGGTGCAGAGCGACTCCCGCCGCGACTGGTTGCGCCTGCGTCCATTGAACGGCGCCGATGACGAAAGCATCGCCCTGATCCCCGAGTTGGAACTGCATCCCGTCGAACCTGCCACCTTCGACTGGCCCGATCCTGCACGCGCCGGCAACCATGCCGCCGCGCTGTTGCTACGCGATGCCTTGCGCCTGACCCTGCGCGCAGGCGCCGGCCCGTTCCGCTCCTTTGGCAATATCGCGGTGGAGCCTCGCGGCTACCAACTTGTGCCGTTGCTGATGGCACTGCGCCTGTCCACTGTGCGCCTGCTGATTGCGGATGACGTCGGCATCGGCAAGACCATCGAAGCCGGCCTGATCGCACGAGAGCTCATGGACCGTGGCGAAATCGCCCGCCTGGCCATTCTCTGCCCGCCACACCTTGTCGAGCAGTGGCAAAGTGAGTTGGAAACCCGCTTCAACCTTCAGGCCGTGGCGTTGACTTCGTCTTCGGCCTCCCGCATCGAACGTGATCTTCCGCATGGAGTGCGCTTGTTCGACCATCATCCCGTGGTGGTCGTCAGCCTGGACTACATCAAGAGCGAACGCCACCGCGAACAGTTTCTTGCCGCTGCCCCTGAATGCATCATCGTTGACGAAGCCCACACGTGCGCCAGCAGTGGCGCCGGCAAGCAATTGCGCTTCGAGTTGCTGCAGCGCCTTGCCCGTGACGAGCAGAGACACCTGATCTTGCTGACCGCCACCCCGCACTCCGGTGACGAAACCGCCTTCTACAACCTGCTGTCGCTGCTCGATCCCCGCTTTGCAGCGCTGCAAGGGCGCATGACGGCCTCCGATCCGCTGCGTCAGGAACTCGCCCGCCATTTTGTGCAACGCCGCCGCAAGGACATCGCCGAGTGGCAGGCCGAAACCCAAGATGGGCGGGGGTTCCCCCGCCGCATGAAAACCGAGCTCACCTACCAGCTCAGCGGCGAATGGGGTGCGTTTTTTGATGCCGTGCAGGACTACTGCCGGGAAATGGCGGAAGCCATTGAACAGCAGGACACGCAGCAAAGTGGCGCCCGCCTCATCTGGTACGCCACTTTGGCCTTGCTGCGCTGTGTGGCCTCTTCGCCTGCGGCGGCCGTCAAGGCCCTGACCACGCGGCTGGAAGGCACCATAGCGGATGACAACTTGCTCAGTGACGAGCGCCTGCACGATGGCGAGGCCGACGATCTCACGGGCAGTGATCTGGAGCCGCCCGCCCAAGTGCAGGACGCCAGCCGCCTGCAAGCGCTCATTGCCGAAGCACAGCGCCTTTCCGGCAAGAAGGGCGATCCCAAGCTGGCCGCGCTCATCCGGCACATCGGTACCCTGCTTGAAGATGGCTATCACCCCGTGGTGTTCTGCCGCTACGTTGCCACTGCCCATTACGTGGCCGAGCACCTCAAGGCCGCCTTTCCCACGGCCACCGTCGATGCCGTCACCGGCGAGCTCACCCCGGAAGAGCGCCGTGAGCGCGTGGAAGATATGGAAGAGGCCGGGCGACGCATCCTTGTCGCCACCGACTGTCTTTCCGAAGGCATCAACCTGCAACATCTGTTCACCGCCGTCGTCCATTACGATTTGGCCTGGAACCCGACACGCCATGAGCAACGCGAAGGCCGCGTTGACCGTTTTGGCCAGCAGGCCGACGAAGTCCGTTGCACCATGCTTTACGGGCAGGACAACCCGGTCGATGGTTTCGTGCTCAACGTCATCCTGCGCAAGGGCGAAACCATCCAGAAGGAGCTGGGCGTGCTGGTGCCCCTGCCCGAGGACGAAGCCCGCATCAACCAGGCCCTGGTCAAGGCTGCTCTCATGCGGCGCAGCGACAGTAGCATGGCCCCGCGGCAAGCCAGTTTCGATTTCGGCGAATCCGAGCAACTGCTGGCGCCGTTGCAGGCCCAATGGCAGGACGCCCTGGAAAAAGCCAAGGCCAACCGCACCGTCTTTGCTCAGCGCCGCATCAAGCCCGACGAGGTATTGCCGGAGTGGCATAAACAGCAACAAGCCCTGGGCACCCAGGCCGATGTACAGCGTTTCCTGCAAAGCGCCTGCGTGCGCCTCGGATCGCCCCTGGAAATGAGCCGCAAGCAGGCCCGCTTCCTGCCCCAGCATCTGCCCGAAGCCCTGCGCCAGCGTCTAGCCGACGAAGGCATCAACAAACCGCAAAGCATCGACTTAGCCGAACTGCACCGCAGCCACCCACTGGTAGGCCTGCTGGCGCAGCACCTGCTGGAAGATGCACTCAGCAGCGAACGTCCGCTGGCCGCCCGTTGTGCTGCCACGCTGACCGACGACGTCGATGTTGTCACCACGATCTATCTGCTGCGCTTGCGCCATCAGCTCAGCTACGTGCGCCGTCGCGAGCCTTTCCAGATGATGGCCGAGGAGACCGTGGCCCTGGCCGTGCGTGGCCGTGCCAATCCGCAATGGCTGGCCGATGACAGCGTGAACCGCCTGCTCGAATGCACGCCCAGTGGCAACCTGCCCGCAGAAGCCGTGCAACGCGAGGTGGGCGCCGCGCTCGATTTCCTCGCCGCGCATCCCCAACCACTGCAAGCCCTGGCAGAGCAACGCGCCCAAGCCCTGTTGGCCGACCACGAGCGCGTACGCGCCGCCGCCCGCGACGTGGGCCACCACAGCGTCAGCCCCTGCCTGCCAGTGGATGTGATGGGTGTGTACGTGCTGTTGCCCGACTCGCTATAAGCCTCGGCCTAAAGAAGAACAACCATGAAACGCATCCGCAAGACCCAGGCCACGCTGGATTTGCCCACTCTCAAGCTTGAAGGTGGCCTGTTCCTGCCCGACCAACTGGAAAAAGCCGCCCAGGGCCGCGCCAGCGCCCAGAGCGAGGCCGATTACGGCACCCCCAAGGGCGTCAAGCTCAAGGACGAATACAGCCGCGCCTTCCAGATCGCCTGCGCCCAGTGGCAGCACTTCGCCGCGCAGATGGAGCGCGCCGACGTCGATGCCGCCCAGCTCACCACCGCTTTCGTGCACGAACTGCTGCGCGATGCCTTCGGCTACGCCACCCTGCAAGCCACTTCGGCACAGTCGGTGGGGGAACTGCGCTACCCCGTCAGCCTGACGAACGGCAGCCTGCCCGTACTCGTTGCCCCGTATTCCCTGGGGCTGGACGAGGCCGACGCGCACTTTGCCGTGCAGGGCGGCGGCAGTCGCAGGAAGGCCCCCTTCCAGGCCATGCAGGAGCTGCTCAACGCCAGTACCGACCACCTCTGGGGCATCGTCAGCAACGGTAGGCAACTGCGCCTGCTGCGCGATGCCGCCAGCCTCACCCGCCCCAGCTTTCTTGAAGTCGATCTGGCCGACCTGCTGGGCGGCCAGCGCTACGCCGAATTCGCCAACGTCTGGCGCCTGCTGCATGCCAGTCGTGCGCCCGGTCATCGTGTACAAGGAGCTGAAACCTGCATCTGGGAACAATGGCGCAGCGAAGGCCAGCAAGAAGGCACCCGTGTGCGCGACGGCCTGCGCGATGGCGTCGAGCAGGCGCTGCTGACCTTCGGTCAGGGCTTCCTGCAACACCCCGACAACCACGCCCTGCGCACCGCCCTGCATGACGGCACACTCAGCAAGGACGCCTTTTTCCAACAACTGCTGCGCCTGGTCTACCGGCTCATCTTCGTCTTCACCGTGGAAGAGCGCGGCCTGCTGCATCCGCAGGACGATAGCGCCGAAGCACAAGCCGCCCGCCGCGCCTATGCCGAAGGCTACGCCCTGGCCCGCCTGCGCGAGCTGTGCCTCAAACGCCGTGCCCGCACCCGGCACGACGACCAGTGGCAGGCCATCCGCATCGTCTTCCGTAGCCTGGCACAAGGCGAGCCGCGTCTGGCCTTGCCCGCCCTGGGCGGCCTGTTCGCTCCCGCGCAATGCCCAGATCTGGATGCCGCCAGCCTGGACAACGCCCACCTGCTGGCCGCCCTGCAACATCTGCGCTGGGCCAAGCCGACCGGCGCGCAAAGCCTGGTGCCGGTGGACTACCGCAACATGGGCCCGGAAGAACTGGGCAGTGTCTACGAAAGCCTGCTGGAACTGGTGCCCGCCATCGACCTGCCCGCCCGCACCTTCGGCTTCGTCGGCCGCACCGAGGAAGGCAGCACCGCCGGCAACGCCCGCAAGCTCACCGGCAGCTACTACACCCCCGACAGCCTGGTGCAGGAACTGATCAGGAGCGCGCTCGACCCCATCATCGAACAGCGTCTGGCCGCCAACCCGGCCAACCCCACCGAAGCGCTGCTGTCCATCCGCGTCATCGACCCGGCCTGTGGCAGCGGCCACTTCCTGCTCGCCGCCGCCCGCCGTCTGGCCGAAAAACTGGCCCAGTTGCGCAGCCTGGAAGGTGGGCAGGAGGGCGCCATCCAGCCGCAGGACTACCGCCATGCCCTGCGCGAAGTGGTGGCCCGCTGCATCTACGGGGTGGACCGCAACCCCATGGCCATCGAACTGGCGCGCATGGCGCTGTGGCTCGAAGGCTACGAGGAGGGCCGCCCGCTGGGCTTTCTAGACCACCACCTGCAAGTGGGCGACGCCTTGCTGGGCCTGACCGACCTGAACGTGCTCGAACAAGGCATCGCCAAGGATGCCTTCAAGCCCTTGAGCGGCGACGACAAGGACGTTTGCAAGGAGCTGGCCAAGGCCAACGCCGCCGGTCTCAAGCAGATTGCCAAAGACCTGCAAGGCAAGCAGATGCTGCTGGGTGTGGACAACCGCAGCGGCCTCGATGCCCTGCGCGCCATCGAAACCCTGCCCTCCGACACCCCCGAGCAGGTGGCCGCCAAGGAACGGGCCTGGCGCCGCTTTCTGGAAGACTCCGCCCACAGCCCGCTGGCCCACGCCGCCGATGCGCTGGTGGGCGCCTACCTGCTGCCCAAGACGGAAAACACGGCAGAAACTGTGCCCACCAGCATCACCCTGCATGCGCTGCTGACCGACCCGCAACGCGCCCAGACCGAGCACGCCGCGCCCATCGCCGCCGCACGCGCGGCCTGCGAACAGGCCCGCGTGTTCCACTGGCCGCTGCTCTTCCCGCAGGTGTTTGCGCAGGGCGGCTTCGACTGTGTGCTGGGCAATCCGCCGTGGGAGCGCATCAAGCTGCAAGAGGAAGAGTTCTTCGCCACCCGCCACCGCGATGTGGCGCAAGCCCGCAACAAGGCCGAACGCGCTCAGCGCATTCAGTGGCTCAGCGAGGGCATGCTGGCACGCCACCTGTCCCCCGACCTGGCCCACGAAGCACACGAGGACGAGGCCGAAAAACGCCTCTACCGCGAATTCGTCACCGCCCGCCGTACGGCGGAAGCCGCCAGCGTGTTCGCCCATGTGAAAGGCGCCGACGGCGGCCGCTACCCGCTGACCGGCGTGGGCGATGTGAACACCTACGCGCTGTTTGCCGAAACCATCCTGCAAATCCATGCCGACAGCGGCCGTGCCGGATTCATCGTGCCCACCGGCATCGCCACCGACGACAGCACCAAAGCCTACTTCGGGCACATCACCCAGAACCGGCGGCTGGTCAGCCTGTACGACATCGAGAACCGCGAAAAGCTGTTCCCCACCGTCGATAGCCGCATGAAGTTCTGCCTGCTTACCCTGGGCGCAACGGACCAGGCCGAATTCGTCTGCTTCGCCACCCAGGTCAGCCAACTGGCCGACCCGCGCCGCCGCTTCACCCTCACGCCTGAGGAATTCCGCCTCATCAACCCCAACACGCTCACCTGTCCGGTATTCCGCAGCGAGCGCGACGCGGAGCTGACCAAGAAGCTCTACCGCGCCGCCCCGGTGCTGATGCGCGATGTCGTGATCGCAGGCGAGGGCAAGCAGGCCAAGGTGGTGGAACCCGCGCAAAACCCGTGGGGTATTTCGTTTATGCGCATGCTGGACATGGCGAACGACAGCCATCTGTTCAAGACCGAGCCAGCCCCCGACCGCCTGCCGTTGTACGAGGCCAAACTGATCCACCAGTTCGACCACCGCTGGGCCACCTACACGCCAGACGGCAACAGCCGCGATGTCACGCCGGCGGAAAAGGCCGACTCGGCTTTCACCGTCACCCCGCGCTACTGGGTGCAAGCCCGCGAAGTCTGGCTGCGCGTCGCCCGCCTGCCCGAAGGCTTGATGAAGGCATTGAAGGACAACAATCGCAAAGCCATTGTCGTGAGCGTGAACCATTTGTTGTTTTTCTGGTGGCTGGCCGAACAACGCCAGACCCATCCCGGCCTGCGCCTTTACCCGGCCTGGCAAGGTTTCGTCAAACAGCATCCGTATGCGCAACAGGTCTCGCCGTGGTCCTTGGGGCTATGTGGCAATAACCCCACCGTGCTGCAACCACTCAATGACGACTACTTGCCCGGTGCGCCCGAACCGGAAGTGGTGCGCTACACAGAAGGGGCACGCAACGCCACCGGCTGGATTGCCATTGATCCGCAGATCGAAGAAGCCATGCTGAGATTGGCTGCTGATTACTGCCATCTACCCGCACCGGATGAGCCTTTGGCAGACGAGCAGGCCGTGCTCGCCCTGGCTGAACGCTGGCTGCAGGCCGCCTGCCCACAGTGGCTGATGGGGTGGCGCGATATTTGCCGTGCGACCGATGAGCGGACGGTGATTGCGTCGGTCGTGCCGTTGGCTGGCGTTGGCAATCAAATGCCATTGATGCTGTTCCCCGAAGGGGGAAACCGTGCACGATTCGCTGCGCTGCTCGCCAACCTGTCTGCGCTGGCCTTTGACTTTGTGGCACGCCACAAGACAGGCGGCACGCACATGAATTACTTCATCTACAAACAGCTTCCTGTATTGCCCCCAGACCGCTACACCGAAGCTGACCTCGACTTCATCGTCCCGCGTGTACTGGAGCTGACCTACACCTCCCGGGATTTGCAGCCCTGGGCCGAGGAATTGGTGAGCGCATGGAAAACGGAAACCGGCGACTGGAAGCACTGCACCCCCGAGGCCATCCGCCGCACGCCGCTCACGCCGTTCCCCTACGACCCCGACCGCCGCGCCACCCTGCGCGCCGAACTCGACGCCTACTACGCCAGACTCTACGGCCTTACCGAGGAAGAACTACGTTACATCCTCGACCCCGCCGACGTCATGGGCGAAGACTACCCCAGCGAAACCTTCCGCGTTCTCAAGAACAAGGAACTGAAGGAGTTCGGCGAATACCGCACGCAAAGGCTGGTGCTGGAGGCGTGGCACAGGATTCAGACAGGAGATTTGCACTGATGCTCACACACCTGCACATCAAGAACTTCAAGGCCTGGAAGGACACCGGCCCGATCCGCATTGCTCCGCTAACCGTCATCTTTGGCGCCAACAGTGCCGGGAAAAGCAGCCTCGGGCACTTGCTGCTGGGCCTGAAGCAGACGGCATTGCTGACCGACAGGCGACGTGCCCTGCATTTGGGAGATGCCAACTCGCTGATCGACCTGGGCATGTTTTCGGATTGCCTTTACGGCCATGACCTGAAGTCCAGACTTGAATTCACACTCGGCTGGAAGTTGCCGAATCAGGAGACCTTGCGCGACTCCTTGAGTCCCGGGCGGTCCTATGTTGGAGAGCGCATGCAACTGGAAGCGGTTCTCCGGGCAGACGCCCGCGGCCTTCCCGAGGTAGAGCGATTCCGGTACGAACTGCAAGACAATAAGGGAGCTTGTCAGCTCAGTGTTGAGCATGGTTTCAAAGAGGGAGCCAAATCTGCGTATCTCGAAGCCTCGCCGTTAAGGCTAGTGATGAAGCAGGGACGCAAATGGCCTATCGAAGCGCCCGAGAAATTTTATCGATTCTCCGAAGTAACCCTTGCGCGTTACCAGAACGCCGATTCGTTCAGCCAGTTCCCGCTGGAAGTGGAGCGCCTCCTCTCCGATTTTACCTATCTCGGTCCGCTGCGCGACCATCCACGCAGGACGTATTCATGGGCGGGCGACGCCGTTCCGGACGTAGGGCACAAGGGCGAATTCGCCATTGCAGCATTGCTTTCGGCAACGAACGAGAACCGGCGGCTGAACCGGGGTTACAGAAGAAAGACATCGAAATTCGATACCTTCATTGCGGAATGGCTACGCGACATGGGCGTGATCGAAAGTTTTTCCGTCAAGCCGCTCGGCAAGGGAAGGAAGGAATATGAAGTTCTGATACGCACGTATGCGGGCGCACCGGAAGTGAAATTGACGGATGTCGGGTTCGGCATTTCGCAGGTGCTGCCGGCCTTGATTCAGGCGTTTTATGCGCCAATGAATTCCACTGTATGGATGGAGCAACCGGAAATTCACTTGCATCCTCAGGTGCAGGCCGAATTGGCCGACGTCTTCATCAGTGCAATCAAGGCCAACGAAAACAGCAGACCGAGAAATGTTCAACTGATCGTGGAAAGCCATTCCGAACATTTCCTGAATCGTCTGCAACGCCGAGTCGCGGAAGGCGAGATCACGCCAGATGATGTGGCCGTTTACTTCTGCCGCCGCAGCGACACGGGGGCGGAGATGGAACCGCTACGGCTGAACATGTTTGGCGAGATCGAGAACTGGCCCGAGAATTTTTTCGGTGATGAGATGGCTGATATTGCAGGTCGGACATTGGCCGCGATAGCGCGCAAGAAAGCAATCAGCTAACAAGGCAGTGAATGATGAAGGCGGTGATAGACACCAACGTGCTGCTGGTGGCCAATGGGCAGCACCCCGATGCCTCGGACGACTGCGTGGCCGAATGCGTCAAACGCCTGCTAGCCATGCAGCAGTCCGGCATTACAGTTATTGACGATGGCTTCCGCATATTGGGCGAGTACAAGCACAAGACTTGTCTCAATCCGCCCAAGGGGGTGGGTGATGTTTTCTTGAAATGGCTGTTGCGCCATTTGGCCACAACGAGAGTCGAGCAAGTGACCTTGAACGAAAGAGCGAAAGACACATTCGCGGAATTTCCTGATCCAGAGCTGGAACCATTGTTCGATGCTCCGGATCGCAAGTTCCCAGCTGTTGCCTATGCTCATGACGACAAACCCGAGATATGGCAAGCCGCTGACTGCAAATGGATTGATTGGTGGCCAGCATTGCGCACGAAGGGAGTGGAAGTAAAGTTCTTGTGCGCAGACGACGTTTGCAACTCTTATCGAAAGAAATTTCCTGCCAAGCCTGAGCCAGAATTACCTGGCTGATCTTCCATGTCAGACTACTTCCGCTTCCCCTCGACCCCGCATCTCGCCTGGCTGGCCAAAGATGGCATGCCACGGGGCGACAAGTTGCTATCGCCGACTGAGGCGCAATCGCTGCTCTCCGGCGATGTGGTCGTGGAGGAAAAGCTCGACGGTGCCAATCTGGGCCTGTCGCTGTCGCCAGATGGCTGCGTACTTGCGCAAAATCGCGGCCAGTATCTGAGCGAGCCCTATGTTGGTCAGTTTGCGCGTTTGCCTGCCTGGCTTGCACAGCATGAAGTCGGATTGCGTGCCGTGCTTCGTCCCGAATTGATGCTGTTCGGCGAATGGTGCGCTGCTCGCCATTCACTGGACTACAACGCGCTGCCTGATTGGTTCCTGCTGTTCGATGTTTATGACCGTAATAGTGGGCGTTTCTGGAGCACATCCCGGCGCAACGCTCTGGCCAGCCAGGCCGGCCTGTTTACCGTGCCGCTGATAGCGAGTGGCCACACCACACTGGTGGAGTTGAAGCAGCTGGTCATGAATACCTCCAGTCGGTATCGCACCGGGCTACCGCTGGAAGGCGTCGTAGTGAGGCGTGAGTCGATCGACTGGTGCGAGGCTCGCGCCAAGCTGGTACACCCGGATTTTGTGCAAGCCATCGATACCCATTGGCGCAAGCGCGCCATCGAGTGGAACCGGGTGGATTGGACGCAGACATGAACCCTCTACAACGCACCCTCATCGAGAAAGCCGGCCACGACAATGGCTTCGAGCACGTGCTATCTCCGGCAGGCGATGCGGTGACACTGGCTTCGGCCCGTCATCGCAGTCAGGCAGAGGTGACAGCATTGGCCGAAGGCTTTGAAGTGCGCTTTCAGCCGGCCACGCCCGCGCTGTTGCCGGAGTTGCTGCGCAGCTTTCAGCCCTGGGCCGGTGCTGCTGGCGTGTTCTGTGTGCCCACCCTGGCTGATCTGGCCGCCCTGTTGCGCCGTGCAGCCAGTCTGTCGCAGGCCTTGCCGAACCAGGCGGTAAGCGACTACCACGCTGCCGTGGCGCAAGCGGTGGAAGCGATGCCTGCCGAAGCCCGGGGCACGGAAGTCGAACGCCTGGTGCGTCAGCGTGTGGGACAGGCGCGTTACCGCGATGCCTTGCTCACCTATTGGGGTGGCGCCTGTGCGGTAACCGGCATCAATGTGCCCGAGGTGCTGCGTGCCAGCCATGCCAAACCCTGGGCCGAGTGCGCCGGTGATGCCGAGCGGCTGGATGCCTTCAATGGCTTTCTGCTGGTGGCCAATCTGGATGCATTGTTTGATCGCTTTCTGATCAGTTTCGACGATACCGGGTACTTGCTGACCAGCTCCCGCCTGACCGCAGGCGATCTGCAGGGGCTTGGCATTCAGCCGGGCATGAGGCTGCGCTGGCTGGCCAGCGAGCACCTGCATTATCTGCAATGGCACCGCGAGCGCTTCCTGCCCGGTGCCTGATCGAAGGAAAAACATGGCCAACCCTCGCTCACTGGTCTACGCGCTTTACACCCATTGGGACACCGTAGAGCTTTTGGTGCGGCTGTCGCGCGAGTTTGCCGTGCTGACCAGCGATCAGGTGTTGAACGGTATTGCCAAGGTATCCGGGCAACGGGATGCCGAAACGCAGGGCGCGGTACTGCGTGCCCTGGTCAATGCGGACATCCTGCAAACCTTGCCGCGCAGCAGCGATCTGCAGCTCAATGCCTATGTGCTGGAGTTCGTGCGCGGCCTCACCCGTGAACATGAGCTGGGCCTGGCTGCCGTACTGCAGGCTCGTGTTGCTGCGATCCGCGAAGCCACCGAAGCACTCAATGAAGGGATGCTCGGGGCCGACATGGATCGCGTGCGCGGGGCCGCCAACAAGCTGGCAGAACTCTTCCGCCAGATCAGCCTGCAGCTCGATCAGGACCGGCACGCGCTCTTTGAGCTGGCGGAAAACGCCAAAAGCGCCGACAGCAGCATGCCGATCAGCCAGCGCTACCGCGAGGTGCTGGAAGCCTACGATCATTATGTGGAGCCGATGAACCAGATGATGGACAGCGGCTCGCAGGGTACCTTTTATCGCTATCTGGAAGAAGCGGAGCGTGCGCTCGACCTGAGCCTAGAGCAATTGTCGGTACAGGGTGCGCTCTACTCGCATCGCCTGCAGTTACGTCAGGTGGCGCACCAGGCCAAGGAGCTGCGGCGCTTTGGCCGGCTGGTTGCGCAACAGTGCGCCGATACACTGCTGCCCTTGCGCGAAGAGCTGCGTCAGCACAATGCACTGACCAGTGCCATCAGCTTGCTGTTGGGGCAGGTGCGCAAACGCGGCCTGCGTCGCGCACTGTCGCGCCCGGCGGATGAGACCGCACTCCCCGTCTGGCGCAATGAGCGCGGTTTCAAATTGCAATTGGGCGATGAGGTACGGGCGGTCATGGCTGCCGCGCACCAATACCAGCCGCAGGCGGTGGCCTTTCCGAAGGATGAGCCTGGCGATGACGCTCCCTTGCTGGAGCAGGTGGACGAAGCCGCTATTCGTGCGCATCTGGCCCGCAGCCTGCCGGTGGATAATCTGCTCGATTGGCTACACCGCCATTACGCCCACCTGCAGGATGCCACCCTGCTGCGCCTGTTCCATGACCTGCAACATGAGCCCAGCTGGCAGTTCGAGGCCGCCAGTCAGCCTGAAAAAACCACGCTGCAGACGATTCGCGTCCTGCATCACCCTCATCGTGTGAGTAGCTTGCCATGACGATTCCACCCGCTTTAGCCGCTGCGCTGGCGCAGATGCCGGCCTTGGCCGAGCTGTTCCGCCTGTTTCTCTCCGGCAAGCACCTGAATCGAATGGCCGAGCCCGCGCTGTGGGCGGAGCTGGAACAGCACGAGGCCAGCTATGTCGGCTTGTTTGCCGCGCTGGGGTTCGAGCTGCGCCTGGATGCCAGGGGCTTTGCCTGGTTTCACAACAGCGACGCCAACAGCAACATCGGCAAGATCAGCCGCCAGCTGGCCTTGCTGTTCATGGTGATCTTCGATGCCCAGGCCAACGCCGGCAAGGCCCTGCAGCGCTTTACCGATTGGCCGATCGACAGCGCCTGGCTGGCCGAGGTTTACAAGCAACAGCAAGACCTGCTGGATGCCGAGGGCCTCAACCCCGACGCCCTGGTGGAGCTGATGGGCCGCGCCTGCAACCTCGGCTTTGCCGTGCCAGAGCCAGCGGGCTGGCGACTGCTGCCCGCTGTATGCCGTTACCTCGATCATTTCGAAAGCCTGGCGTTGACGGCCAAGACCGATGGCGACGAAACGAACGCGCCGACGGAGGAAGACTGGGCTGCGGATGCACCAGACGACGAGGAGAACACCTGATGCAGTACGGTTTCCAACGTCTGGTCCTGCTGGGGAGTGCCGGCTACTCGCGCGCCGAGCTGCCGCTCGATGGTGCGGTCTCTCTGGTGGCGCCCAACAATACCGGCAAGACCAGCCTGATCAATGCCCTGCAGTTTCTGCTGATCATCGACCGCCGCCGTATGGATTTTGGTGCGCACGATGTGGATAAGAGCCGGCGCTTCTATTTCCCCAACAACAGCGCCTATGTGCTGCTGGAGGTGTCGCTGCCGGAGTCCGGCACCGTAGTGCTGGGCTGCGTGGGCAAAGGGGTAAGCTTCGAGTACGAGTATTTCGCCTATGCCGGGCCGCTGAAGGTCGAGGAGTTCTGCCTGCCGGATGGCACCTTGGTGGCACAACCGCAACTGGCCAGCCATCTGGCGAGCTTTGGGCGCCGGGTGTTCAGCTACAGCAGCAGCGAATTTGCCGACATGGTGTATGGCGGGCGCAACCGCAAGCTCGCCAGCCAGCAGGATTTCTGCGTTTTCCGGCTGGAGCACGCCAGCGATGCCAGCGTTTTTCAGCGGGTGCTGACCCGCACGCTGCGCCTGGACAAACTGCGCTCCAGCGAGGTGAAAGACTATCTGCTGCAGATTTTCCGGCGCGATCTACCGGATGCCAGCATCGACTTCAAGGCGGAATGGGACAAGGCATTCGCCGATCTCAACGCCGAACGCAGCCAGTACCTGGCCGCCGTGCGGCTGCAAGCCCCCCTTGGCGAACTGGAACGGAAGCAGGAGGCCCGCCTGGTGTTGCGCGGCAAATTGCTGTGCTGGCGTCCCTTGATCGACGCAGCACTGGGCCAGTGGCAACAGCATTACGAGACCCGCCAGCAAACCTTGCAGCATGAGTTGGCGCAGTGCGATACCGAGCTGCAGCGCCTGCGCGAACAGGATATGCAGTCGGCTGGCGAGAAGAAAGAGTGCGAGTTGGAACAACAGCAGCTCCGCCAGCAAAGCGAACAGTTGCGCGCGTTGCAGCAGCGTTTTGCCTTGATCCCTGAACGCGCCCTGTTGGAGGCGCGCCGCCGCGAGCTGCAGGAACAACGGGATGCGCTGGTGGTACGGATCGGCCAGGCCCAGAGCCGCACGCCTGCGGCCATCGAGCGCGAGCTGGCCCGGATCGAACGGGAATCCGCGCAGCTGGCTCAGGAGTTGCGCACCCAGGGGCAGAACCTCTATCAGCAACTGGCCGGTGTCGTATCTGCGGAACAACTCAGTGCGCTGAACAAGATGCTGGCCAAGCCGGTACTGACTTTGGGCAGCGAAGACTTCCATCTCGATGGCAAGGCGCTGATTGCAGCCTTGGCCGATGCTGATGCCCGGCAACTCAACTTGCCTGGCCTGCAACTGCGGCTGGAAGCCCTGCCCGCGCAGTATCAGCAACGCACTCTGGCGGAACTGGGCGAATTGCAGCAGGAGCTGCAGCAACAGCAGGCTCAGCTGCAAGAACAACTGGCCACCGCCCAAGCCCTGGAGAGGGTCAAGCAACAGCGCCAGGCATTGGAGCAGCAACTGACACAGATGGATGCCGAACTGCGAGACTACGCGCAAATGCAGGATCTGCAGCAGAGCGAGGCCGAGCGCAAGACGCGGCTGCAGACACTGGAGGACAGGCTCGCAGAACTCGGCACCCATTTGGCCCAGTCGGCACAGCGGCACTACGCACTGGATCAGCAGCGTCAGCAACGCCAGCAGGATTTGGCGGCCTTGCAGCAGCAACACCGGCAGATCGAGCAACGCCGTCATCAGCGCATCGACCACGAAGGCCCCTTCACCTGGCTGGCCGAGTTGCCACACCACCCCTGGCTGGCCCAGCCCGAGTTTGCGCCGGAACAACTGGCCGAACGGCTGCAGACTTATCTGACTGACTGCCGCCAGTTGCTGGAGCTGGATGAGCAGATTCGCCATCTGCTGGGTGAAATCCATACCGCCGGATTGACCAAGTATCAGTTTGTCGGCGAACCGGAAAACGAGATTGTTCGTCTCGTTGAATTCGCCCATCACCTGCCGCAGGAAGCCGAAGCCCTGGAAAAGAAAGTACGCTCGGCTGTGGTGAATGTGGCCGCCTGCCTGCGCGAACTGCGCGACGGCCTGTTTGCCTTCAAGCGCCGGATGCGCGAGTTCAACCGCAAGATCAGCGGCCGGCAACTCTCCGACCTGGCCGTGTTCAAGATCGAACCCGAGGACGAAACCCTGCTGGTGGAGGCCATCGAGCTACTGATCAGTACCGCCGCCACTGTGGACAGCGGCGAAACCTTCGAGCTGTTCAACCAGCAGAGCGTCCTTGACGACGAGCAGCTCAATCGCGCCAAGACCCTGCTGATCGAAGAGGGCAATGCCCGCCACGGCCTGCGCGTGGCCGACCTGTTTCGCCTGCGCTTCTGGGTCGGCAAGGCAGACCGCGAGCCGGAAGCCTTCGATGACCTCGACAGTGCTGCCTCCAATGGCACCGTGCTGATGGCCAAACTGGTGACGGGGCTGGCGATGCTGCATCTGATGCAGGATCAGCGTCGCCCCATCCAGGGCATCTGCTACCTGGACGAGGCACTGGCCCTGGACGCCCGCAATCAGCGCAGCCTGATCGACACGGCGGCGGAGTTCGGCTTCTCGTTGATTTTTGCCTCGCCCGCGCCGCTGACGACCGTGCGCTACTGCGTGCCGATTCACACGCGCAACGGCAGCAACCAGATCAGCCGCCATAGCTGGCAGGTCATTGAACCGCTGGATACCTAAGGATGGATCGAACCCTGCGCGCAGCCTTGCTCAAGCTGCATGGCCAACAAACCCTGCCGGCCAGCCATTTCACCGCCGCTCAGCGCAGCGCTCTGGATCGCTTTGCCCGGCAGACAGGAGCGGTAATCTGCCAGCGTCAGGGGCGCGGTGATGTTTACCGTGTCAGCGATCCGCGACTATTCGATATTCATCTGAGCGCACTCTCCCCCCAGGTCGGGATGCTGGCCACGGACGACCTGCCGCTGCGGGCGCAACACATCGCCCACGCGCGCGACAGCAAAGCGCGCAATCATCAGCATGAGTGCTACTACCCCTTGCTCAAGGCCGTTGGCGAAAAGGTTCTCTGGCGGCAAGGCGAACACGGGAGCGAACTGCCACTCAGCCAGCTCACGCACCACTTCGGGGCTACCAGCCTGCGCATTGAAACTGGCGACACCTGGCAAAGCGGGCAGCCGCTCTGGCTGGTGGAGAACCAGGCGCTGTTTGACCGCACGGATTGGCTGCCAGTAGGAACGCAAGCCACCCTGCTGTACTACGGCGGACAGCTTGATGGCCGGCTTCTCGCCTGGCTGGGGCAGCGCCCGCGTGCAAGCCGTGTCGTACTGTTCCCGGACTATGACGGCGTGGGGCTGGCCAATTTCGCGCGACTCTTTGCACAGCTTGGCGACACTTGCGAATGCTGGCTGATGCCCGACTGGCAAAGCAAACTGGCACGCTATGGTAGCCAGCGGCTATGGCAGGATACGCTTCGGGAGTTCACCAGTGCTGTTCCGCAGTTACCTGATTATCTAGGCCCGTTAACCGAACAGATGCGCCAATCCGGACGGGCGCTCGAACAGGAAGCGGTCTGGCTATCTGTTCTGTAGGTGCCCTTTGAGTAAGCTCGCAATGTCACCTGGGGCCAGGCCAGCCTCTAGGGACCGCCTCAGCGCCTGCTCCAGTTGTTGCCAGCCCTGCGCTGAAGTGACATTACTGCCTAATGTTTCGGTCAGACGGAACATCAGCCCTTCCAGCAGTTCTTTGTCACCCACGTCCGTTGCGGCCTGCTCCGCCAGCGCCAAGAGGACGTTGTGTGCTGATGCCAACGAGTCGATTGGCACCCCGGCCAATGCTGCAGGGGTGCAGCGGGCTTTGGGCTCGGCAGCTCGTGATGACCGAGGAGTCGTCCAGGTGCAAGACATCAGGCCGCTGGTGGAGATCAGCCACCGTGGTGTTGGCTTTGTCAGCGAGGGATGGAATTGAGGTTGGCGATCCAGGCCGCACCGGCGGCCAGCGCATCGGCCTCGCTGGGATAGGTTGTCGATGGGCCGCTGATGATGCAGGGCTGGGTTTCGCCGTCGCCTTCCACCGTCCACAGCTCCCAGGTTCCGTCATTTTTCCAGCTAGGGATGGCGGTGTAGGGTTTGTCTTTCAGCGCAGCCAGCGCGGCATCCACTTCGGGGCGAATCTGCAACTCACCCGAGTAGATATAAGGTGTCGCGCAGCGGGGATCAGATCGGTTCATGTTCCTTGCTCCAGAAAAGATCCAGTAGCGCGCTCGCCTGCAGGTAAATACCGGGGTTGCGTGCTTCACTCGGGCCAGCAATGTTGAGAATAGCGACGGGATGGCTAAACGTACGCGGGAAGATAAAACTTGTGGGGAAACCCATAACTGATACGACGGAGACTGTCAGAGATGTCGTTTGTACCCAGTCCGGATCTGGCAGATACCCTTTCCTCCTTGCTGGATGAGCTTTCCCGCGCCGGTATGGAGCGCACTACTGCGCACCATGCCGAGATGCCCGATCCCGATCCCGATCCCGATCCCGATCCCGATCCCGATTCTGAGCAGGAGCAGGGCATTGCATGCAAACTCAGTGCGGACTTCGCGACCGCACTGTCCGCCTTACTCGAAGCACTTGCACTCGCCGGCATCGGGCAAGCAGTGCAGCCTTCGCCGGAAGCCGCACCTCCGGACATCCAGACCCTCACCGCCTTACTCAATTCTGTGGCGCTCCCCCTGCAGGCCGCTCGGGCCAGTGCGTGGAACTTTGATCCGTGGGAAGTCGCCGGCCTGGGGCGGGATGAAGTGCGCAACTCCCGCGTACTCGCCTGGTTGCTTAACCTGCGTATTTCGGAGCATCGTGACCGGCCGTTTCGGTTGATCGTGACCGGTCATT
>ERZ1673962.492-NODE-492-length-26800-cov-8.008114_pt1 | contig 26800 bp, 23 predicted proteins | sample MGYA00580188_ERZ1673962 | MGnify/ENA primary metagenome ERZ1673962 (study PRJEB41334, sample SAMN05608104) | rock metagenome | biome: terrestrial subsurface; feature: shale formation; material: shale | place: USA: Pennsylvania ... | reverse complement strand
AGCACAACCTTGCCAAGGTTGGGGTCGCGAGTTCGAATCTCGTTTCCCGCTCCAATTTCCAAGTCTCTCACGCCCCCTGAGAGCAAAAGCCAGTTCAAGGCTTATCCGGCGCGGTGGCAGAGTGGTTATGCAGCGGACTGCAACTCCGTGTACGCCGGTTCGATTCCGACCCGCGCCTCCAATTTTTCTATTTTTCTCATTACCTTATCAGTAGTATTCGTTTGGCTTTTTGTCCTGAGTGCAGCCACGTTGCTTCTATTGGCCAGTTAAGGTCTTTCCCACGCTCGATGCACTGGAGCGGGCGAGTACTGGAGCCATGACTAAGCTATGACTCCAGTTACCTGATCGGCACACCAAGCACGGCGTGAATGGCGTCCACCAGTACAAACTTTACGTTACCAATCCAGCCGAATGTCGTAATCATCGACACGACTATCAGGCTGCAGCGGCGGAGCCTTTTCCGGATCCACTTCTCGGAATACGTTCTGTGCCGGCGTTATGGTGGCGTCCCGTCCGTACACAAAGCTTTGTTCTTCCACGATCACCTTGTAAGCTTTGTTCAGCGCCAATGCTCTTTCCTGGCTAGGTGTGATCAGCGTGTAGACGTCGGCAGCCTTGACCTCAGAAGTCTTGACCGAGCCGTCGTCATTGAACCAGCGAGCCTTCATTTCCGGGTTTTCCCGGAACTCGTTGCCGCCACCGGCGCGTTTCAGGTACTGCAGTATCTCGCCGTCCACTTGGCCCTTGCTTGGGGCGTCGATCATGCCTTCCAGGTTGATATAACCCCAGCCCTCAGCGCCGGTAACTTTTCGAGGGAACGCAAATGTCTGGTCAATGGTAGTGCCGATGGTGCTGTGGCAGCCCATGCAGAACATTTGTTCCTGGTAGCTCTGTTTCCTAAGCTCTCCATCGGCATCTTCAATAAAGCCAAGAACCTCCCAGCCCATTCCGTTATTCAGGCCTTTGTCACCGTGGTCCGAATAAACTGGTAAGTTGCCGTCGATCTTTTCCTGGCGTTCATTGCCGTAGAGGGAAGCCAACTCTGCTACTGAATAATCTTTGACTTTTTTCATGTAGCGTACTTCCTTCATCCGGACAGAGGGCACCACCCTGTCATCATCAAGGCCAACGTAGCGTACGGTGTGAATGAACTGGGTACCCTCCGGGTAGGACATACGTTTTACTGGCTGACCAGAAGCAACGCCTACATAGGAAGGTCTGGCTGCAATGCTCTGCACTTCGCCCAGAATGCCATCATGATTGAGATCCGCGCACACAAGGGTTTCATCAATGGGCGGTGTGGTTATCTCGGTCAAGTCCTTCATGGCCATCTCAAGCAGGGCCAGGTTGGAGAAATAGACGTCCGGTGAAAATTCGCCTACATCGTCACCGCAAGAGGCCAAACGGAAGGGTTCCGGCAGACGGATAATAACGTCGTCCGTCGAACCGTTGGTGGGCCAGAAGGTGCTCGGAAGGGGCTTGTAGCTGAAAGCCACCCAGCCACTTTCATCTTTTGCCAGGCCATTCTTGTCAAAGGCACCGGCTCCCTGTTCCAGATTTTCAATGGCCGGAATCGGGCCGGACCACTGGTCATCATTTTCCAGTCGTTCAATGAAATCGGTGTAGTTGTCGGTGTTTATGTAAGATTTGATTTCGCCATCACTGATGTTCGCAATCTCGTCGCGCCGATCGACGAACAGGTTGCTCCAGTGATTGTGAACGCCCAGATCCGAGAAGTTGTAGTCACCTTGCAGAAAACCGTCGCCCATGCTGTTGGGGCGCTTTGAGTCAGAGTAGGTTTGATGGCAGGTGTAACAGGGATTGTTGACCCCTTCGGTGCGGGTATAACACTGTGGCGGGATAACCGCTTCGCGGTTGTAGAGGGTGTCCTGTGCAATTGTCGGTCGCTGAGGTTCTTCGCCAGTTGACTCGTAATCGTCGCTCACGACTACGGCAGGCATATCGTCGTCTTCGCCGCACCCCACCAGAAGGGCGGCAATCAGTATGATCAGTGAATAGAAAGCGCGGTTCATGGATTGTCCCGTTTTCAGACGCAAAAATGGGGAGGCCTTTCGGCCCCCCCGTATTTTTTGTGCTCGGAAGTGATCAGGTTTCCGGGTCAAACAACCAGAGCATGTTGTTTTCATGCTCACCAGTGTCTTCGCCAATCAATACTCGACCATCCCTCAGCACCAGCAGGTTGTCCGGCTCGGAGATGTTGTCAGCACTGCAGTTGTTGACTGTTGCATTTTCATCGTATGGGCCGCCGACAATGGCAGGCACCATCCGGTTGATGTCGAAGTTGCCGGTCAGAGGCATTTGATAGACCACACCGCAGTCGCCATTGGAGGCATCCAGCTGGATGTCGCCTTGATCGTCGCCCATGGTTTTATTGAAGTTTGACATTGCCATGTAGGCGAAAGGGACTGATCCATCTTTGGCGCCTTCCAGATTGATGTTCACACCTTCCATTTTCCGGAATTCTGCGGTGGCGCCGAGAGCTGCAGCGGCTTTGCGGGATTCGAGGAAAGCCACACGATCATCGCCAAACTGGTCATCCTCGACGGTTCCATCGTTGTCCAGATCCTGGTTCAGCTTGCCTTCTGCCCAGTTATTGATTTCCGCGTCTGAGATATAGCTGGTGTTGCCGGAGGTGTAATCGGACTGATCGGTGCCGTCGTAGTCGGTAATCCAGCTCTCAATGGTGGCGTTGTCGCCTGAAGCCAGTTCAATCCACTCGATATCGAATCCGGCAACGGCCGGGTTACTGGTGTTGTCTTGAGTGGCTTTGGCGGCATAAAGAGTGCCACTGGTCAGGTCACCGGCGTTATCCGCGACGAACTTGAAGAAAACGGTGCCGGTGCCGTCATCACTCAGATACACGGTCTTTTCGTCCGGCATGACAACGGCGTTTTCATGTGAGAAGCGGCCCAGGGCACGCAGCTTCACGGGGACTGGGGTGGCCGCAGTCGGATTTGTGATTTCTACTATATAGCCATAGTCATAAGGATTGGGGTAGGTGCCGCCCAGATAGTCCTGCAGGCGTTCGTTGTCTGAGATGTACTGGTAGTTCGGGTTGTTCCAGTCTGCGGTGTTGTCGAAATACAGTTCCTCGGACGTGAGCGGATTGCCCCAAGGGGAGAGTGTACCAAAGCAGTTAACCCAGGTGCCGGAAACTGCTCCAAAGTCCACCATCATGACGTCGTTATCAACCACACTCCAGTTGCCGGTTTCGTCCTTGCGAATTTTCATCCGACTCATGCCGCCGGGTCGGTCTTCCCAATTCGTGTACAGGTAACCTTCACCGGTACCGGTGCTGATGAACGCATTAAAGTCCGGATCATTGGAGACTTTCAGCGTCTGGGAGTCATCGATGCTGTTGATGGCGCCCATACCGCCGGTTGGCGCCCCGGCCCAGGTATCGCCGTTCTGTGCCAGCACATCGTATGTGCCAATAGCTGTGCGAACCAGTTCTTTTTCTTCGTCATTGGCGGGCAATGACAGTGCGTTAAACTGCAGGTTCGGGTCCGAAAAATCAGCGTTGCGCACTACACCTACAGCCGCCGCAGAAAAGGTCTTACCGTCAGCGTCCTGGGCCGTGTTGCTGTCGGAGGGGTGTTGAACGTTGAAAAACAGGTCGCCTTCTTCTGACAGAAACAAGCCAGTTACTTCGGCACCCAAGGGGACCGTTGCCAGGCGTGTCAGTTGCTGTGTTTCCGAATCCAGCGCGGCTTCCTCATTTGAGGATGAATCGTTGTCATCGTCTGAGCAACCTGCAACAAGTGCAGTACCTGCTACTGCGAGCGCAAGCGCAGAAAGCTTGAACAGTGATTTTCCATTTTTCTGATACATAGTCGTTACCCTACTTGGTCTCAATTCAGCGTGATTGCCTGAAATTCAGAGCATGATGGGCTTATGTTTCATCCAAATTGACAGAACGTGACTAAACCATGACGTTTTCGAGACTTTCGGGTGCAATAAAAATGCAACAAGCAGCTGTATATAGTGACGGCGTGGAGAGTGGTCCAGGGGATGTCTTTTCGTTATGCAACAGATTTTCGAAGCCAAGACTCATGCACATGCAATGCGCGAGGCGGATGCGCTGCAGGATTGCACGCCGACAGATGTTGTTGGCTCAACTCCTCGGGAAGGCGTTGGTGTAACGCTCATTGGAATGGCGATCGACATCCTTCTGGGCGTTGGCAAAATGCTTGCGGGTATTTTTTCCGGAAGCCACGCGCTAGTGGCTGATGGCGTACATTCCTTTTCTGACGCAGCCACTGACGTTATGGTGATATTCATGATGCGCTATTCCCGGCAGCCTGCGGACACCGATCATCCCTACGGACATGAGCGGTTTGAAACGCTGGGTACCGTTGTTATGGGATGCTTTCTGGTGGCGGTTGCGACTGGGCTCGCTGTAGACAACCTTCTGAACTGGATTGGTTCTGAATCCGGAATTCAGACCGGTTGGCTAGCAGTTGTAACAGCGTTGGTTTCCATTTGTGTAAAAGAGTGGCTTTTTCGGTACACCAGGCAAGTTGGCGAGCAGATACAGTCCGAGTTGATTGTGTCCAATGCCTGGCACAGCCGCACGGACGCTGTTTCTTCGGGTATCGTGTTGATTGCCATCCTGGGAGCCTGGTTAGGCATGGAGTGGCTCGATTTTGTTGCTGCTATTGCGGTGGCCCTTGCTATTGGCAAAATCGGCTGGACCATGACTATAGATAACATTAAAGAACTTGTGGATACTGCCATTGCGCCGGAAAAAAAGGAGGGTATGATCGCCTTGATCGAGCAACATCCGCAGTTGGAGAGTGTGAGTTGCTTTAAAAGCCGCAGAATGGGCAAAGAGTACCTGGTCGAGTGTGTTTTGCACTTACCGAAAAACCTTACTATTGCAGAAGGATCAGGCATAACGACCACACTCAGGTCGAAACTGCTGCTGGCATTTCCAGAAGTGAAGGCTGTAATTTTTAGTTTGGAAGCTTCCCGATAATCCTTAACGTTAAGGTTGTCGGGGATGAGCCAAAAGGCTTTGTCTTGGAGTCAGAGGGGGCGCCCGGACGCTGCTGGCTCCTTGGCCCTGTGGAGTCGGTGCCCTAACGCAAAAAAGGCAGCCGAAGCTGCCTTTTCTACATTGTTTGGCCTGTCTGCTTACAGGGCAACAACGTTCTCTGCCTGAGGGCCCTTCTGGCCGTCAGTCACGGTGAAGTTGACTTCCTGGCCTTCGGCCAGAGTCTTGAAGCCACCACCTTGAATAGCGCTGTAATGAACAAAAACGTCTGCACCGCCTTCACGAGTGATAAAGCCAAAGCCTTTTGCTTCGTTGAAGAACTTAACGGTACCGGTAACTGTAGACATAGTAATCTTTTCCTGAATTCAATCTTTTAAGTGCCCCCAGGCATCAAGCGGATACCGGGTAGGCGATATGCGGGAAACAAAAAACGGCGGGATCAAAAACAGGACGGTACACTACTGAATACAACAGGGATGCGTCTTATCGTTGTCTGCTTGGCTAAATCTTTCCAACGGGGTCTACAGTACCCCTATTCCGGACTAAAGCAAAGCTATTTTTTATAGGTAGAAACCAACGCGAGGGTATCGGCTTTCACTACTATCTTCTCATTTTTATTCCAGCTATCTGCCTGACGGGTGAGATGACTGCTATCCGACTAACGGGGAACTATTCAATAATTGCGCTGAGCCCAGAAATGCGGCAGGGTTAGGGTGACGCTATACCGGAGTGAGTAGGTGACAAAAAAACAACAATTTACCGGCTTTTCTCAGTCCATTTATGAACTGATAACACAACGGGCGCCCCTGGATGTGGTTCTCAACGCTGTGACCAGCGTGATGGAGAACGAGCTGCCGGGGGCGCTGGTCTCCGTGATGCTGTATTCGCCCGAGACTGGCAAGCTGAACATGATTGCCGGCAGCAGTTTTTCTGAATCCTATCGGGCAGCGATGAACGGCATCCGCGTAGCCCCCGGAATAGGGGCGTGCGGTTCGGCAGCCCACACCCGGGAATTGACGGTTTGCGATGACATTGCCAATGATGATCGTTGGCGGGGGTTCCACAAAATCACGGCCCGGGAGCGTCTTGCTTCCTGCTGGTCGGTGCCGCTGGTAGACGCCTCCGGCAATTTACTGGGCACCTTTGCCACTTATTACCGTGAAAAGCGGCAACCCACCGATGAAGAAATCAAACTGATCCGCCGCGCTGCAGGCCTCGTGGTACTGGCCATCACCCACCAGCAGGAAATCAGCCGCCGGGAAACTTCCGAAGAGCAAATGCGTTTGCTCGAAAGGGGAATACAGTCCAGTTCCGATGGCATGGTTATGGTCGACGCCCGTGATCCGGAAATGCCCCTGGTCTTTGTTAATGAAGCCTTTACACGAATCACCGGTTACACCCGGGAGGAAGCCCTTGGGCGCAACTGTCGTTTCCTGCAGGGTAAGGACACGGATCCTGTCGCGGTTGCCACCCTTCGCCGGGCGATTCAAAAAAGGGAACGGGCAGAAGTTACCCTGTTGAATTATCGCAAGGACGGCGACTATTTCTGGAACCATATGGTGGTGGAACCGGTTCTGAACGATCAGGGCCAGTGCACGCATTTTGTTGGTGTTCAGCATGATGTGACCCGGGAGCGGGAAAATGAACGTCTGCTCGGGCAATATTCCACTCACGACTTGCTCACCGGTCTACCTAACCGGGTGATGTTTGAGGCGCATCTGGCAGAAGCCTGTCGGCAATCCCGTAAGGCTGACCAGAAAGTCTCGGTCATGCACGCGGACCTGGACGACTTCAAGCCCATCAATAACAGCCTCGGCTATGGCTTGGGTGATCAGTTATTGGTGGCCGTGGCCAACCGATTACGGGACATTGCACCGGAACATGCCATGGTGGCCCATTTGGGGGGTGACGAATTTGCAGTGCTTTTGGAAGGCGGCACTGAAGAGCAGGTAACGGAATGTGCCGATGCCATGCTTTCTGAGGTGTGCCGGCCATTTGACCTGGAAGGACAGTTGCTGCACATCAGTGCCAGCATTGGTATTGCCTCCCAACATACCCGCCCAATGCGCCCCGAAGAGCTGATGTCTTATGCCGATGCTGCGGTTCAGGATGCCAAGGCCCAGGGCCGCAATACCTGGCACTGGTTTGAAGGGGTGGCTACCTCAACCAGCAATGAGTACGTGGCATTGCGCCGCGAGTTGATGGAGGCCATCGAGCACGAACAGTTTGTGCTTTACTACCAGCCCATCGTAGCGGCGGACTCCGGCATCATGCGCGGAATGGAGGCGTTGGTGCGCTGGCAGCATCCCGAGCGCGGTTTTGTCTCGCCGGGTGAGTTTATTCCTTTGGCCGAACAGACCGGCCAGATTGTGGCTATTGGCCAGTGGGTGCTCCATCAAGCCTGCTCCGATCTGGCAAACTGGAATGCCAAAATGAACCGGCGCTTGCCGGTTTCAGTGAACATCTCGCCATTTCAGTTCCGGCGGTACGGGTTCCTGGAGGAATTACGCAAAACACTGGATGAAACTGGGCTGGACCCCGAGCTGCTTGAGCTGGAAGTCACGGAAAATGTGTTGATGTCCGGTGTCGGGCAGGGCATTGATACCCTTCAGAAGATCCGTCAGATGGGTATCAAGGTATCGATAGACGACTTTGGCACGGGGTATTCCAGTCTTCGCTATCTGCGTCAGTTACCCATCAACAAGGTGAAGCTGGATAAAAGCTTTGTCATGGATATTACCGAGAACACCGCAAATGCGGCCATTGTTCAGGGGGTGATTACCATGGCTCATCATCTTGGACTGGTGGTTGTGGGCGAGGGCGTGGAGACGGCCGAACAGGCTGCCGACCTGAAACAACGGGATTGCGATTTGCTGCAGGGCTTTCTGTTCTCCAGGCCAGTGCCATTTGAGCAGTTGACGGCTACTGCTGAAGCGGCTCAATCAGTCTCTGATTAAGATCCCGCCAGCGCTCAAGTTCGTTGGCGGTACCTATCCGGGCGCGTTCCCGGGCGGATTTATTGCGCCATAGCCCTTCACCATTAAAGCTGTAAACTGGTTCCAGGTCAGTGCGTTGGGAGGCTGGCTTAATCTCATTTATCAAGTTGTCCAGAATCAGCGGTTCCGCGTCGGGTGTCTGGTACCAGGCGAGAATCATGTGCGCCTGGTCCAGCACCAGGGATTTGACATACACCACTCTCAGCTGTTCGTCCGGCACACCGGCGGCCTTCAGGGTCAGGTACTTGGCGATGGCAAAATCCTCACAATCGCCGCCATTGGTGGCCAGCAACTCCACCGGCGTGGCCCAGTAATCTTCCTTCCCCCAGTGATCGATGTCATCAACAAACTCCGCCCGGTTAAAGAAGCGGTTAACCAGCTCCAACTGACGATCTACAGGCGCTTTTTCAATCAGGTTATTAAGGCGTTGCCAGTCTTTCAGGCGTTGTTGTGCTGCCGGTCCGTGCTGTATCAGCACCCAATTCATTAACTGATCATCCAGTTGAATGGCGTCGGCCACGGAGACCACCAACAATAGGGCCAGGAGCAGAAGAAGCGACAAGCGCGATGATGACCGTGTTGCCGGAAACATGCTGAATCTCAATTGTTCTCCTGCAACCGCTGCCTAAGAACCTCAAGTCGCTGGCGAATTTCTTCCCTGCGATTTTGCTCCTCCACTGAATCGGTGGGTCGGGAAGTGCTATTTTGAGGGCGGGGCGGATTTGCTTGCAGATCTCGCGTGGACTCGCTGGACAAATTGATACCTTTGGTATCGTCTGTTTCAGGAAAGTATAAGTTTTCCAGCTTTCCCTCGCGTTCAATGATAACGCGGTTAGGTAGAATAGTGCGCAGCAGAGCATTTCCAGGTAGCCGGTCACCCACTGTGTAAACCTCTGTATCGCCCCCGGGGCCCTCTATTAATGCACTGGCAGGAGACTCGCCATCGGCGGCCAATGCGCCACGCAAAACCAGGCGCAGGTTTGTCTCTGGAAGATTTTCAGTATTGGTGTTTGGCTGGGGGGTAGCTGTCTGTGCATCACCAAACAGTGATAACTCGGTTAATGCTAAATCCGGCACGTTGGTTTTAGTGGCCGATTCAAGGCCTCTATTCGTTGATTGGGGTAAGGGAACATTCTCGAGCTGGTTTGTCCAGAATCGATAACCCTGCCACCCAGTGAAAACCAGCATGGCTAATGCCGTGGCTATGGCCAGTAATGGTGGGATTCGTTGGTCAACGGTTGGCATTTAGTTTCCTGTAAACGGCAGGCTTCCAATTCTGACACAAATAGCATCATGTTGCTCAGTGCTGTTCGCAGTATAGTGTATCTGGTTATTCAGTGGTGCGCGCTCCTGTGGTACCTTTCCCTGATTGACAGACGTTTATCGCTGCCCTTTCCAGTATTCGATGGATTAACGAGGACATTGTGAGCACCGAGACTGCCACCCAGCTGCAGGATGCATTGCCTGGCCGCTTGCCTTTCACTTTCGCTAAGCGCAATGGCGTTATTCTTACCGAGGACGAGCAGGGAGAGCCTGTTGTTTGGGTTCGCCCTGGCGCTGCTCACTCGGCACTGGCTGAAGCAAATAGGATTAGTGGTGGCAGGGCGCGGTTCTCAACGATTGATGAAAGCCAATTCGATCAAGCCTTGAATGAGGCTTATCAGAGCGATTCCGCGGAAGCTATGCAAATGGTAGAAGGAATCGGCGATGATATGGACCTGGCCTCCTTGGCAGATTCGGTACCAGAAACAGAGGACCTGTTGGAGCAAGAGGATGATGCTCCGATTATTCGTCTAATTAACGCCATTCTGACCGAGGCCGTTAAAACCAGCGCTTCCGATGTTCATATTGAAACTTATGAAAAGCAGCTGATCGTTCGGTTTCGCATCGATGGCGTTTTGCGGGAAGTTGTACAGCCAAAGCGGGCTTTGGCTCCACTTTTGGTCTCCCGCATAAAAGTCATGGCCAGACTTGATATCGCTGAGAAAAGAGTTCCTCAGGACGGGAGAATCGCCCTAAGGGTAGCTGGTCGTGAAGTGGATATTCGGGTCTCCACCATGCCTTCTTCCAGTGGGGAACGTGTAGTTCTTCGCCTTTTGGACAAACACGCCGGCGCTATCCGCCTGGAATCTCTTGGCATGGCAGGGCAAGACCTGAAAACCCTGCGCAAGCTCATTTATCGGCCTCATGGCATCTTACTGGTTACTGGCCCGACCGGTTCGGGTAAATCGACCACTCTTTATGCAGCTCTTCAGGAGATAAACGACCGAAGCCGCAACATTCTCACTGTTGAAGATCCCATTGAGTATAACTTGCCCGGTATTGGTCAGACGCAGGTCAACCCCAAGGTAGATATGACTTTTGCTCGGGGACTCAGGGCGATCCTTCGCCAAGACCCTGACGTGGTAATGATAGGGGAGATACGGGACCTGGAGACCGCGGAAATTGCCGTCCAAGCGAGTCTGACGGGGCATCTCGTGCTATCGACCCTCCACACTAATACAGCGGTTGGTGCAATCACCCGCCTTATGGATATGGGGATCGAACCTTTTCTGATTTCTTCCAGTTTGGTGGGGTTGGTTGCCCAGAGGTTAGTGCGTGTTTTATGTTCGGAATGTCGAGAGCGCTACACCGCTACCGCGGAGCAGTGTGAATTCCTTCAGCAAGATCCGGATCAGCCTCCCACCATCTTCCGCTCAGTCGGTTGCGAGCACTGCAATCAGCTTGGTTATCGCGGCCGAATCGGTATTTATGAAGTAGTAGAAGTAAACGATCAAATCAGTAACCTGATTCATAAACGGGCCGGCGAGTTAGAGCTAGAGCGGGAGGCTCGTCGGTATAGCCCCAGCATCCACGCTGATGGTGTCCAGAAGATTCTTGATGGTATAACCACGGTGGAAGAAGTTCTGCGTGTGACCCATCGGAGTCCATAATCATGCCTGCCTACGAGTACAAAGCGCTCGATACCCGGGGAAAACAAACACAGGGAGTCGTGGAGGCTGATGCTCCAAGAGCTGTTCGTCAACAGCTTAGAGAGCAAGGCCTGACACCGCTTGCGGTTGAACTCGCGGTTGAAAAACAGCGTCGCTCGAGTCCGTTGCGACAAGGTGGCTCATTGGGTGCCTCTGATCTGGCGTTGGTGACCCGTCAGCTGGCGACTTTGATTCAATCCGGGATTCCGGTTGAGCAGGCACTGAGCGCAGCCGCTCAGCAGACCGAAAAACCGCGCATACGTAGTATGTTAATTGCGATACGCGCGAAAGTAATGGAAGGCTACACCCTGGCCGATAGTTTGGCTGAGTTTCCACGGGCATTTCCGCGTTTGTATCGTTCTACGGTCGCTGCAGGTGAACATGCCGGCCATCTGGATTTAGTGCTCAACCGGTTGGCTGATTATACGGAAGGCCGGCAAGAAGCCCGTCAGAAAATCCAGCTCGCCGCTATCTATCCGATCATTCTGAGTGTAGTAGCTATTGCGATCGTTGTGTTCCTTCTAACCTATGTGGTTCCTGACATTATTGAAGTGTTTCTTAAACAGGGGCAGGAATTACCTACTCTAACCAAAGCCATGCTGACAGTGTCCGACTTTCTGTCTGCTTGGGGGCTGTACCTTTTGGTTTTCTTGGTTGCATGCCTGCTAGCGTTTCGATTTGCTTTAAGTAAACCCGGCTTTCGGCTCAGATTTCATAAACGTCTGTTACATTTACCTTTGATCAAAGGCATGGTTCGGGGTGTCAGCACTGCTAGGTATGCCAGCACGTTAAGCATTCTGACTTCGAGTGGGGTACCCTTGGTGGAAGCCATGCGTATTGCAGGGGAAGTTTTGTCTAACGATTATCTTCGGCAGCAATTACAAGGCGCTACTCGTAAAGTCAGTGAAGGTGGCTCATTGCACCGTTCACTAGAACAGACTGGCTACTTTCCCCCCATGATGTTGCACATGATTGCCAGTGGGGAAGCTAGTGGCGAGCTGGACAATATGTTAGAGCGTACCGCACGCATGCAGGAGAACACACTTCAATCACAGATTGCAGCCATTGTCGGCTTATTTGAGCCGATGATGTTGTTAGTGATGGGGGTAGTTGTACTTATCATCGTATTGGCAATCATGCTGCCTATTTTGAATATGAGCAATCTGGTGGGTTAGTGCCTAAGACATTAACCTGCTGTACCGGAGCTGTAAAACGAAGGACCAAGGAAATGAAAAACGGTATTCAGAACAAGAATGTGAAACTTCAGGCCGCAAAGGGTTTTACATTGATAGAAATTATGGTCGTAATGGTTATTTTGGGATTACTCGTGGCTATTGTTGCGCCCAATATCATGGGGCGAAGTGATCAGGCACGGGTGACTGTAGCTGAAACCCAGTTAAGTAACATTGCCAACGCGCTGGATCTTTATCGATTGGATAACGGTCATTACCCCTCTACCCAACAGGGCCTGGAGGCTTTGGTTAGCAAACCTAGCGGCACGCCCGAACCTAAAAACTGGAACCCAGAAGGGTACATGAACAGTGTGCCAGAAGACCCTTGGGGCAATGAATACCAGTACATCAGCCCAGGCGTAGATGGTCCCTATGATCTGTATTCTTTTGGTTCAGATGGACAAGAAGGCGGTGAGGGCGATGCGGCCGATATTAGTGTCTGGGACGTCGAGCAGTAAGCTGATATGCAGCCTAAGGCCAATAAAAATGGCTTCACGCTGATCGAAATACTGGTGGTCCTGATCATCGTTGGGCTAATGGCATCTCTAGCGGTAGTTAACCTGGCCGGCGGCTCAAGACAACGCGAGTTGCAGCAAAAGGTGAGCGATCTGTACCTGTTGATGCAGACAGCTTCCGAACAGGCGGTCCTGAACAACAGGGAGTATGGTTTTCTTCTCACAGACGGAGGCTACCGCTTCGTTGCTATGAACGATGACACTGGCAAGTGGGAAACGTTCTCCGAAAGAATTTTTCGTCCCCGTACCTTTCCGGCCTGGATTATCGTTACGTCCCGCCTGGAAGCCGACATACCGCGCTTGCCTTCGAGCAATCAAGCTAACGTGCAACCCGAAATTGTCTTTCTTTCCAGCGGAGAAACCACTCCTTTTGAGCTGGTTTTCAGCTTAAAAGAGGAACCTGATGTCCGTCACGTTATTTACTCTGACGGCATTAGCCCAATGGTTTGGCAGCAACCCGGCGAGATAACAACTCAATGATAGAACGAATTAGGGGCTTCACATTACTGGAAGTATTGGTTGCGCTCCTGGTTTTTGGGTTGATCGCCGGAGCCGCCTCACAAGTTGCCAGTAACTATATCGGCAGTTTTGAGCGCGTGCGGGACAACTCCCTGGCAGGTTGGCTGGCGGACAACCGGCTTAACGAACTACGTTTGCATGATAGGTTGCCGTCAATATCAGAAAATTCCGAGGACCGGGACTATGGTCCCTTCCGTTGGCGGGTAACGACTGTAGTTACAGGCACTCCGGAACCTAGTATGCGACGGGTCGAGATAATTATCGCCAAATACCCGGATCAGCACTCAGATCCCTTCCGCGTCATGTCTCTCTCTGCATTTATGGGAGAAGGGCAATGACTTCCACCCTGTATCGTCAGCAGGGTTTTACCCTCATGGAGGTTTTGATCGCGGTTACCATTACCTCGGTAATTGGGTTGGGCGTGTGGCAGGTCATTAATAGCGTTGTGAATTCCCGGGATCGGGTCAATGAGCTGGCCGAACAATTTGCCTCCGTGCAGAAAGTCATGTTGTTGTTGGAGAGAGACATAACCCAAGTGGTCAACCGACCGGTAAGGGACATCTACGGCGACTTCCAGCCAGCACTGACCTCTCGACAGGGTGGGTATACGCTAGCGCTTACGCGCCTGGGCTGGCGAAACCCACTTCAGTTACGGCGCAGTGAGCTCCAGCGTGTTGCATGGGAGTATTCTGGCAGCGAATTGCGCCGCCATTACTGGCCAATGGTGGATCAGGGTCAGGAGGACTCCAGCCGTGAGTTGATGCTATTGGATCATGTACTGTCTTTTGACGTTCAGTTTTTTGATGCGAATGGTAGCTGGCAAGCACAATGGCCGAAACAAACAACGCTTGCAGAACAGGCGCCCGGTAAGAAGCCAGAGCTGCCTTTGCCGAGAGGAGTCCGAATAACGCTTGAGCATGAAAGGCTCGGAGAACTCACTCGGACATTTTCCTTGCCCGATTTCAACGCTGTCCGTGTTCAAGACAGTCTGAGCCGGCAACAAAGTGAAGATTCTGATGCCGAGTAGACACCAGGGCGTTGCTCTCATCATGGTGCTATTGGCCATGGCTTTGGTCGTCATGTTGGCTGCCGGCATGGTTCGCCAACAAAATTTATGGGTTTTCAAGGCCGGCTATCACCAGGCACAACAGCAGGCATACAGTATTGCTTTAGGCACCGAAACTTTCGCGCACCGGATTCTGATAAAAGATCTTGAGGATGATAAGGAGCAGGGTGACCTAGTCGATAGCTCGGAGGAACTTTGGTCGGCAAGAGCCGCGATATTGCCCCTTGATAATGGGGGAGTGGCAGAAGTCCAGATCGATGGGTTGGGAGGCCGCATCAACTTAAATGATTTGCTTACACCGTCCGGGCAAGTGGACACACTGACTCGCCGGCGGCTAGAACGTTTGTTGGCGGTGCTTGATATCAAACAGGTGAGCGTGGAAGCCCTGATTGATTGGATTGATACAGATGAGCAAACAATCAGTGCCGCTGGTGCCGAGGATGGCACTTACTTAATGATCGAACCATCCTATCGCGCTGCAAACCAGCCATTTGTATCGCTGAGCGAATTACGATTGATTGCTGGAATGACCGAAGAAGCCTATAACCTGTTACAGCCTCACGTGGTTGTACTGCCAGTATCTGGCCTCGGCATTAACGTTAACACTGCGACGGCTCCGGTCCTGGCATCGCTTCACAATGACCTGACCATGGCTGATGCAGAAGCCATCATCGACAAACGCCAAGAAGATCGATTTGAAGATATTGGGGAATTCTTGGCACTACCGGAATTTGCCGGCTTGGGATTGAACGGCCAAGGGCTGACACTTCAAACCAGATTTTTTGATGTGGTGTCTCGGGTTACCTACGATAACCGAGTGACTAACTTTGTTAGCCGGGCGTATCGCGGTGCCCAGGGAGAAGTTCGTACTCTTTATAGAAGTTTGGGTCAGAAAAACCGCATCACCAAGGAACCTTATACTTTTTCAGAAGGATAGCCATGTCTTACCGTCTTTTCGTTCGGCCTCTTCAGCCTTTGGCGGACCAGGCCCAGCAACGTTATTGTTGGGTGTTGCAGGATGCTGGTGGTGATGTGCAAGCAGAGGGAGAATCCGATCTTAAGGAGAATATAGAAGAAACCTTAGCCCGCAATGCTCTGGATAAAGTAGGTCTTGTAGGACTTATTCCCGCCGACGACACGGTCTTCTGTACTGCTGACATTCCCGCCAAACAGGGCCGTTATGTCGCGCAAGCTCTGCCATACGCGGTGGAAGAACAAGTGGCACAGGATATCGAGACGCTTCACTTCGCCCTTGGCCGGCATACGGAAGAGGGGTACCAGGTTGCGGCCATTGATAAGGCACACATGGCTGCCTGGAAACAGTTGTTTTCCGGGTGGCATCACGCAGCTCTAACAGCCATTTATCCCGATGCAACCTTATTGCCGGTGACTGAGAACGGTTGGTCCCTCTGTGTAGATGGCGCAACGGCGCTTCTGCGCAGTGACCGGGGTGAGTGGTTGGCTGTTCGAGAGGCAAACCTTGCCATGTTTGCTCATGCCATGGCAGAACCGTCAGCAGACGACGTGGCTGCTGCGGTTCCAGTGCGTTTATTCCGTTCAGGGCACGAGCAGGCCTCACAGAATGCTATTGCCCAGCAATTGAGCCAAACTTCCGAGCGTTTACAGATAATCGAGGAGCCCCTGGACATGTCTGTCACCGGGCTCCTGGCCTGGTCTCATTACCACGAGCTTTGTCAGCCGATCGACCTCTGTCAGGGTGAGTTTGCCGTTAAGGAAAGTAGCCATCATCCCTTATCCCCCTGGAAACCTCTGATTGCCGTGGCCGGTCTCTGGTTTATCGTCCAGGTGGCATTGGAAATCGGGTTTGGCTGGTACCACCTGCGTCAGGCTGAACAATTACAGGATCAATCAATGTCCATCTATCACCAAGCATTTCCAGACGATAATCGGACTCATGCGGGCAATGTGCGTCGGGTAATCCAAGGCCAATTAAGAGCAGGAGAGTTAGCTGCGCCTCAGGCAGGCTTTCTGACCCTTCTTAAATATACCGGCGACCAGTATGCCCGCCTTTCTAACAACCAAACGGTTTCCTTCAACTCAATCAACTACAGCCGCGCTCGGGGCGAACTTGTGGTTGATATTCGCTCTGATAGCTATGAGCAAATGAGTCGTCTGCGCAACGGCTTGACCGATCAAGGACTCCAGGCACAAATCGGGTCGGTGGTGAACAACCCTGATGGTGCACGTGGCCGCCTGACGGTCTCGGGAGGTCAGTAATATGTGGTCAAGAATCAAACGACAACCGGCGGTTGGTAAAGCAGTCGCATACTATGATCAGCTTCCAGCCAGAGACCGCCAGGCTTTATTGGTACTTGCCATCGCCTTGTTGCTCGCACTGCTCTATTTCATCGTCTGGCGTCCGGCTGCGGATTTCCATGAGCGTACCTTGAACGAGCGCGAGAATGCCCAGGAATTGCTGGCCTGGATGCAATCAAACCAGGAGGCGATTGAAGCCCTGAACCCGGTGAGCAGCACCGCCGCAGGTAGCAATAATGTTGAGAAACCGGCCGATGGCAGGGCGTTGATGGCCCTTATTACCCGCACCGCCGATGAAGCCGACCTGACCCTGCAACGTTTCGAGCCCGGCGAAGAAAACACGGTTCGGGTGTGGATGGACTCTGTTCCTTATACCCGGGTTGCGGGCTGGCTTGAAAGGCTGGCCAACCGGCACGGCGTGATTATTGATCAAGCCTCCATGGATCGTGCTGAAACGCCCGGCATCATATCGGTACGATTGACATTGACTATTTGAATGTCGATAAGCTCCGGATATCCTGTCAAAAATCCAGATTGATCAAACTGAGTGGGAGTTACTGTGTCTGACAGTTACGATTACGACCTGATAGTTATCGGCGCCGGTTCCGGCGGTGTCCGACTGGCCCGAATGTCAGCCCAACGTGGCGCCAGGGTGGCCGTGGTGGAAGCCCGGCATCTTGGCGGTACCTGTGTGAACGTGGGCTGTGTTCCGAAAAAGCTGTTTGTCTACGGAGCTCATGTTCATGAAGAGCTGGAAGACGCGGCCGGCTATGGCTGGCAGATCCCCACTGACGATGTGACTTTTGACTGGCCCACCCTGGTTGCCAACAAGAACGCTGAAATTGAGCGCCTCAATGGCATATATGGCCGTCTTCTGACCAACGCAGGCGTCGATATTATTGAGGGGACAGCAACCTTGACCGACCCGCACACCGTTAAGGTGGCAGGTCAGAGCTATTCAAGCCAACATATCACGGTGGCGACCGGTAGCTGGCCGGTGATTCCCGATGTTCCCGGTAAGGAACACCTGCTGACTTCCAACGAGATGTTTTACCTGCCCCAGTTACCTCGCCACGCCACGGTCTGGGGTGGGGGCTACATTGCCGTAGAATTTGCCGGCATCCTGGCGGGGTTGGGCGTAGAGACCACCCTGTTATACCGGGGCGACCTGTTCCTGCGGGGCTTTGATGATGACATTCGCCGCTTTACCGAGCAGGAAATGCGCAAGAAAGGGGTCGATCTTCGCTTTAATGTAACCATTGATGCGGTAGAAGCGAATGAGGGCACGTATCACGCCCGACTAAGCAACGGCGATACCCTGGAAACGGGCCTCATTATGGCGGCCACGGGGCGTCGGGCACTGGTGGATGGCCTTGGCCTCACTGATTTGGGCGTGGACCTGACGGCATCTGGACACGTGCATGTAAACGATGGATTCCAGACAGCGGTTCCTTCCATTTATGCCCTGGGTGACGTGATTGGCACTCCACAACTCACGCCAGTGGCACTGGCCCAGGCCATGGTCCTGTCGCGTCGCCTGTTTGGTGATGGACAGGGCGAAATGGACTACGCTGCCATTCCCACCGCCGTGTTCTGCCAGCCCAATATAGGCACCGTCGGGTTAACCGAGCAGGAGGCGAGGGAAGCGGGGCACCAGGTCACGATTTACCGTTCGGAATTCCGGCCCATGAAATACACCCTCAGTGGCCGCGATGAGCGAAGCCTGATGAAGCTTGTGGTGGATACCAACACTGATCAGGTGCTTGGCGCTCACATGGTGGGGCCCGACGCAGGCGAAATCACCCAGGGGCTGGCGGTGGCGATCAAAGCTGGGGCCACCAAGGCACAATTTGATGCGACGCTGGGTATTCACCCCACCTCAGCGGAAGAATTCGTGACCATGCGCGAGCCAGTAAGCTGACAGAAGCCGGGTGGGCCGGGAGAATGTGATTAATGGCAGTGAATCACATTCTCCCGGCTTAACTGGATGCTTCTGCTGCCAGGTCGAACGCCAGCTCAAAACAGATAGAGGAGCTGTGACCGGCCTCATGCTCCACCTTGATGTACCCGCCCATAAGTTCCACCAGCCGCTGGACCACGGGCAGCCCCATGTCCCCGGGCGGGGCCTGTTCGATGCCCCCGAATGCACTGTTTAACTGGTTTGCCATAGCGCCGCCTCCGGAGTCGGTCACGGTGCAGTTGAGCGTGACACGCTGATCTTCCAGCGATAGAAGATGACTGCGTAGACTGACAAAACCACTGTCTGAGTACATCAGGGTATTTTCCAGCAGTCCTGCCAGAATTTGCCGTACTCGGGGCGCATCGCCCATCACCATCACGGAATCAGACCATTCCCCCAGCAATTGCAGTTCGAGGGTAGTCCCCTGTTGCTCCGCTGCCAACTGGAATGAGGCGGCACAGTTTTCAACCAGTGGCCGGAGGTCAAACTCCTGCTTATCAGCAGCAAATGAGCCATTTTCCATGCTCGCGTAGTCGAGCACATCCGAAATCACCGTCAGCAGGTCTTCGGTTGAGCGCTGAACAGTGGCCAGCGATTCGCTTTGTTGAAGCGACAGGGGTTCATCGCGCATCTGGTTCAGGGTACCGAGCACCCCGTGGAGAGGCGTGCGCAATTCGTTGCTCATGGCGGTGAGAAATTCAGACTTTGCCTGGCTGGCGTGTTCCGCCTTGCTTCGGGCTTCTTCTGAAATCCTGAGTGTTTCTTCCCGGCTGGTTTCAAGTTCCCGCAAATGGGTTGCCAGATCGTTGAGTTGTTGGTGGATTTCCAGAAGCTCACTGGCATTGCCCTGAACCGGCACACGGTGCTTCTGGTAGTCACCCTCAATCAGATTGGCGACACGCCGGGCCAGGCTATGGACCGGGCTAAGTATGTTTCGGAGGAAATGGTTGACGATCACCAGTGTAAACGCCAGCACGACACCGCCGACGATAACGGACGACCAGAGGATTTCCTGCTCCCGGCTTTCGAGAACATTGGGGTTTACGCCGACTTCCACGGTGCCGACACGCAGGGCGCCGGCATTGCCGCTCCAACCGCCGGCAAACAGGTCACCTCCAAATTCGACCGGTTCCTGAAGAATTTCAGCGGTATGAACGCGGAAATCACCCTCGTTGATGGCACGGCGGTCGATGCCATGGCTGACAAATCCAAGTTCTGTTCCCGTTAAATCGGTAACACGGATCCAGTTTGCTTCGCTCCGTAACAGCGATTGTCGGAGCACCTGCTCAAGCGCACGCTTGTTGCCGGAAACAACAGCGTATTCCAGCGCTGGGGCAAGGCTGTCAGCCAGCAATTGATTATTCTTCTCCAGGTTTTCTCGTGCATCGTCCAGACGCGCGACGGTAAAAAAGACCATCAGGACAACAAACATGACCACTGCTGGTAAGGCGCCAAGCAATAGCAGTCTTGATGATAGCGATAAGCCGGTTTTCTTTGCCGGAGTCATTGTGATCCCTCCCGTGACTCAAGCAGGATTTGATCAACCGTGTCAGCGATGTCGTCCCGATCCGGTAACGGAATATTGAGCGATCGGGCCACCTGTTCATTAACTTGCACACGGTATTGATCCGGATACGCGGGCGGCGGGAACTGCCCGGTTTGCCGGTAGGCCTTCAGGGCTTCGGCGGCCTGTCTGGCCATTTCCGGGAAAGGCGCATAGCTGGAGGCCAGCGAGCCCGCCTTGACGTAACTCTGGTTGGGGCCAATCAGTATCTTGTTGCGCCGGTAAGCAGTCAGAAGGATGTGTTTGATATTTCTCGGGTTGTAAATGGCCTCGTCGTCGGCCGCCAACAGAAAGTCGCCATAACTCAGCGCACGGTTAAGGGTGGGAATCAGTTGCTCATTGGTGTCTGTGATGAAAACCCTTGCGTCCAGCTTGAACGCTTCAAGCTGTTCCAGAAGAGGTTCGTACAGGTCTGCCGACTCTGTGGTGGCCAACAGCGCGATTCGGGTCGCCTGGGGGAGAATGGCCTTGCCCGTCAGCGCCTGGCGGATTAATGGCACGTCCTTGTAGACAGCGCCAATCTGGCTACCCGTCTTATCCTCGTATTCTTTGACCAGCGACTTCTTTACGAGTAAAGCCAGTACGGGTTGTTTCGCATCCTGTTGGAGTACGCGGGAAAAAGCTTGGGGGCCGATAGCCAGTACAGGGGCATGATTTCCGGGCAGGTTTTTGCGGCTGGAGAGGGGCGTGAGATTGAATGCCGGGCCAACATTTTGCTTTATCTGGCGAATGACATACTGATCCAGCGCGTCGTTGCCGGAGCCGGCCACATACACGTCAGTCGCGCCGGCTGATTGCCCAAAAGTCAGTGCCGGCAGCCATAGCAGGACAAGCAGGCTGCACAGCCAGACCCGCCACCAAGCGAAGCTGCTTTCTGATTGCCTCTGGGCATCAATATCTGGGGTGGCTTTCATACCTTCCTGGTCATACGCTCCGTTTTGCCGTGACGGTCGTGGTTTTAGAACCGCACCGCAGCTTCTACAAAGAACTGGTTGTGGTGATCAATATTGTCGTCACGACCAAGTTCCGGGTTCCGGTTTAGATAATGCTGAATAGTGAATGCCAGCTCAGCATTGTATCGAGGCCCGAAGAATTGCTTGCTGATCCGGCCATCGATGCGTTCAAACTGTTCATGGAGCCTTTCGAACTGGTCGGCCCAGTAATAGGCAGCTGATATTTTCATGTACCACGGTAGATCCCGGATAATAGCCAGACTGCCGGAATGGGTGACGGACATACGCTCAAGCAGTTCTGCCTGTTCCTTTTGTTCTTCGGTATCCACATTGCCATTTTCATCAAGAATCGGATCACCCGTGTACCAAGTGTCCTGATCAAGGTAAGCATAGCTGGCACGCAGCGTCGTTGCAGGGTATTCCAGCATGGCTTCGACCTCAAACCCCTGCTGGTTGGCGGCCAGGCTGTTTGCCAGGGTCCAATCCCGAAGCTTGATGACGCCGCCGATCATATCTCTCAGCTCATCCCGGAAGCCCCGTACCTCGAGATAGAGCAGGGCTTCCTGCATCTGGAATTGCCCAAAGTAGCTGATTTCGTAGGAAGTAATGTTCTCTTCTCCCAGATCTTCACCAAGGGTTGTTAGGGCCATATAAGGGTTGATGTCGGCCATTGTGAGCCGGAACCCCTCAAGTGCAGAGAAATCATCGGGTGACACATTACGGAGGGTGTAGCCGTAATCCGGGTCCTGCTCAAAAGGGTCCGGCGTTCGAACGGCTTCCGAGTAGACGAAGCGGAGCGCCTGGCTGTCATTGAAGATAAAGTTGCTGGCAACCCGGGGTGAAAAATAGCTGTCATCGGTCGTGCTGGTGCGCTCCCAGTTGCCTCCGACATTCAGTGTCAGCCAGTTCCAGGGACTATATTCCATATTGCCGAAGTAGCGTGACTGGTAATTATCGACCCTTCCGTTGAAGTAGGTTTCTGAACGAAGTGTGTCCTTTCGGAATCCGGCACCGGTAACCAACTTCAGGTCGGGATTGACCAGAAGTGTGTCCTGAATCTCTAATTCTAGGCGCGTGTCTTCGTAATCGCCGTTAACATCGGCACTTAGGGTTGGTGGGTCGTCTTCCGGGTCCTCTGCGATAAAACAAAGAGGGTTGCCATTGGAGTCCGTTGCCAGAAGTGGAGGGCCGTCTTCATCTAGTAAACATTGCGCTGTGGCATTGCCCGCCAGTATTCCATAACGTTGTTCCCGAGAGAAATTCTCCACAGCAACTTGTATGTGGTAAAAGTGACTATTCGACAGATGGTGATTAAGCTTGGTCTGAACGTAGTAGTCCCTCTGGTCGATGTCAGGGTGTTCCACTGCGCCTAAGCCAGTACTTTTCCCTCGATCTTGTTCCTTGGTTCCATCAACCAATCCCGCCCTAAACTCCAGATTGGCCTGATCATTGAGTGTGGCCCGTGAATCCCAGGTGAGAAAATTCAGGTTGTGCCCATCGTGGAATTCATTGTCATCGCGTTTGGTGTCAAAGCCATCAAATTGCCGGTTCTCCAGGGTGAGCCGCCAGTCAACAACTTCTCCGGCATTGCCCAGGGAGCCAAAGGTTCTCTCGTAGCCACGGGAGCCGCGGCTGACATACGCCTCAATGCCGTCGGTGTCAGCTGGATCGCGGGTAATAATGTTGATGGTGCCCAAGAAGGCATTAATGCCATAGGCGGCCGAGTTAGGGCCCCGTGCAACCTCAATCCGTTCAATCATTTCCAGCGGAACCGGCATGCTCTCCCAGTCCATGTCCGACAGCGTGGCCCGGTGGGCGGTGCGGCCATCCACAAGCACCTGCATTCGGCGTTGTTCGTAATGACTGGTGCCGTGATAGGTCACAACCGGTTGATGACTGCCCACGAAGTTCACCGTCATGCCGGGCACCAGGCGGAAAACCTCATACAGATGCTTGATACCAAGATCCCGGATCAGGCTGCCTTCGATAATGGTTGTGCTGCCGGGCACGCGGGTCTTCGGCTGTCTCAGGCGGGTCGTGGTCAATACTTCCGGAACTGGTTCTTCAAAACTTACCGTGCTGGTATCAAACTCGGGTGGGGTTTCCTGAGCCGCAGCCGGGCCACTAACAGCGGTAAGAGTGCTGACAAAAAAAATGCCGGGCAAGTATCGGACGATCGGTTGGGCGAAAGAAGATGGCTGCTTTGTCATGAGTGCAATTCGTATTGTTCACGCCTGTCGTTTTATAATCCAACCGCAGTCCATTGCTGGCTGTGTGCGTTCATCCTAAGTGACGCAGATTAATTTGTCTCCATAAACGATAGATAAATGCCGAATCGGAGTGGCCATTTTATGAATTGCTGGGAAATTCTGGGGATCGAGCCCACCAACAATCGCGACCGAATCCGTGAGGCCTATGATCGGCAAATGAAGTTTGCCTCAGGGGAGGACGCCCAGGCACTGGATCGTGCGTTCCGGGAAGCAACCGGAGAAGTGCCGCCGGCGTCGGAGCCAGCTCCTGAGCATTCGGGCGAGGCGCCCCAGTCAGAGCCCGTGGACGATTCCCTTGACGCCAATGATGCCCAGATTGCCCGGGAAGTGATTATTCAGATCAAGGCGCTGCTGAATGATGATCGCCGCCAGCAGGATGTGGGTATCTGGAAGGCGATTCTGTGTGAGCCGCCGGCCGATCAGTTGCCGATTCGCCGGGAAATCGCCCGTTCCCTCGAGCCACAGCTGCGCCCGATGGCGGAGAACGGCAACTTTACCCAGCCGGTAGCAAAATTCCTGGGCGACTGGTTTGATTGGTTCAGTGTCAGCGAGGCCAACCGGCAGCCAGTGCCGGACCAGCCAGACCCGAGAAACTATCCGGAGCCCCGGGTCGGGCAGAGCCAGGACTCGGACGATGCGCCCGAACAGCCGCCCCAGATGATGAATTTCTGGCCGGCTGTGATCGGCTGGATTGTCGGGTTGGCAATATTAGCCGCGATCTTCGGTGGGATGGGTGGCGGCAGCTGACGCCTGCTCAATCTTTACCCGGTAACGCTCGGCCAGGATGGCGCCGACGATCACCTGGATCTGGTTGTAGCACATGATCGGCAGCACGATCATGCCAAAGCCGGGGTGCCCGGAGAACAGCACCTTGGCCATCGGCAAGCCTGAGGCCAGGCTCTTCTTTGAGCCGCAGAACACAACGGCGGCTTCGTCTTCCAGGCTGAAGCCCAGCTTTCTTACCATCAGCCGGGCAATGAACATGAACAGCGCCAGCAGTGCGAAACACAGCACAATGGTGAACACGATGGCCTGGATTGGCAGCTTCTGCCACAACCCGCTCTCCACTGAGTGGGAAAAGGCCGAGTAAACGATAATCCAGATCACGCTCTTGTCATAACGTGCCATAAAGGATTCATTTCGGGCGAGAATTCCGCCCAGCCAGGGCCTCAGCGCGTGCCCGACCGCAAAGGGAAGTAACAGCTGGAGCACAATATCCTTCAGTGCCTCGGCGACAGAAAAGTCCCCCGCACCCGACGTGGAAACCAATAGCAGCAGCAGGAAAGGCGTCAGCATCATGCCAAACACGTTCGAGGCTGCTGCGCTGCAGATGGCGGCGGGTACATTGCCTTTTGCCATGGCGGTGTAGGCAATGGATGAAGACACCGCTGATGGCAGTACCCCCAGATAGAGAAATCCCAGCCCCAGATCTTTCGGCATCCAGCTTGGGATAATGTCGCTCAACCCGTTGATCGGGAGTGCAATCAGCGGGAAGAAAACAAACGTTAATGCCGTAATCAGGATATGCAGCCGCCAGTGTGTGGCGCCCGCTATGATCTGCTGCCGCGACAGCGCCGCACCATGAAAGAAAAACAGCAAGGCCACGGCTACGGTACCAACGGTGCCCAGTATGTCCGCCGCCTGACCGGTTACCGGCAGGAAGGAGGCCAGGACAATGGCGCCCAGCAACAGCAGGGTGAAGGTATCTATCCGCAATTTCATGGCAATTCCCCCCGCTGCTGAAGAGCCTGGAGGCTGGGGGAGAGCAGGGCGCGTGACAGGGATTCCGCTTTGTCCGCATCCTTGCGGCGGATGGCCGCCAACAGTAGCTCATGATCTTCCTGGCTGGGTTCTGGCAATTCCGAGTCGGTTTCCGTTTGTTCGATGGTCTGGCTGACGGCATTGGCAAAGTAGTCGTAAAGCTCGATCAGTGCCGTGTTATGGGATGCCTTGACCAGTGCATGGTGAAATCGCTCGTCGTGGCGAATGCGCTCGGCGATATCGGTGCCTGCGCCGGCCCGGGCGTCCAGTGCCGTGGTCATCATTTTGAGATCTGTGTCTGTTCGCCGGGCAGCCGCCAGTCGCGCTGCCTCGGTTTCCAGCATGATCCGCACTTCGATCTGTTCCGCCAGCCGGGTACGCGCAATGCGCCGTAGTGTTTCGCCCGCATCGCGATTGGCTCGCACGTAGGTACCGTCGCCCTGGCGGGTTTCCAGCATACCGACATGGGCCAGCACGCGAACCGCCTCCCGAATGGTGTTTCTGCTGATGCCCAGCGCATCTGACAATTCCGCTTCAACGGGCAGGCGCGTACCAACAGGCCACTCACCGTTTTCAATGTTCTGGCGCAGGCTTTCGATGGCTGTATCCACCAGGGAGCCTTTTCGAATTTTTGTAAGCATATCCTTTGATCCTTTCAGCGTATAACCCAATCATCCTATGTTTGAAATGAAAGCACAACCAGACTCGAAAACCGTCAGTGAAGATAAAGAAAAAGCCAGCGGCCGGGTAATCAGTCGCGCTGGCCAGAATCGCTCAAGGAAAGAGCTTGGGATCAGGGATGGGCAGTGGCACTTGTTGGATAATGCCAGTCCACGGTACGCGGCTGGTTCCTGCCATTGGTGAACAGGTGGCCGATATCGGGCACCGCGTACCACAGATCACCCCGGGCTGGAGCCTGGTGCGCAAATTCATTGTGGCTCATACCAATTTCCCACAGTTCGGTGCTGTGCCAGCCTTCCGGCTGTAGCTCAACGCGAACCTCAGAGCCTATCAGGCTGACGGATTCGATGCGCAACGGCAGGCGTGCGTGGGCCGACGGCGAACGTGCCAACTGAACCTCGTGGGGGCGCATGTACAGTTGCGCCTCCTGATCGCCTTGAACGCTGGGCAGGGATACCCAGGCATCGCCCTGGGTCAGCTTCTGGTTTTTCAGGCTGCCTTCCAGCACGTTGACGTGGCCGAGGAAGTCGAAGACGAAACGGCTTTCCGGGCGGGCATAGAGAGTCGCCGGCTCGTTCACCTGTTCCACCTGGCCATGGCTCATTACCACCACCTGATCAGAGAGTTCCAGTGCTTCTTCCTGGTCGTGGGTCACGAAAATGCTGGTGAAATGGAATTCGTCGTGCAGCGCCCGCAGCCAGCGGCGCAGGTCCTTGCGCACCTTGGCATCCAGCGCGCCGAACGGCTCGTCCAGCAACAGGATGCGGGGTTTGGTGGCCATGGCCCGCGCCAGTGCCACGCGCTGTTTTTGCCCGCCGGAGAGCTGCGTCGGGTACCGGTTGGCCAGGTCCGGCAGCTGGATCATCTCAAGCAGTTTATTGACTCGCTCGCGGATCTCTGTTTTTGACGGCCGCTGTTTACGGGGCAGGGATTCCAGGCCAAAGGCAATGTTCTCGGCGACCGTCAGGTGCTTGAAGAGCGCATAGTGCTGGAACACAAAACCGATGTTACGGTCCC
>ERZ1673962.491-NODE-491-length-26979-cov-4.136012_pt1 | contig 26979 bp, 24 predicted proteins | sample MGYA00580188_ERZ1673962 | MGnify/ENA primary metagenome ERZ1673962 (study PRJEB41334, sample SAMN05608104) | rock metagenome | biome: terrestrial subsurface; feature: shale formation; material: shale | place: USA: Pennsylvania ... | reverse complement strand
GGCCGCGCGCTCCTCGGCGCCGGCCAATAGATCCATCTTGTTGCCGACCAGAATCGCCTCGACACCGATGAGCTCGGCGGCGACCAGATACTGATCGATCAGATAGCCGCTCGGCTCCGGTTCCGGGGCGATGAGAATGGCGAGCCGTGTCAGATTGGCCGCGAGCGGCTTGTCGCGCCCGCTGTAGTCGGGTCGGCTCAGGGTGCTGATGCGCGGCAGGGTGGCTGTCACCACACCCTGGCCATCGGGCAGACGCTGCCAGACGACGCGATCACCGCACACCACATACCCGATGTTCCGGCGCGCCAGACAGTGGATCAGATGGCCGTGCGCGTCCTCGACCGCCAGATTGGCGCCGTGCCGGACGACGACCCGGCCTTCCTCCGGCTCCAGCTCGTCGTCGAGTTCGGCCAGCGCCTGTTCGGGCCGCGCGGCGAGCCGTTCGCGGCGGCGTTCCTGGATGGCTTGAATGCGCTCGATCTGGCGCTCAGAGAGTCGTCGCTTGGCCACAGGGTCAGCCGACCCGGCCGGCGGCGCAGGGCCGAGGGTTCAAACCGCTCACGGCAGCGTGACCGGCACCGGCGGCTGCCAGTCAGCGGCGCGATGCTCGGCGACCACCGTGGTATAGATGCCGCCACGCACGTTGAATTCGGCGGTCAGGCGCATGAAGCGCGGTGCCGTGGCCTCGACCAGATCACCGAGAATGCGGTTGGTGACGGCCTCGTGGAAGGCGCCCTCGTCACGATAGGACCAGACATAGGTCTTGAGCGCCTTCAGCTCGACGCACTTCTGCTCGGGGACGTATTCGAGCATCAGCTCGGCGAAGTCCGGCTGGCCGGTCTTGGGGCAGAGACAGGTGAACTCGGGCACCCGGATGCGGATCGTATAGTCGCGCTCGGGCTGGGGATTGGGGAAGGTTTCGAGCGACTTGCTCGGGGCGCTGGGCATGAAGAGACTCTCCGCTGAACTGACAGGAATAGGCTGACCGTCGACTCGGTCGGCTGATTGGGAACCTATTATATAATGATTCGTTCCGCGTCTCGCCGGACGCGGGCGCTTTTCCAAAAACATGAGTTCAGACGGGGGACTTCCATTTCATGGACAACAGCAGTGAGTTGGCCCGCTTCAACATGATCCAGCAGCAGATCCGGCCCTGGGGCGTGCTCGACGACCGGGTGCTGGAGGTGATGGGCACGGTCGAGCGCGAGCGCTTCGTGCCGGATGCCTATCGGGCGCTGGCCTATGCCGACATCGAGATCCCCAACGGCAACGGTACCCTCATGCTTGCGCCCAAGGTGGTCGGTCATCTGTTGCAGGCGCTCGCCGTCCAGCCGGGCGATCGGGCGCTGGAGATCGGCACGGGGTCGGGTTATGTCGCCGCCTGTCTGAGCCGGCTCGGTGCGCGCGTGATCAGTCTGGAGATCGACCCGATGCAGGCGGCCGAGGCGGCCGAGCGGCTCGAAGCACTCAAGTTCGACTGGGTCGAGGTTCGTGAGGGGGATGGTCTGGCCGGACCCGTGAGCGGGGCGCCGTTCGACGCGATCGCCGTCAAGGGCTCGATGCCGACCGAGGACGCGCTACCGATGCTGCGTGAGCAGCTGACCATCGGCGGACGGCTGTTCTGCATCCTGGGCACGGCACCCGCGATGGAGTGTGTGTGCGTGACCCGCGTCGGGCGCCACGACTATCGGCGCGAGTCGCTGTTCGAGGTCGAGGTGGCACCGCTGCGCAATGCGCCCGAGCCGGCCGGTTTCGAATTCTAGTCGTGGTGCGAGGCCCCGGATCTCCGGGGCCTCGACGTTCCGTCAGCCGCTGATCTCGGCCGTGGCACTCTGGCTCTCGCCCGTGTTGTCGGTCCAGGCGATCTCGATCGGATCACCGACGGCGCCGCCCTTGAACTTGAACGACAGATAGGGGTTCTTGGAGACGCCGCCGCTCCAGGACGTCTTCATCACCACGGCTCCCTTGACCTTGCACACCACTTCCCGGATGAAGTGCGCCGGGATGACTTCGTTGGTCTTGCTGTCCTTGCGCAGGCCGGTCTCCATCGGGTGGCTCATCAGACACTTGACGGTCGTCTCGTCACCCTCGAGCTTGGCGCGGATCTTGATGTCGGACATCGTCTCGACTCCTCGTGTTCGTTATGTAGTCTTGGATACCTGAGAGGCGGGCGCGCGCGGCCGGTCAGCCGCCGCAGCCGCCGATCGTCACCTTGACGTTCTTGGCGTTTTTGTAGAGCTTGTCGCCCGCCTTGACCACGGCGATGACGTCGGCGGTCTCGGCCATCTTGATGCGGGTGGAGACGAAGGGGATCACGGACGGGTCGACGAATTCGAAGGACGCGATCAGCGGCGACTGGTTCTTGGCGGCGATGATACTGATGGACGTGACACCCTCCAGATCGGTCTCGACCGTCACCGGAACCACGGCACCGTTCTCGGCGATGTCCGGGGCCTTGATCTTGATCCGGTCGCTGTCCTCGGCCGAGTCGCTGCCGAGCAGACCCGTCATGGCCGTCGGGACGTCCTTGGCCTGGAAGGCTGCCGCGTTCCAGTCGGCGAAGGCGCGCGGCGCGATTAGTCCGGCGCCGACGACCGCTCCGGCGGCCAGCGAGCCCTTGACGAGTGTCCGGCGTTTGGCATCGATCATGGTTTTTCTCCTCTCTTGTCTTTGCGTTTGGCTTCGCGTTCTTCTTCTTTCCAGATTTCGAGCCGCGCCTGGATGCGCGCCGCCTCATGGTAGGGGAGGTCGCGCTGACGCAGTGCGATCTCGAGCTGACGGATCGCCGGCTCGCGGTCGCCCTCGGCATAGAGCTTCTCGGCGCGGAAACGGTGGGTCGCCGACTTGTTGCCCGCGCGAAAGGCCGCCTGCTCCAGCTTATCGTACAACATGGGATTGCCGGGGCGCAGTCGCGCCACGGCGGTCAGCTCGTCGATGGCCTGAGCCGGACGGCCGGCTTTCATCAGCGCCTCGGCATAGGCCACGCGTAGCGGCCAGTGGCTCGGCGACAGACCCACGGCCTGCCCCAGGTTGCGCACGGCGCGCTCGACCTGCCCCTGTTCGAGATCGAGCCGGGTCTCCAGGACGATGAACTCGGGCAGGCTGGAGTGCGATTGCATGGCCGTGGCCAGGGCCGCGCGAGCGGCATCGAACTGACCCGCGCGCGTCAGGGCCAGCGCATAGCCATAGTGTTCGGCGACGGCATTGCGATGCCGGCCCTCGCGCAATGTGTCGCGGAAATGGGCGACGGCCTGCTCCGGGCGCTTGTAGGAGCGCTCGCGCAGGGCTGCGCGCGCGAGCTGAAAACGCAGACTGTCGGGGCGTTGCTGCGCGCCGAAGTCGTCGGCCCGGCCGAGCGCCTCGGCGATGCGGTTGGCGTTGACCGGATGGGTGCGCAGAAACTCGGAGGCGTTGTTCTCGTAGACACGGCTGGACTTCGACAGCCGCTCGAAGAAACCGGCCATGGCATAGGGATCGAAGCCCGCCTTGTCCAGGGTCGTGATGCCGAGCCGGTCGGCCTCGTGTTCGTTCTCGCGCGTGAAGTTGATCTGGCGTTGCAGGGCGGCGGCCTGGACACCAATCATCGCGGCGGCCCCGGCGTCGGCCGAGACCTGGGCGCCGAGGATGGCGGCGGCGATCATCAGGGCCATGGTCGGGACGGTCATCTTGCTCTGGTCTTCCAGCCCGCGCAGCAGATGACGCTGAGTGACGTGCGCGATCTCGTGGGCCATGACGGCGGCCAGTTCGCTCTCGGTCTCGGCGGCGAGGATGAGTCCGGCATAGACCCCGATGTTACCGCCCGGTCCGGCGAAGGCATTGATCACCGACTGGTCGATGACGAAGAAGTTGAAGCGTCCCGTGGCGTCGCGGTCGGCCGCGACCAGGGTGTTGCCGAGCGATTCGATGTAGTCGGTCAGGAGCGGGTCGTCGAGGACCGGCAACGACTCACGCACGCGGCGCATGAAAGCCTGGCCCAGACGCGCCTCGGCGCCCGTGGTCATGAGCGTGTCGGCCGAGCTGCCCATGTCGGGGAGACGGTAGTCCTGGGCCTGGAGCTGGGGCAGGCCGGCCAGGAGCAGGGCGCCAAAGGCGATCGACGGCCGTTTAAGGCGATGAAGAAGGGCTGTCCGTATCATCAGGAAGACGTTTCTTGTGCTGAACGCGGTTCAATTGAGCTGAATACGCTGTCCCCAGGGCACTGGGGCGCGACCCTTGACCAGCCAGATCACCGGATAGGGCGGTTCGCGCTCGGGGAATTCGCCCTGCGCATCGGTGAAGTAGACCAGCAGATCGGGTCGTCTGTCCTGGCGCTCGATCCAATCGAACACCGGCCTGAAGCTGGTTCCGCCGCCCCCCTGTAGACGCTCGGGACGCACGAAGGTTTCCCAGGGCTCGAACTGGAAAGGCGCGTCCGGCGCCAGCGCACGATCACAGGGCAACAGCGTGACGCGCGCCCGGATCTGGCCTTTGAGCGCGTCGATCTCGCCGATGAACGCGCTCAATTCGCCGTCCTGGATCGACCCCGAGGTGTCGATCGCCACCACCAGCTCGGCCTGCTGGCCGCGCAGTCCCGGCAGGATGAACTCGCCCTCGCGGCGCGATGGACGCTGATAGCTGTAGTCCTCGCGCGCGATCGCCGTCAGATGACGCGCCAGCAGCATCCGCCAGGGCAGGCTGGGCTGGAGCAGATGGTCGATCTGACGTGCCAGTTCACCGGCGAGCTTGCCGGCCTGCAAGGCCTGCTGAGCCGCACCGGCCAGCCGCTGGCGCCATTGTACGGCCAGCCGTTCGCGTTCGTCGGCGCTGAGTGATTCGGGCCGCTGAGGCGTCTCGTCCGGACGCTGCCGGCTGCCGCCCCGGCGCTCGTCGCGGTCATAGGCATGGGTGTCGAGCGTCTCCGAGTCGTCCCGTTCGTCGATGAGCGGATAGATCTCCTCGGCGGTCAGGCCCCGGTAGAGCGGCATCACCAGGGCGTTCGGCGGGGGCGTCAGGCCGTCCTCGATCAGCAGCGGATTGATCGCATAGTCACAGGCCAGATCCCAGCGATGACGCTGACGATGGCCGCGCCGCGCGAAATGCGACAGGGCGCAGTGCAACGCCTCGTGGGCGAGCATGAACTGGGTCTGTTCCAGGCTCAGCGAGTCGATATAGGCCGGATCGTAATAGAAGGCGCGCGCGTCCGTGGCCGTGGTACGGCACCAGTCGCCCGTCGCCGCGCGCAGCGGCAGACGCAGCACCAGGGCGCCGAGAAAGGGTTTGTCCAGGATCAGCCGGGTGCGCGCCGCCGTGAGCTTGGTCTCGATGGCGCTGAGGTCGGGCGTGGTCTCAGGCATGGAGCATCACGTCCGCGACCGACTGCGCCCAGCCGGCGAAGGCCGGCACCTCGAACAGCCGTCCGCCGATCGCCCGGTGCAGATCCGAAACCAGCATCACGCCCATCTCGCGCTCGGGGAAGCGTCCGGCATAGTCGAGGATGTGGCCGATGACCGTCTGGCCGTCCGGCGTGTCGAGCGCGCGGATCGCCCGTCCGACCAGCGCGGCGGCGACGGCATACTGGAGATCGATCTCGCGCGGGACGGAGACCAACTCGCCGCGCGTGATGGCGTCGAGATCCGGCATCTGGTCGAGGTTGGCGACGAAGGCGCTCAGCTCGATTCCGGCCGCCGGTCCCACGCAAGCTTGCAGCGCGCCCGGCAGGAGATCGGGCGCATCGGCGAACTTCCTGAGCGCGCGATGGGCGAACTCCCAGGAGCGCGGCGAGGGGAAAGCCACCGGATTGTGCGCCGGATCGAAGTCGAACAGGAGTTCGGGCCGAAAACGCAGGAAGGCGATGACCTGCTCGTCGATGCCGCTGGCATAGGCCCAGGCCGCCCAGTCGTCGAGATGGGTCTCGACCTCGAAGTGCGAGAAGCGGTTGGCGAGCGGCGCGGGCATGCTGTAGGTCACGCCGCGATCGCCCTGGCGGTTGCCGGCGGCGAAGATCGCCCAGCCGTCCGGGACGCGGTACTCGCCGAGGCGTCGGTCGAGGATCAGTTGATAGGCGGCGGCTGAGACCACGGGCGGGGCCGAGGTGATCTCGTCGAGAAAGAGCACGCCGTTCGGTCCGTGACGCTCGACGTCCGGCAGCATGGCAGGCACGGCCCATTCGACCCGCTCGCCCTGGCGGAAGGGGATGCCGCGCAGATCGCTCGGCTCCATCTGCGACAGCCGGATGTCGATCACAGGCACGTCATGGCGCGCGGCGATCTGGGCCACCATCTGTGACTTGCCCACGCCCGGCGGTCCCCATAGCATCACGGGCGTGTGATGGCCGTCGGCCGTGCTGAGGAATTCGCGATCCAGAACGCGGAGCAGTTGGGCGGGGCGCATGGTGGGGCTGAGTCCTCCGGTCGGGCAGGGTATGGATTCCAGCCAAGATGCGTGCACGGTCGGCGCTTCGCAAGTCCGGGCGTTGCGGAACCGGGCGCGGTGCGCCATTCATCCAAGCATACTTGTCGCCTATTAGAAAAACGCTGTATTCTTATCCCCCTTCTCGTCCCCGTGATCGCGCCCCGTGCTCGGGCGGCGTTCCGTCCGAGAGTGTAGCGAGAGAGGACAAGGCGGCCACGACCGGTGACGATCGGCCCGCCTCATAACGAAATCGAGTTGGTGAAGTCCCCCGACGACTGAGCCCTCACCCAATGAAATTGCTCGGAGACCGGAAATGAATCAGTTCTACTACGATGCCGTCACCAAGATGGAACAGCTGGGCGTCGACGACGAGTACATCCAGGGTTGGCAGTGTGGTTTCCTGCAGAACCCCAAGCGTGAGGAGCAACGCCTCACCGAAGCCTATGAAGCCGGTTACAGCGACGGCGAAGAGAAGACCACCGACAACTTCGAGCAGTGGGTCACGGCCTGATTGCCGTCCGGCTTTCCCGTTCGACCCTCCCGCGTCCAGAGCCACGCCGACCATATGCGCGGCGCCCCTTGGCGGGGCGCGGTTTCATTCAAGACTCCAGATCCTTACAACGCCGCGATCTTTGCACGTTGTGCTTGCAGATTGGCGATCGCCGCCGCGTGCTCGGCGAGCTTGGCCCGCTCCTTGTCGACCACGGCCGCCGGGGCCTTGTCGACGAAGGCCGGATTGGCGAGCTTGGCCTCGGTGCGGGCGATGTCGTCGGTCAGACGCGCGATCTCCTTGTCCAGACGCTTCAATTCAGCGTCCTTGTCGATCAGGCCCGCCATCGGGATCAGGATCTTCATCGATCCGACCAGGGCGATGGCCGACTCGGGCGCCTGTGATTCGTCGTCGAGCACCGTGATCGACTCGGTGCGGGCGAGGAAGTCGAGATAGGGCCGCGCCGTCTCCAGCCAGTGGCGTTCCTGCTCGGTCGCGTCGACGACCAGGATCGGCAGCGGCTTGCCTGGGGCGATGTTCATCTCGCCCTTGATGCGCCGGATGCCGAGGATGCATTGCTTGACCCAGTCGATCTCGCCGACGGCCTGGGCGTCTTCGGCGGACGGATCGCGCGTGGGGTAGGGCGCCAGCATGAGGGTGTCACCTTCGACCCCGGCGAGTGGTCGCACCTTCTGCCAGATCTCCTCGGTGATGAAGGGCATGATCGGGTGGGCGAGACGCAGCAGGGTTTCGAGCGTCCGAACCAGGGTGCGTCGGGTGCCGCGCTTGGCCGCATCCGAAGACTGCGCGCCGGTCAGTACCGGCTTGGACAGTTCCAGATACCAGTCGCAGAACTCGTTCCAGGTGAAGTCGTAGAGCGCCTGTGCGGCCAGGTCGAAGCGGTAGACGTCGATGGACTCGGTGACGGTGCCGATGGTGCGGTCGAGTTCGGCGCGAATCCAGCGATCCGCCGCGCTCAGTTCGACCGGCTCAGACCCCAGGCCGCAGTCCTGCCCCTCGGTATTCATCAGCACATAGCGCGAGGCGTTCCAGAGCTTGTTGCAGAAGTTGCGATAGCCCTCGGTGCGTTGCAGGTCGAACTTGATGTCGCGTCCGGTGGTGGCGAGCGCGGCGAAGGTGAAGCGCAGCGCATCAGTGCCGAACGCCGGGATGCCGTCGGGGAAGTCCTTGCGCGTGTCGCGGGTGATCTTCTCGGCCAGATGCGGCTGCATCATGCCCTTGGTGCGCTTCTCGACCAGGGATTCCAGGTCGATGCCGTCGATCAGATCGATGGGGTCGAGCACGTTACCCTTGGACTTGGACATCTTGTCGCCGTTCTTGTCGCGCACCAGTCCATGGATGTAGACCTCGCGGAAGGGCACGTTCCCCATGAACTTCAGCCCCATCATGATCATCCGCGCGACCCAGAAGAAGATGATGTCGAAGCCCGTGACCAGCACTGAGGTCGGATAGAAGGTCTTGAGCCGCTCGGTGTCCTCCGGCCAGCCGAGGGTGCTGAAGGGCCAGAGCGCGGAGCTGAACCAGGTGTCGAGCACGTCCTCGTCCTGGCGCAGTGTGACCTCGGGGCCGAAGCCGTGTTTGGCGCGCACTTCGTCCTCGGAGCGTCCGACATAGACGTTGCCTTCGCTGTCGTACCAGGCCGGGATGCGATGGCCCCACCAGATCTGGCGGCTGATGCACCAGTCCTGGATGTTGCGCATCCACTCGAAATAGGTGTTCTTCCAGTTGTCGGGGACGAAGCGGATGTCGCCGTTCTCGACGGCGGCGATGGCCGGCTCGGCGAGCGGGGCGACGCGCACGTACCACTGGTCGGTCAGATAGGGCTCGATGACCGCGCCCGAGCGGTCGCCGCGCGGCTGCTGGAGGCGGTGATCCTTGACGGCGGCCAGGAGTCCGGCGGCTTCGAGATCGGCGACGATGCGCTTGCGGGCCTCGTAGCGGTCGAGTCCGATATAGGCCGCCGGCAGGAGCTGGCCTTCTTCCGGTTCGTTGGCGCGGATGGCGGCGTCGGGCGTGAAGATGTTGATCAGACCGCCATGCGGCTGTTCAGCGATGGCGGTCTCGTCGCGATGGCGCAGCCAGACCTGATGGTCGTTGAAGTCGTGCGCCGGGGTGATCTTGACGCAGCCGGTGCCGAACTCGGGGTCGGCGTGCTCGTCGGCGATGATAGGGATACGCCGTCCGGTCAGCGGCAGCGCGACGAAGGCGCCGATCAGGTGTTTGTAACGCTCATCGTCCGGGTTCACCGCCACCGCGCAGTCGCCGAGCAGGGTCTCGGGGCGGGTGGTGGAGACGACCAGATATTGCGGGCCGGCAGCGCCCGGCGGCTGGACGATGGGATAACGCATCTCCCACATGAAGCCGCTTTCTTCCTCCGACAGCACTTCGAGATCCGACACCGCCGTGTGCAGCACCGGATCCCAGTTCACCAGCCGCTTGCCGCGATAGATCAAGCCTTCTTCGTAGAGCCGCACGAAGACCTCGCGCACCGCCTCAGAGAGACCTTCGTCCATGGTGAAGCGCTCGTGCGCCCAGTCGAGCGAGGCGCCCATGCGCCGCAGCTGGCGGGTGATGGTGCCGCCGGATTCGGCTTTCCACTCCCAGATGCGCTCGATGAAGGCGTCGCGCCCGTAATCGTGGCGCGTCTTGCCCTCGGCCTCGATCAGACGCTCGACGACCATTTGCGTCGCGATGCCGGCGTGGTCGGTGCCGGCCTGCCAGAGTGTCGGCTCGCCCTTCATGCGGTGATAGCGCGTCAGGGCATCCATGATGGTGTCCTGGAAAGCGTGGCCCATGTGCAGGCTGCCGGTGACGTTCGGCGGCGGGATCATGATGCAGTAGGCGCCGTTGCCGACGTCGCTCGCGGCCGGGACGAAATGGCCGCGTTCCTCCCAGTGGCGGTACCAGTGGGCTTCGAGGGTTTGGGGGTCGTAGTTCTTGTCCAGCATGGTGATCGGGCTCGTGGTCGGGCGCTGCGAAAATGACGCAGTATAACCCATGGCCGAAAGGCGCTCGTGGCCGCGATGGTGGCTGGAGGCGCGTCCTGAAACCGGCCGCCGCCCGTGCGCTCGAAGGGGTTGCAAAGGGCTTCGCCGAATGTTCGACTTCAAGATACGAGATACCCCCAGCGCCCCGGAATATGGCAGCATGTCGCCTGGAGCGCCAGACCCATCACACCAACCAAAGAGAAGAGGCGGACCCCATCGATGGACACTACGACTCAGTATGTCTTTGCGTTCGAGGACGGCGATGGAAAGGACAAGAAGCTGCTCGGCGGCAAGGGTGCCAACCTGTGCGAGATGACCCAGATCGGGCTGAACGTCCCGCCCGGATTCGTCATCTCCACGGCGGCCTGTCTGGAGTATCTCGACGAACCCAAGCGCGCCCTGCCGCCCGGCCTGATCGAACAGGTCCATGAGCAGATGCGCGCCCTGGAGCAGAAGACCGGCAAGGGCTTTGGCGACCCGAACGATCCGCTGCTGGTCTCGGTGCGCTCGGGATCGGCGATGTCGATGCCGGGCATGATGGACACCATCCTCAACCTGGGCCTCAACAGCGCGACCCTGCAAGGCGTGATCCGTGCCACCGATGATCCGCGCTTCGGTTATGACGCCTATCGGCGCTTCATCCAGCTCTTCGGCAAGGTCGCGCTCGGCGTGCCCGACGACGCCTTCGACAAGGAATTCGCCGCCATCAAGGAGGCCGCCCACGCCAAGCAGGACGTCGATCTCTCGGCCACGGATCTGCGCGAGACCTGCGAGCGCTTCCTCAAGGTGGTCGAGGACACCACGGGACACCCCTTCCCGACCGACCCCTATCAGCAGCTCGAAATCGCCATCAAGGCCGTCTTCAACTCCTGGTCCGGCAAGCGCGCGGTCGACTATCGCAAACAGTTCAACATCACCCCGGACATGGCCAACGGCACGGCGGTCAATGTCGTGACCATGGTGTTCGGCAACCGTGGCGACGATTCGGCCACCGGCGTGGCCTTCACCCGCAATCCGGCCACCGGCGAGAACAAGCTCTACGGCGAATATCTGGTCAACGCCCAGGGCGAGGACGTGGTCGCCGGCATCCGCACGCCCAAGCCGCTCGACCGGCTCAAGGTCGAGATGCCCGATCTGGCCGACCAGCTCGATGAACTGCGCGACAAGCTCGAAAGCCACTATCGCGAGGTTCAGGACTTCGAGTTCACCATCGAGCAGGGCCAGCTCTACTGTCTCCAGACCCGCAACGGCAAGATGAACACGGTCGCCATGGTGCGCACCTCGGTCGAGATGGAGCGTGAGGGGCTGATCAGCAAGGAACAGGCGCTGTTGCGCATCGCGCCCGAGTCGCTGGAACAGATGCTGTTCCCGCGTCTGGACCCCAACGTCAAGGCCGAGGCGGTCGCTCAGGGGCTGCCGGCCTCGCCGGGCGCGGCCTCCGGTATCGCGGTGTTCGACGCCGACCGCGCCGAGCATCTGGGCAAGGGCCAGGGGCTGAAGGTCATCCTGGTGCGCGAGGAGACCAAGCCCGAGGACATCCACGGCTTCTTCGCCTCCGAAGCCATCCTGACCTCGCGCGGCGGCAAGACCTCGCACGCGGCCGTGGTCGCGCGCGGCATGGGCAAGCCCTGTGTCGCCGGCGCCGAGGGCATCAGCGTCGACGTCGACCGGCGCGAGGCGCGCGTCGGTCTGACCAGCTTCAAGGAAGGCGACGTCATCACCATCGACGGCACCTCGGGCAAGGTCTACCTGGGCGCGATCCCGACTGTGGAACCGGACTTCACGCCCGAGCTGCACACCCTGCTCGGCTGGGCCGACGAAATGTCCAAGCTCAAGGTGCTGGCCAATGCCGACACCCCGGACGACGCACGGCGCGCGCGTCGCTATGGCGCAGTCGGCATCGGTCTGGCGCGCACCGAGCGCATGTTCAACGACGTCGAGCGCCTGCCGATCGTCATCGAGATGATCGTCGCTGAGACGCCGGAAGCGCGCCAGGAGGCGCTCGACCGACTGCTGCCCTTGCAGCGTCAGGACTTCCATGACCTGTTCGAGGTGATGTCGCCTCATCCTGTCACCATCCGCCTGCTCGATCCGCCGATCCACGAGTTCCTGCCCGATGAGCATGTGCTCGAACGCGAGTTGTCGGAACTGCGGGCACTGGCGCAGAGCGCGCGCGGCGTGACGGTGCTGGCCGGGGCGATGGGGCTGCTGCATGCCTCCGAGAGCCTGCGCCGCGAGGTCGAGACCGCGCGTCACATGGTCGATCCGACCGTGGTCGAGGAGGCGATCGCCAAGAAGGAGGCGATGCTCAAGAAGGTGCGCGCCCTCTACGAGACCAATCCCATGCTCGGTCATCGCGGCGTGCGCCTTGGCATGACCTTCCCCGAGATCTACCGGATGCAGGTGCGCGCCATCCTGGAAGCGGCGGCCGAGTGCGCCAAGTCGGGCATCGAGGTCCATCCGCAGATCAAGGTGCCGCAGGTCTGTACCGTGCAGGAGCTGCGCAAGGTCAAGGAGTATGTCGACAGCATCCATGCCGAGGTCGCCGCGCGTTACGGCAAGCCGGTCAGATTCCAGTTCGGTACCATGATCGAGGTGGTCCGCGCCTGTATGCGCGCCGACTCGCTGGCCGAGGAGGCCGAGTTCTTCTCCTTCGGCACCAACGACCTGACCCAGGCGACCTTCTCCTTCTCGCGCGAGGATGCCGAGAACAAGTTCCTGCCGCTCTACAACCAATCGGGTCTGTTGCAGGACAATCCCTTCGACGTGCTCGATGTGAAGGGCGTGGGCAAGCTGATGCAGCTGGCCGTGGAGTGGGGGCGGGCGGTCAAGCCCGATCTGCATGTCGGCATCTGCGGCGAGCACGGCGGGCATCCGGCCTCGATCGCCTTCTGTCATCAGGCCGGGTTGGACTATGTGAGCTGCTCGGGTCCGCGCGTGCCGATCGCGCGTCTGGCGGCGGCGCACGCGGCCTTGAAGTCGGCGCCAACCCCGAACGCCTGAGGTTGATGCGATGGATCTCGATGCACTGAATGCCGCCTTCGCCCTCCCTGATGTCCTGCGCTTCGTCGAAGGGCGGGGCGGTCTGACGCTGATCGAGATCGACAACGGTCTGGCGCGGGCGAGCCTGACCACGCATGGGGCTCAGGTGTTGTCCTATCGCCCGGCCGAGGCGCGCGATGATCTGCTGTTCGTCAGCGAGCGCGCCTATTTCGCGCCGGACCGGGAGATCAAGGGCGGCGTGCCCATCTGCTGGCCCTGGTTCGGGCGCGACCCCGCTGAACCGGAGCGGATCATCCACGGCTTTGTGCGTCTGCGCGACTGGTCGGTGCTGGCGTGCGAGACACGGCCCGATGGCGCGACCTGGGTGCGGTTCGGTCTGGCCGACGAGGCCGAGACGCACGCGCTCTGGCCGCATTACTTCAATCTCTGGGTCGAGGTGACGGTCGGTGCAACCCTGTCGGTGTCGCTCACGACCCGCAATGCCGGTGACGAACCCTTTGCCATCACTCAGGGGCTGCATGCCTATTTCAACATCGGCGATCCGGCTCAGGTCCGTGTCATTGGCCTCGATGGCTGCCGCTATCTCGACAAGGCGGCGGAGGCGCCGCCGGATGCAGTCGGCGTCCAGTCCGGTTCGCTGGGTTTCGAGGCCGAGGTCAACCGTATCTATGAATCCGTGCCGCCGAGCCTGATGATCGAGGATGAGGCGCTGCAACGGCGTATCCGCATCGACAGCCAGCACAGCCGAACCGCTGTGGTCTGGAACCCCTGGATCGCCGGCTCGCGGTCGATGCCGGACCTCGACGACGAGGACTACCGGCGCTTTGTCTGTGTCGAGACCGTCAACGCCGCTTCCGAAGTGATCCGAGTCGCGCCCCAGCAGGAGGTGCGGATCGGCGCCGAGTATCGCCTCGAATCCCTGTAACCGTTTGCACTGTGAAGCCAGCCATGTCCGATGCACCGTCCGACTCCCTGACCGAATCCCACTGGAAAGACTGGCTCGCCTGGGCCGTTGAGCAGGGTCTGACCCCGCCGAACGACCCCGAATTCGAGCCGGCACGGCGGCGGGTGTGGGAGGCGAGCGAGTATGTCGCGATCTCGGCTGCACGGCATCCGGCCGATCTGGCCGAGCTGATCGCGAGCGGCGATCTCGCTCGGACCTATGGGGCCGGTGATCTGGCCGCCCGACTCGATGCACGACTCGACGGCGTCGCGGACGAGACCGCGCTCCACAAGGCGCTGCGTCTGTTCCGCCGTCGCGAGATGATGCGGATCATCTGGCGCGACATCGCCGGTCTGGCCCCGCTGGAAGAAACGCTGGAAGACCTGTCCGAACTGGCCGATGTCTGTATCCGGGGCGCGCTCGACCGGCTCTATCCCTGGACCTGTGCCGAGCTGGGCACGCCGCGCGATGCGTCCGGCCGTCCGCTGCACCTGCTGGTGCTGGCCATGGGCAAGCTCGGGGCGCGCGAACTCAATCTCAGCTCCGACATCGACCTGATCCTGGCGTTTGCCCAGCCGGGCACCATTGAGGGCGGGCGACGTCCGCTCAGCCACGAGCAGTTCTTCGTCCGTCTCGGCCAGCGTCTGGTGCAGGCGCTGGCCAACAAGACCGTCGACGGCTTCGTGTTCCGGGTCGATACCCGACTGCGACCCTTCGGCGAGGTCGGGCCGCTGGCCATGAGCTTCCAGGCGATGGAGGACTACTACCAGTCCCAGGCGCGCGAGTGGGAACGCTACGCCATGATCAAGGCGCGTCCGGTCGCCGGCGATCCGGACGACATTGAACAACTGATGTCCATGCTGCGCCCCTTCGTCTACCGGCGTTATCTCGATTTCGGCGCCTTCGAGTCGCTGCGCGAACTCAAACGCCTGATCGCCAAGGAACTCTATCGGCGCGGCATGGACGCCAACATCAAGCTCGGTCCCGGCGGCATCCGCGAGATCGAGTTCATCGGCCAGGCGTTCCAGCTGGTGCGCGGCGGGCGTGATCCCGAACTCCAGGTGCGTCCGATCCGTACCGTACTGGCGCTGTTGGCCCAGCGTGAGCTGATGCCGGCCGAGGCCGTCGCCCAGCTCGACGCGGCCTATGTGTTTCTGCGTCTGGTCGAGAACCGGCTCCAGGCTCATCGCGATCAGCAGACCCATCGCCTGCCGGACGACGGCCCCGGACAGCTCCGGCTGGCCCGCTCGATGGGCTATGCGGATTGGGCCTCCTTCTCGCTCGACCTGAGCACCCATCGCCGGCTGGTCCAGGAACAGTTCGACGCCGTCTTCGCCTTGCCGGCGACCGAGACCGAGGTCGAAGACGCCCCGTTGAGCGCCGTCTGGCACGGCGACCGCGACCCCGCCCATGAACTGGAACTGCTCGAACGTGCCGGTTTCGCCGATCCCGAGGGTGTGCGCACCCGCGTCCGGCAGTTCCGCGAATCCTGTGTGCGCAAGGGGCTGAGCACGCGCGGACACGAGCGTCTCGGCCTGATCATGCCGCATGTCCTCTGCGTCGCCGCCGGCTGCGCCCATCCCGATCCGGCGCTGGAGCGCGTGTTGCGTGTGATGGAAGCCATCGTGCGCCGCAGCGCCTATCTGGCGATGCTCGCCGAGCATCCGCTGATCCTCACCCATCTGATCCAGCTCTCCAGTCTCAGCCCCTGGTTCGCCGATCAGATCGGACGCCATCCGCTGCTGCTCGACGAACTGCTCGACCCGCGCCGACTCTATGCGCCCCTGCGCCGCGAGAGCCTGGAGGCCGAACTCGACGCGCTGCTCGCCCATGTCGACGCCGAGGATCTGGAGCAGCAGATGGAGCGGTTGCACCAGTTCGCCCAGGGCAATCAGCTGCGGGTGGCCGCCGCCGACCTGACCGCGACCATTTCGCTGATGGTCGTCAGCGACTATCTGACCGAGATCGCCGAGGTCGCGGTCCGGCGCGTGCTCGATCTGTCGCACGCCCATCTGGTCGCCCGTCATGGCCGGCCGACCGCCATCAAGGGCGAGGACAGCGGCTTCCTGATCCTCGGCTACGGCAAGCTCGGCGGCATCGAGCTGGGCTATGGCTCGGACCTGGATCTGGTGTTCCTGCACGGCAGCGACTCGGTCAATGCCATGACCGACGGTCCCAAGGAGATCAGCAACGAGCAGTTCTATGCCCGGCTCGGCCAGCGCATCATTCATATGATGACCACACGCACTCCCTCAGGTCAGCTCTACGAGGTCGACATGCGGCTGCGCCCGGACGGCGCCAAGGGGATGCTGGTGCGCTCGCTGAAGTCCTTCGAACACTACCAGAACGAGAACGCCTGGACCTGGGAGCATCAGGCGCTGGTGCGCGCCCGTCCGGTTGCCGGTGATCCGGGGCTGGCGGCGCGTTTCGGCGCGATCCGCCGCGCCATCCTGTGTCGCGCGCGCGATCCCGATCAGCTCAGGCGCGATGTGCGCGAGATGCGCGCCAAGATGCGCGAGAACCTCGACAAGAGCGGCGAGGGCCGTTTCGATCTCAAGCAGGGCGCAGGCGGTATTGCCGATATCGAGTTTATGGTTCAATACACTGTCCTGCGCTGGGCGGCCGACCACCCGGCACTGACCGACTGGACCGACAACGTGCGGCTGCTCGACACCCTGGCTCGGCTCGATCTGCTTCCGGGGCACTGCGCCCAGGATCTCACCGAAGCCTACAAGTCGCTGCGTGCGGCCTATCATCGCAGTGCCCTGCGCGAGCAGCCCAAGACCGTGGCCGACGATGCGCTGCGGCCCGAACGCGAGCGCGTGCGAGCCTTGTGGCAGGAATTGATGGACGACTGACGCCGAGCGCGCCGGTCGGTCCCGGACCTTTCTCAAGATCGAACTCGGGACGCAGCGTCCCGAGCCTACCGGAGTTAAGACACATGGCGACGATGGCGGACCGTGACGGCCTGATCTGGCTGGACGGCGAAATGGTGCCTTGGCGCGAGGCCAAGACCCACGTACTGACCCACACCCTGCACTATGGCATGGGGGTCTTCGAGGGCGTCCGGGCCTATCCGACAGCCAGGGGCACGGCCATCTTCCGTCTGGAGGAGCACACCCGCCGGCTGTTCAACTCGGCCCATATCCTGGGGATGCCCATGCCCTGGGATCAGGAGACGATCAATCAGGCCCAGCGCGATGTGGTGCGCGAGAACGGCCTGGAATCGGCCTACATCCGTCCCATGTGCTTCTATGGCGCCGAGGGCATGGGGCTGCGCGCCGACAATCTGCAAGTCCACTGCATGGTCGCCGCCTGGTCCTGGGGGGCCTATCTGGGCGAAGAGAACATGCGCAACGGCATCCGCATCAAGGTGTCGTCCTTCACCCGTCATCACGTCAACACCACCATGTGCCGGGCCAAGGCCAACGGCAACTACATGAACTCGATGATGGCGCTCCAGGAAGCCCTGCGCGACGGCTACGACGAGGCGCTACTGCTTGATGCGGCGGGCTTCGTGATGGAGGGCAGCGGCGAGAACATCTTCATCGTGCGCGACGGCGTGCTCTATACGCCGGATCTGACCTCGGCGCTCGACGGCATCACCCGCCGCACCGTGATGACGCTGTGCGAGGAACTGGGGCTGAAGGTGGTCGAGAAGCGCATCACCCGCGACGAAGTCTATATCGCCGACGAAGCCTTCTTCACAGGCACCGCCGCCGAGGTGACGCCGATCCGCGAGATCGACGGACGCGCCATCGGTTCCGGCACGCGCGGTCCCATCACCGAGCGCTTGCAGACGCTCTATTTCGATCAGGTCCACGGGCGGCGCGAGCAGCACCCCGAGTGGCTGGCGCTGGTCTGAGACCGCTGTCGGTCAAGCCCGGATGCGTAGGATGGGCAGCGCATCGGCGATGCCCATCGAACGCCTGGAGATCGGAGCACGACCGTCTCTGCATTCGAGTCACAACGAGAGGAGTCGCAACGATGTCGAGCACAGCCACGGCGATGCTCCAGGAGTCGCCGCCGATCGAAGTCGCCCGCCGGGATCTGCCCCTGTGCTGTCCCCGCCCGGATGCTCCGGTCTGGAACATGCACCCACGGGTCTATCTGCCGATCGAGGACGAGCCCCATCACGAGGTCGCCTGTCCCTATTGCGGAGCCAGATACCGGCTCGCCAACTGAAAGATCCAGACACCCCGGGGTGTCTGGATCTACTCTATTGCCTCATCCCCGGCTGACGATGCTCGGAACGCGTCAGCCGAAACACCACGACCGGCTTACAGCAGCACGCTGACCAGGCGGAAGGCCGAGCGCTCGACGGCCTTGTTGACGACCGCCCCGACGAGCGCCTTGCCGAACAGCGCGCCCGCCTTCGAAATCACCGCTTCGCTCGCCGACGACAGATTGACGCAACCCGTTTCCTTGAGCATCTCCAGCAGTCGATGATGATCCAGGCGCGCCGTATCGTAATGGATGACCAGACTGCCGGCGGCCTGGTTGAAACGGATCTGTTCGACGCCGTCGAGCGAGCGCAGCTGTTCCTGAATGGAATCGACCGTCCCAGGGCGACACCGGAACGCGGCTGAACGGACACGCAGACGACCGGGAATGTGATGGATCGAGTGATGCATGGAAACCTCGCTCGGGATGTGCCTGGATTATTTCTTAATGCGATGCGTTCTCATTTTAGATGCAAAAAGCGAGAATGCAAGCCCTAAATGCGAATGCGATCGATCAGCGCGCCTGGGGGCGCTGCGAAGTCGTCAGCTCATGCGTCCAGCAACGCCAGATATCGTTGAAGATCCAGCGCGCCAGGGCCAGTTTGAGTTGACACAGCCGGCAACCGGGCTGGCTGGGGCTGGAGGTGGCCGCGCTCTGAAGCTCGACGGTGGGGCGCCATCGCCAGGCATCGATTTGGGGCAGCCAGGTGCGCCAGTTCGCTGTCCAGGCGGCGGGAGTCCGGGCCGGAACCATCCGGGTGGAGGGCGTTCGAGCGGGCGTCTTGGTCGCCGGCCGTGCGGCCTTGGCCGCTTCGATCCGTGCCGGCCAGTACGAGACGACCGGCTGGAGCACGGGATCGAGGATCTCGCTCAATTCCGCCTGGGTCAGCCGCCCAGCGCGCCGATGCCAGACCACCAGACTGGCGCAGGCCGGATTCCAGCGCACACCGCGCACGCCCTCGACCTGCCCCAGTGCCCGCATCAGCCGTGCGCTCGAAAATGGATCCTCTTGCAATCCGGGCAGATGCAGCCGAATCCGTCCGGGGATCTGGTGGCGGATCTCCAGTCGCACGGGCTGTAACTTCACTGTCTCGATATGGCTCGGCATGACCAGGGCACTCTCGAATCGTTGGATCGAAAAACCGTTGTTAAAGACGTTTATAGGAGATTCAGGATGAGATGTAAATAGTATTTAATATTATTTACATCTCAGAACCCGGATCGCCCGGCCGCGTATTTCTCGCGCCGCTTGAGCCAGACTTCCAGTCCCTGTGCATTGAGTTCGGTATCGACGCTCAGCAGCTCCTGGATATGGTGGTCGTGCAGATCCACGCCATGCTCGCGTGCGCGCTGCATCAGATGTGCTGAGACCGATTCCTTGAGCCGCTGTTGCCGGCCGGTCTCGGGCCGTCCTTCCTCACGCCGTGCCAGTTCGGCCAGATCGCGGATGCTCTGGCGCAGCGCTTCGACGCGTTCGCTCGGGCGGTCGACACGGCCATAGTGGGTCAGATACATGGCCTGGGGATCATGCGCCATCAGCTTGTCGAGACTGGCGAGCCAGGCGTCGGGCTCGAAGGCGACCGGCGTGGTCGGCGCGAACAGCCAGGGACCGTTCGGCGTGTCGAACTCGCGATAGGCGATGCCGAAGGTGTCGCCGGTGAAGAAGCCCAGCGTCCGGCTGTCGAGGATGCAGCCGTGATGATTGGCGTGCCCTGGCGTGTCGAGGAACGTCAGGGTGCGTCCGTTCAGGTCGAAGGTCTGTCCGTCCGCGGCGACGATGACGCGCTCGGCCGGGATCGGCAGGGGGGCGCCAAAGTCGCGCTCGAAGTTCTCCTCACCATAGACGACGCTGGAACCGGCGATCAGCTTGCTCGGGTCGATCAGATGCGGTGCACCCTTCGGGTGGGCCACCAGGCGCGCATTGGGGCAGGCGGCCATCAGATGGCCCGAGGCGCCGGCATGGTCCAGATGCACATGGGTCGGCATCACATAGTCCACCTGCTCGGGCGTCAGACCGAGCGCGGCGACGGTCGCCAGCAGTGCCGGGGCCGCGTTGGCGGGGCCGGTGTCGACGAAGGCCAGACGCTCACCCGAGCGCACCAGATAGGCGGCGGCCAGACCGTGGCGATAGAGTCCGGTCTCGATGCAGTAGATGCCCTCGGCGAGCTCCTGGAAGTGCGGTTGTGACATGCTCGATGACTCCGACAGTGGATTGGAATGAAAAGTGGATATATGTCTGAAACGCGATGATTGTATCCTGGAGGCCGGGATCGGCGTGGTCGATGGTAGTCTAGAGACGCCGCTCGCCGTTGCAGCGAAACGCGCGGATCCGATCCGCCGATCGCCGACGCGGATCATTCATTTGACGCTCAAAGGGGCTTTACACGATGGAGATCGAAATCACACTCCAGGACGGCATCCACGTCCTGAAAGTTTCCGGTCAGCTCGATGCGCTCAGTGGGGCCGACTACGAGCAGGGGGTCAATCGTCTCGTCGCCGAGGGTGCACGGCGACTGGTTCTGGATTTCGGCCCATTGGTCTATATCAGCAGCGCCGGGCTGCGCGCGCTGCTGAACACGAGCAAGCCGCTGATGGCTCAGGGCGGGGCGCTGGTCTACGTCAATCTCCAGCCCAGTGTGCGCGAGGTCTTCGAGATGACGGGTCTGCTGTCACTGTTCAAGGTGTGCGACTCGTTGCCCGAGGCCATAACCCTGGTGCAAACCCCATGAACGCCGTGACCCGGCGTCTGCCGGCAACCGTCGACCAGCTGCCCGAGGCTCAGGCGTTCCTGAAATCCTGGGTCGAGCAGGCCGGACTCGATCCGCGTCTTGGCGGACGGCTCGCCCTGGCGCTCGAAGAGGTGTTCGTCAATGTCTGTCACTATGCCTATCCACCGGGTCAGCCGGGCGAGATCGAGCTGCGCATCGCGCCGAGCGCCGAGCGGTTCGTGCTCGATGTGCTCGACGATGGACAGCCGTTCGATCCAGCCAATCTGCCGGAGCCGGATCTGGCCGCGACCCTGGAGCAGCGCACCGTCGGCGGTCTGGGCTGGTTCCTGGTGCGCCAGATGGTGACTGAACTGAGCTGTCGGCGCGAGCAGGGGCGCAATCTGGTCTCGCTCATCATGTGTCAACCCACGGACGAGGATGAGCGTGCTCCAGATGCGGCGCGTGGTTGAGCGATGGTCTTGGTCTGGAAGGGGCGTTCTGTCCGATCGGTTTGGACGCTCGGCACGCTCCTGGAGTCTGACGGCGCTGATTCTGTTGATCGCGCCGCCGATCTGGGCCGAGGCCGAGTCCTCGGCGCCTGCCGCGACACTCACGCCGCTGCGTCTGATGCTCGCCTGGCAGCCGCAGGCCCAGTTCGCCGGCTATTATGTCGCGCAGGCGCGCGGGTTCTATCGCGAGGCGGGGATCGAGGCCTGTCTCCTGAGCCTGGGTCATGCACGTTCACCACGCGCGGCCCTCGAAACGGGCGAGGTGGATCTGGCGGTGCTGTGGCTGTCGACCGCCATCGAGGCCCGCGCCGAGGGCGTGCCCCTGATCAATGTCGCGCAATTGTTCCAACGCTCCTCGGTGGTGCTGATCGCGCGCTCCAGTTCGAATGTGCACCGTCTGTCCGACCTCGATGGTCGGCGTGTCGGGGTCTGGCGCAACGACCCGGCCCTGCCGGTTGAAGCCCTGCTGCGTACCCGGGGGCTGGAGGTCAAGCGCGTGCCGCAGTCGCAGACGGTCAATCTTTTCCTGCGCGGGGGAGTCGAGGCCATGTCGGGGATGCTGTACAACGAATATCATCTGCTGATCAATGCCGGCCTGGAACCGGAAGCGCTGACGGTGTTCCGGCTGTCCGAGTATGGGATCGATTTCCCCGAAGACGGGCTCTATGCGCTCGAACAGACGCAGCGCGAAAAATCCGCGGCGATCACGGCCTTCGTGGCGGCCACTAAGCGTGGTTGGGAGCAGGCCTTTGCCGACCCGGAGGGCGCGCTTGATCTCGTGCTCCAGCACCAGCGTGCGGCGCGTGTGCCGGCCAATCGTATCCATCAGCGCTGGATGCTGGAACAGATCCGCGCGGTCATGGGTGAGCCGGGCGAGCACGGCTGGGATTGGCGACTGCGCCCCAAGGATGTCGAGCGGGTCGGTGAAGCCTTGCAGAATCTGGGGATGATCGACGCCATGCCGGCCGACATCGAACGTCTCGGAGTCCAATGATGGCGCGTTTCTCTGGAATCGGTGCACGGCTGATCCTCTCGGTGATGCTGTGCGTGGCCACTGTCCTCGGTGCCAGCCTGGGGCTGTATCACTATCAGGCGCGCGAGCTGCTGTTGCAGCGTTTGCAGGACAACGCACACAACCGTTCGCTGGCCCTGGTGCAGCGCGTGGAGCGTGTCCTGATCTCGGTGCGGCGTGCGACCGAGACCCTGGCCAGCACGCTCGACTCGGTGCGTGTTGGCGAAGACGACATCGTGCCTCTGCTGCGGCGGGCTCTGGAGATGAATCCCGAACTGTTCGGGATGGCCATGGGCTTCGAACCCACCGTGCTGGGGCATCCCGATCGACGCCACGCGCCCTATGTCTTCCGGCGCGATGGCCGGATCGAGTTGAGTTTTGCCCTGGAAGAGCAGGACTATCTGTTCTCGGACTGGTATCAGATCCCGCGTGAACTGGGGCGCGCCGAATGGAGTGAACCTTACTACGAGCTGGGGGCCGGCAATACGCAGCTGATCGCAACCTTCTCTCTGCCCGTGACGCAGGGAACGGCGGATGGAGGGCATCTGATCGGCATCCTGGCCGCCGACATCGCCCTCGACTGGCTCACGCGCGAGCTGGCCGAATTCCGGGTGCTCCAGCATGGTTTCGCGGTCCTGATCTCACGCAATGGCGCCATTCTCAGCCACCCCAACACCGACTTCATCATGAACGAGAGCCTGTTCAGTCTGGCGGCGGCCCATGGGGATGAGGCCGACGCTTTGCGTCAACAGGCGCGAACCCTGATCGCGGGCGAGTCGGGGTTCATCCAGCACACCCCCCTGTTCGGCGTGATGGCGCACGTCCACTACGCCCCGATCGATTCGTCGGACTGGACGCTCGCCATCGTCTTCCCCGAGGACGAGCTGTTCGACGACATCAACCGTCTGACCCGCAATGCCGCGACCGTCGGCAGTCTGGGGCTGCTGGCCTCGCTGCTGGTCGTACTGCTGATCGCGCGCTCCATCAGTCGTCCGCTGTGCGCGCTCGCGGCTTCGACTGACCGCATCGCCAAGGGCGATTTCGCCGCACCGCTGCCCGAGGTGCGACGGCGCGACGAAGTGGGCGCGCTGACCGAGTCGTTCGCGTCCATGCGCACGGCGCTGCGCCAGCATATCGAGTGGCTCAAGACGACGACGGCGGCCAAGGAGCGCATCGAGAGCGAGCTGGCGATCGCGCGCGACATCCAGATGTCGATCCTGCCCAAGCTGTTTCCGCCGATCCCGAATCGGGACGAATTCGATCTGCGCGCGCTCATCGTGCCGGCACGCGAGGTCGGCGGCGACTTCTACGATTTCTTCCCGCTCGATGAACACCGGCTCTGCTTTCTGATCGCCGACGTCTCGGGCAAGGGTGTGCCGGCGGCGCTGTTCATGGCCGTCACCAAGACCCTGATCAAGTCGACCGCGCGCGACCGGCAGGGGCCGGCCGAGATCCTGACCCAGGTCAATGCCGAGCTAGCGGCCGACAATGCCAGCAACATGTTCGTCACCGTCTTCTGCGGCGTGCTCGACGCGCGCACCGGCGACCTGGAGTACGCCAATGCCGGGCACAACCCGCCGGTGCTGATCGGGACGGATGGCCGGCCTCAGTGGCTCAAGGGCGCGCCGCAATTGCTGCTCGGCATCATGGAGGGCGTGGTCTATCGGTCGGCCTCCCTGCGTCTGGCCCCCGGCGAGCGGCTGCTGCTCTATACCGACGGCGTCACCGAGGCCATGAACGCGCAGGATGAGTTCTACTCGGAAGCGCGTCTGCTCGACACGCTCGAATCCGAGCCACAGCCGGATCTGGTGGGCCTGCTCGCGATGCTGTTGGAGCGTGTCCAGTCCTTCGCCGGCGAGACGCCCCAGTCCGACGACATCACCCTGCTGGCGATCGAGTATCGCGGTCAGGGACCGATGGCGTCCAGTTCTTCGGCAGTCGACTGTTGAACCCGGCCCAAGTCGTCCCCATCAGGACAAGACGCGCCTGGCCGGTGCTCGTCATGACACGCTTCGTTTCAGGGCGCGTTCGATAACGATTAGAACACTCTGGAGGAGCCTGCCAATGCCACACGTCATGACGGCCGATCACTTCGACGGCCAAGCGGGTCTGCGCGTCTCGACCATCGATTTCAGCCATCCCTGGGAATGGCTGCGCAAAGGCTGGGCCGATGTGCGCACCGCACCCGGTTACAGCCTGACCTACGGCACCGGGATCGTGCTGATCAGTCTGCTGATCACCACGCTGATGATCCTCGGCGAGCTGACCTTTCTGGTGCCCTTCCTGATCGCCGGTTTCTTTCTGATGGCGCCGATGCTGTCGATCGGGCTCTATCAGATGAGCGCCCATCTGGAGCGGGGCGAGTCGCTGGAGTCCTGTCAGGCGCTGGAGGCCTTCAAGCGCAACCAGGGCCAGTTGGGCATGGTTTCGGCTTTTCTGTTCGTGACCCTGCAAGCCTGGCTGGTGGTCTCGCTGGTGCTGGTCGCGCTGTTGTTCGACGCCCCTTTTCCGACCCTCGACAACTTTCTGCCGGTGCTCTTCTTCTCGGGTGAACACCTGCTGCTCCTGATCGCGATCACGCTCGTCGGCGCCGGGTTTGCGGCCGTCGTCTTCGGGATCATGGCCATCACCGTGCCCTTGCTCACGGATCGGCAGGTCGACGCCCTGACGGCCATGCGCACCAGCGTGCGCGCCGTGCTGCACAATCCCGGCCCCATGCTGCTCTGGGCGGGGTTGATCGTGCTGATCGTTGGCGCCGGGCTGGTGACTTTCTACCTCGGACTCTTCATCGCCATCCCGCTCGTGGGGCACGCCAGCTGGCATGCCTATCGCGATCTGGTGCCCGGTCACTGAGATCAGGGATCGAAACGGTAATCGAGCATCCGGATGTCGCGCTCAAAATGGCGCGCGACCAGTTCGGCGGTCTCGTCGCTGTAATAGCTGCGGTAGTCGCGTTTCCGATCCCTGGCCTGACGTTCGTGGGGCAGGGCGGAAGCGCGGATGCCGATGCGCTCGCAGGCGGTCGCAAAGTCCGCGTGCAGGCGCTCATAGCGTCCGATGAAGTCCACGACCACCGTGCCGTCGAGATCGATCAGATAGTCGGTCTGGAGCGTGATCGAGGTATCGATGTGATATTGATAAGGCCGCTCCGGATCGAGCTTCCAGCGCAGGAAATCCTCGAAGGTCTCGTGTCCGCCGAGATACTGCGGCCGTTCGCGCCGGATGTGGTGGAATGAACTGACCTGGAGATCCCAGGGATTGCGCACGAAGGCAAACTTGAACAGGCTGTCGAAATATTCCCTGGGCAACAGTTCCTTGGCCGCGACCACCTTGGCGTGACGCGGCAGCTTGGTCGCGATCCGGTGTCCGCTCAGATGGCTGAAGCGGCTGCACAGGAACATCGGGTAGTACCAGGGATCGCGCCAGCGCAGACCCTCGAGCGCGGCGCGCACGCTGGTGCCGCCGGTCTTGGCGATATGGACGAACAGGAAGCGGTATTTGGGTGACAGGAGCATGGTGTGGGATCGTCGCGTTGATCAGGTCCGCTCGTCCGGCTTCGTGGCTTTCTTGCGTGCACGCGGATGGGCCTGATCGTAGACCTGAGCCAGGTGCTGGAAGTCGAGATGGGTATAGATCTGAGTCGTACCGATGTCGGTATGGCCCAGCAGTTCCTGCACGGCGCGCAGATCGCCGGAGGACTCCAGCAGATGGGTCGCGAAGCTGTGTCTGAGCAGATGCGGGTGCAGATGCCGGCTGGCGCCCCGTTCGAGCGCCCAGCGTGCGAGCCGTTTCTCGACCGTGCGCGGATGGATGCGCCCGCCGCGCAGACTGACGAACAGCGCCCGCTCGTCCCGGTTGGCGATTGCCGGACGCACGGCCAGCCAGCGTTCGATCGCCTCGCGTGCCTTCCGGCCGACCGGGACACGCCGACTCTTCGATCCCTTGCCGATCACGCCCAGTTCGCCTTCAGACATGTCGATGTCGCCCAGATCGACGCTCACCAGCTCGGCCAGACGCAGACCCGACGAATAGAACAGCTCGACCATGGCCGTGTCGCGGATCATGAGCGGATCCTCGTCCACCGGGTCGAGCAGGGCGCCGAGCTGATCGGCCTCGACGGTGTGCGGGAGTGTGCGCGGACTCTTGGGCGCACGGAGACCGACGGCCGGATTGGCTACAGTCTGGTTCTCGCGCAACAGCCAGCGGTAGAAACCGCGCAGGCTGGACAGCTCGCGCTGAAGCGTCTTGCCCGAGACGCCCTGACGATGGCGCCAAGCGGTATAGCGCCGGATGCCGGCTTCGTCGAGCAATGCGATCGGCTCCGCGTCCGGCTCGCCCTGATCGGCGAGCCAGACGGCGATCTGGTTCAGGTCGTGCCGGTAGGCGCGAATCGTATGCTCGGACAGCTGCCGCTCATGCGTCAGATGCGCGAGGAAACGCTTGATCAGGGGCGTGTCGATCGAGGTCTGCGCGGCGGGTGCGTCCAGGCGTTTGGGCATGGTCGGACGCGGATCAGTGCGGCTCGCAGTTGCCGAGATGGACGGTCCTGAGCTTCTGGCTGATGATCTCCCCGAGCCGGTTCAGGAAGTCGGTTCCCATCTCGGGGCTGAAGCGGGTGGCGTCCGCACTGCCGATGGCGATGATGCCGGACTGGCCGTCGGCGTGGATCGGGACGATGGCCGCCGAATGGATG
>ERZ1673962.489-NODE-489-length-27069-cov-14.603613_pt1 | contig 27069 bp, 30 predicted proteins | sample MGYA00580188_ERZ1673962 | MGnify/ENA primary metagenome ERZ1673962 (study PRJEB41334, sample SAMN05608104) | rock metagenome | biome: terrestrial subsurface; feature: shale formation; material: shale | place: USA: Pennsylvania ... | reverse complement strand
TGTGTCTGTCCGAGGCGTAAGTGCGACTTGTGGCAAAGTTTGCAACAGAGCCCCCCTAGATTTGTTGGCGCTTTGCTTGGTAATTTTGGAAGCAAAGGAAGGCGCAAATGTCAGAGTAAATTCGCTACTCAGAAGAGTTCAAGATCGACGCTGTGGCTCAGGTCAAAGCGTGGCTATTCAGTCAAGGATGTGGTTGACTGGCTCGGCATCAGCACAAAATCTCTCTACACTTGGATAGCGCAATTTTCGAAGCCACAAAGGCAGACAGACCAAGAGGTCGAAATCCGGCGGCGTAAAAAGGAACTCGCTCGGGTCACTGAAGAGCGCGACATTCTAAAAAACCGTTCCGGGCCGTTGCCCGCCTGCGTGCAGTATAAACAGCTTGTGCTACACTCATCGCGAAGGACAGATGCCGATAGCTTATTGGTGGGTCAGACCCCGTTAAAAAACGTGGTACATGGGCTGATGCGCACTTGAGAGTGGTGACGCCGCTTAGCGGCGATCCCGGTTAGGAAGATGATGAACTTGCATGGCCCACGCCCTTCGGCTTGAACGGAGGAGATGTCATGACAAAGTCCCAGACCGGCGACCACCCGGACCTGACGATGGTCAATCCTAATGCGGCTGCGATCGACATCGGATCGACGATGCACATGGCGGCAGTGAAACCTTACGCCGACGTTATGCCTGTGCGCGCCTTTGGGACATTTACTCAAGACTTGCACGATCTCGCCGCCTGGCTGCGGTCGTGCGGTGTCACCAGCGTGGCGATGGAGTCGACCGGCGTTTACTGGATACCAGCCTTCGAAATCCTGGAGGCGAATGGCTTCGAGGTTATCCTCGTGAATGCCCGCTATGCCAAGAACGTGCCCGGTCGCAAAACCGATGCGAGCGATGCGGGATGGCTGCGCCAGTTGCACTCCTACGGCCTCTTCGTGGCAGTTTCCGTCCTGAGGCAGAGATCGCCACCCTACGCGCCTACATGCGGCAAAGGGAACGGCTCACCGAGTATGCCGCCGCTCATATCCAACACATGCAGAAGGCGCTGATGGAGATGAACCTGCAGCTACACCACGTCGTTTCCGACATCACCGGCGCAACGGGTATGCGGATCATCCGTGCCATCGTTGGAGGCGAGCGCGATCCTGAAGTTCTTGCCGCTTTCCGGGATGTCCGTTGCAAATCATCTATCGACACAATCAAAGCCGCGCTGGTCGGTAATGACCGTGAAGAGCACGTCTTTTCCCTGACACAGTCTCTGGAACTTTACGACTTCTACAAGACCCAGATCGAGACATGCGACCGGAAGCTGGAAGCGGCAGTCGCGGCTTTGACTGTCCGGGCTGGGGCTGATCTGGCTCCGCTGCCGAAGGCACGGATCAAGGGCAAGCAGCACAACGCGCCGTCCTTTGATGTGCGGGCCGCGCTTTACGGGGTGCTGGGCACAGACCTGACGCAGATCCACGGCCTTGGACCATCGCTGGCCCTGAAGCTGGTGGCAGAATGCGGCACGGACCTGCGAGCCTGGAAGAGCGCCAAGCACTTCACGTCGTGGCTCTGCTTGGCTCCAGGCAACAAGATATCTGGTGGCAAATTGCTGTCCTCACGGACACGCCGATCGTCAAGCCGCGCCGCTGCACTTCTGCGTCTGGCTGCCGTCACGATTGGGCAAAGCGACACAGCCTTGGGCGCGTTCTATCGACGCCTCTCGGCGCGGATCGGTAAGCAGAAGGCAGTCACAGCGACCGCACGCAAAATCGCTGTCCTGTTCTATAATGCCATCCGCCACGGTATGACCTATCAGGATCAGGGGGCCGTGGCCTACGACGAGCGACATAGGAAACGCGTTCTGTCAAATCTCCAGCGACGCGCCAAGACCATGGGGTTTGCCCTAACCCCCATCTCAAGCGTCGAGGCTGTTTCTTAGGAAGGGCAAGGCTTGTCCGCTATTGGTCCGAAGGCAATGCCGAGCGCGTACTTCGCCAGGGATGCAAAGTGAGGCACGCCTTCATCGCTGCGCACCGTCAGCAGCATCCCGTCCGCATTCTATGCAAAATACTCAGCGTCCATCCGAGCGGTTTCTATGCCTGGATCAAGGAGCCGTTGAGCCAGCGAGCGCTCGAAAAAGAACGACAAATAGCACAGGCCAAGCAGGCTTGGACCGACAGCGGCAAGAACTATGGATATCGCAAGATCCATGACGATCTGATCGAGATGGGCGAGGCCGTGTCCGAGAACCGAGTAGCGCGGCTGGCTCGCCTTGCGGGCATTCAGGCGCAGATCGGCTATAGGAAGAAGCCCGGCCAGTATAGTGGAAAGCCCTCTGTCGTCGTGGACAATACGCTGAACCGGCAGGCCGACGTGGCGGCTCCGGATCGGGCATGGGACGAGACATTGTCCGCCATTGGTTCAAGAACAATGGTCGAGTGATATCACCTACATCAGGACGCACGAAGGTTTCGCCTATCTCGCTGTGATCATCGATCTATTCTCTCGGCGCGTGGTCGGGTGGGCAGTTCACTCCCGCCAGACGTCTGAGCTTGCTGTGCAGGCTCTTCTTATGGCGATCTGGCGGCGCAAACCAGATCAGGGCTTGCTGGTGCATTCAGATCTGGGCGCTCAGTTCACAAGCCGCGAATGAGCCGCGTTCCTACAAGAGAACGGATTGGGGCACTCGATGAGCCGCAGGGGCAACTGCCATGAAATCAAGCTGGTCCGCGCCAGCGGAGTACATGATCCGGGGGATCATTTACAGGCGCAGAATGCGGTAGCCGAGAGCTTCTTTCAGGTGCTGAAACGGGAGAAAATCAGACGGCGGACCTACCGAACCCGCGAAGCCGCTCGACGCGATGTCTTTGAGTACATCGGGCTGTTCTACGACCCGAAACGCAAGCGCACGAATGTCGCTCTCGCTCATGTGGCGGAAGTTTTCGTAAGGCATCGCCGGAAAGAGATGCGCCCCGTGCGGCGTCACGCCATCAACCATGGCCACACGGAAGTTGTCCAAGGACCAACCGTCGATGCCCGCGAGAATTTTTAGAAAGGCGTTCAGATCGCCCGCAACCTACGCATCAAATCCGATACATTTGTCATACGGCTTTCGAAACAGAAGAATCCTGAACAGAAATGGGTAATGACGATTCAGAGAGGGAACCGGCGCGGGTCGCTCAATGAGTAAAAGTCGAACCGAACCTCTACGGTTCGGCCAATCACTCACCTTCATTTCCCCAACATGAGGTTCGGAACATACAAAATCTTGCAACGGCCACTGGGCCCGCAATTCCCAACCTGTGGATCCCCGGACTGCATCAGGCCGGGGATTTCATTTATTTACATACGACGCTCGCGCTGCCAGGTCAGTGCGAGATCTTCGATCATATCCTCCTGTCCACCGACCATACCTCGCTTGCCCAATTCCATAAGCAATTCGCGCGCCGGGATGCCGTAGCGGTCCTCCGCCCGCTTTGCGAAGAGCAGGAAGGAGCTGTAGACACCTGCGTAGCCAATGGTCAGAGAGTTGCGATCTACCCGGACAAGATGGTCCATCATCGGCACGACAAGATCTTCGGCGACATCCATAATACCGAACAGGTCGACCCCGGTCTGCACGCCCATACGGTTGAAAACCGCGACGAGCAGCTCCATCGGCGCATTACCCGCACCGGCACCGAGACCGGCGGCAGCCCCATCGATGCGGTTGGCCCCGCATTCGACGGCGGCGACCGAATTGGCAATCCCCATACCCAAGTTATGGTGACCATGGAATCCGAGTTCCGTCTCCGGCGACAGTGCCTCGCGCAGCGCAGTGATCCGCGCTCTTACGTCGTCAGGTAGCATATAACCTGCGGAGTCGGTGCAATAGATGCAGTTGGCGCCATAGCTTTCCATTTTCAGCGCTTCTTCCACCAACCCTTCGGGGCTGTTGCGATGCGACATCATCAGGAAACCGACCGTGTCGAGATCGGTCTGGGCGGCAAATTTGATATGCTGTTCGGCGACATCCGCCTCGGTACAATGCGTGGCGACCCGAACGCCGGAAATCCCGAGATCCATTGCGCGTTTGAGATCGTCCAGAATGCCGATGCCGGGAAGCAGCAGCGCAGAAACTTTCGCGTTTTTCATATGCGGGATCACCGCGGCGAGATATTCGTCGTCCGTGGCCGGTGCGAAACCGTAGTTGACGGAGTTGCCGCCCAGACCATCGCCATGGGTCACTTCGATCCAGGGCATCCCTGCGGCGTCGAGCGCCTTGGCGATGGTGATCATCTCCTCGATGGAGATTTGTTGGCGCTTGGCATGCATGCCATCGCGCAGGCTCATTTCGTGCAATGTGACGTTGCGGCCTTCGATGCTCATTCTGGCCTCCTTCAAGCGCGTTTGGGCAGGGCGATGTCACCGCCTGCGATTTCTTGTGCGAACATTTCAGCCGTGCGCAGCGCGGCCGAGGTCATGATGTCGAGATTGCCCGCATATTTCGGCAGGAAATCCCCAAGCCCCTCGACCTCGACAAAGATCGAGACGCGATTTCCATCAAACACCGGGCCGTTCACAAGCTTGTAGCCCGGCACATATTTCTGAACCTCTTCGACCATCGACTTGACAGATTCGGTGATGGCGGCTTCGTCGGGCGTGTCCTCGGTCAGAACATGAATGGTGTCGCGCATGAGAAGCGGCGGCTCAGCCGGATTCACAACGATGATCGCCTTGCCTTTCTTTGCGCCGCCAACATTCTCGATGGCGCGGGCGGTTGTCTGGGTGAACTCGTCGATGTTTTTGCGCGTGCCCGGTCCGATAGATCGCGAGGCGACAGAGGCCACGATCTCGCCATAAGCGACCGACTGAACGCGCGAGACGGCGGCGACCATGGGAATCGTCGCCTGACCGCCACAGGTCACCATGTTGACGTTCATTTCGAGCTTCGCGGCATGTTCCGCAAGATTGACCGGCGGCACACAATAAGGCCCGATGGCGGCGGGTGTCAGATCGACCATGAGAACGCCTTTCTCATTGAGCTTGCGGCTGTTCTCGGCATGGACATAGGCTGAGGTCGCATCAAAAGCGATGCGGATGTCATCAGCCTCTACAGCGTCCAGCATCCCGTCCACGCCTTCGGCCGTGGTCTTGATCCCCATGGCCGCCGCGCGTTTGAGACCTTCGGAGGTCGGGTCAATGCCAACCATCCAAACCGGCTCAACCCAGTCGGACCGCTGCATTTTCATCAACAGATCCGTACCGATATTGCCGGGACCGATAATCACGGCACGCAGTTTCTTTGTCATCGTGCAATTCCTTTAAATTTACATTCCGAAGAGGGCCGGCAGGCCGAGAGACAGAGCGGGCACATAGGTGATCAACGCGAGGATCAGGAGCATCACCACTAGGAAAGGCGCAGCGGAGCGCATCAATCTTTCCAACGGGATATTGCCCACACGCGACGCGACGAAGAGGTTTACACCCACAGGCGGCGTCACCATGCCGATCGCGAGGTTGGCGATCATAACGATGCCGAAGTGAACAGGATCCACCCCAGACGCGGCGGCGACCGGCAACAGGATTGGGGTGAGGATGATGATCGCGGCGAGCGTCTCCATGAATGTGCCCACCACCAGCAACAGCAGGTTAATCAGGATAAGGATCATCAGCGGGTTGCTCACCAGTTGCGTGATATAGTCCGCCATCATCACCGGGATGCGCTCGATCGCCAAAACGCGCCCGAAAATCGTGGCGGCCCCGACGATCAGCATGATCGTGGCCGAGGTGAGCGCCGAGGACGCAAAAATGTGATGCAGGTCCGAGAATTTCAATTCGCGATAGACGAAAAGCCCAACGATGAGGCCATAGATCACGCCGATCGCGGAGGCCTCTGTGGGCGTGAAGACACCGCCATAGATGCCGCCTAAGATCAGGACGGGGACCATGAGGGCCCATTTCGCCTCCCAGATGGTGACGACGATGTCATTGAAGCTATGGCGTTCCGTGCTGCGTTCGATGCCTTCGCGGCGCGCTTGGAACCAGGCATATACGATAAGAGCAATGCCGATCAGAGCCCCCGGCACGACACCGGCCATGAACATTTTGGTCACGGAGACATTGGCCGACGTGGCATAGATCACCATCGGGATCGACGGCGGGATGATGACCCCGAGGCTCCCCGCAGAGGCGATAAGCCCGCCAGTGAAGGGCGGGCGATAGCCCCCTTTGGCCATCGCGGGCATCAGGATCGCGCCAACAGCGGCCACGGTGGCCGGACCGGAACCGGAGATCGCGGCAAAGAACATACAGGTGACAACCGCGATGATCGCCAAGCCACCGGAATAGCGCCCGAAGAGGACAAGCCCGACCTTCAAGAGCCGTTTGGACAGGCCACCGTGCCCCATGAGATCGCCCGCGAGCACAAAGAAGGGCACCGCCATCAGAGGAAAGCTGTCAATCGAGGTGACAAGCCCCTGTGCAATATAACTCGAACTCACCTTGCCACTGACCAACAGCGCCAGCGTCGAAGCCAGCCCCAAGGCGATGCCGATCGGCACCGACACCAGAAGCATAACGAGGAACGGAATAAAGAGCAGAGCGGAAATCATTCTTCAGCCTCCGGGGCGCGACCACTCAACCGGGCGATATCGAGCACGATGTGTTGAATAAGACGGATCACCACGAGACCAAAACCCACCACCGGCGCGGCATAGACATAGGCCATCGGGACCCCCAGCGAAGACGAGGTCTGACCGAAGCCATAGATTTTTGCGGTGAGTTTCGTCCCTTCCCAAATCACCAGAGCTGCAAAAAGGCCGAACACGAGATGGATCAAAATCCGCACAACGATCTGGCCACGATCCGGCAGCAGATCGCTGAAAGCTGTGACGCGGATATGCGCCTGTTTTCGAACACCGTAGCTCACCCCTATGTAGGTTGCCCAGATGAACAGATAACGCGCCAATTCTTCTGACCAGGTCAGGGAGGCTTCCATCACATAGCGCATGAAAACCTGAAGTCCGATGAGAAGAGTCATTGAGGCAAGAAGAGCGACCAGAAGCGTCTCTTCGAGTTTCTCGTTGATGAATTTCAAGGGGGTACTCCAGTCAATAGGAGGTCGGTCTGACGGAGCGCGCGCTACAGTGTTGCGCTCCGTCCGTTTGACTTATTCGCCGTTGGCAATGGCCATGATGCGGTCCACCGCCTCCGCACCGACTTTCTTTTTCACCATCTCGATGACCGGGCCCATACGACCGGCGAACTCGGCCTGCTGTTCTGCCGTGAGCTCGACAAAGGTAATCTCAGGCATCGCGGCTTCGGCCTTGTCGTCGGCTTCCTGCGCGAGTTTGCGTTGATAGGCTTTGGACTCCGCGAAGACCTCTTCGAAAATCGCACGATCCTCATCCGACATCCGTGCCGTCACTTCCGGGTTCATCAGCACCACAAACGGGGAATAGATGTGGTTCGTCTTGGTGATGTATTTCTGCACTTCGAAGAACTTCATGTCATAGAAGAGGTTGATCGGCCCTTCTTGTGCATCGAAAGTGCCCTGTTGCAGTGCCGTGAACAGCTCGGAAAACGCCAACGGCGCCGGGTTTGCCCCTTCTTCACGCCACGCCGCGATATGCACCTCGTTTTCCATGGTGCGCATTTTCATGCCCTCGAGATCGGCGGGCGTGTAGATCGGCTTCACGTTGTTGGTCAACTGACGGAAGCCGTTTTCCCAATAGCCGACGCCATGCAGGCCGACGCGCTCAAGGCTGTCGAGAAGGCCTTGACCAACCTCACCGTCCAGCACGCGGTAGACGCTTTCGCGGTCCTTGAACAGGAACGGAATATCGAGCGCGAAATACTCTTTGTTGAAACTGCCAAGCGGCGCCGAGGACACAAAGGCCATATCCAGATTGCCGAGTTGCAGGCTCTCGATCAATTCGCGTTCACCACCAAGCTGCCCGTTCGGAAAAATCTCAAGCCCGATCCGTCCTTCGGTTCTTTCACGCATTTGCTCGTCGATAAACTCAAGTGCGAGGTGGCCGGTGTTGGTGGCCGATGCGGCGTGCGCCGCTTTGATCGTCAGCTCAGGTTCAGCCACCGCCTGCGTCGCACCAAAAGACGCAGTGACCAGACAAAGTGCGGCAGCGGTTTTGCGCAGGCTCGCGCCCGCGTTGAAGTGAATCATGGAATCCTCCCAGGTTCAGTCATGCAAGCCCACTCCTGAGGGCCCGCTTCCTCCGGCAACAACAGGACACCCCTGCCATTTCCCTTGAACGTTCTAACGATTCAAATCATCTTATGTCAAATAGTGAAATGACCTCTCAATATGTGAGAGATTTGTGCTTCGAGGAGGAAGACATGCAGACACAAATTCTGGAAAAACAGGATACAGAGGCCTTCTGGGAAGCCTTGGCTCAGTGCCTCTCTCCAAACGACCTCATATGCGGCGCAGATGTTTCAGAAACGGACATCAAGGACTGGAGCACAGAGATTCCCGGGAAACCGATCGGCCTCGCCCTGCCCCGCAGCACTCAAGAGGTCTCCGAGGTTTTGTCACTGTGCAATCGCCACAGCATCCCGGTTGTGCCTCAGGGCGGGCGTACGGGGCTCGCCGGCGGTGCGGTGGCCAGCGATGGGGCCTTGCTTTTGTCACTCGCACGCATGAGTGGCATTGAAGAGATCGACACCGCCTCCGCCACAGCGACGGTTCTTGCCGGAACGCCCTTGCAAACCATTCAGGAGGCTGCCGAGGCGGAGGGAATGATGTTCGGCCTCGACCTCGGTCCGCGTGGGTCCTGCCAGATCGGGGGCAATATCTCGACAAATGCGGGAGGCAATCGTGTCATCCGCTACGGTATGACCCGCGATTTGGTGCTGGGGCTCGAGGTGGTGCTCGCGGACGGGCGTATCCTATCGATGCTCAACCGCATGCCAAAGAACAACGCCGCACTGGACATGAAACCCCTGTTCATTGGCAGCGAAGGCACACTTGGGGTCATCACGCGAGCGGTGCTGAAATTGCATCCAGGGATTGCCGGTGCGAATACAGCTCTGGTCGCCCTTCCCGATTTTGACTCTGCTCTTGCTCTTTTGGGACACGCTCGACGCGTGCTCTCCGACCGCGTCAGCGCCTTCGAAGTGATGTGGGCAGATTATTTCGATGCAGTGCTCGATGTGACAGGATTACGTGCCCCGCTTGAATCCAAGGCACCGCTTTACGTCCTCATCGACATGCAAGGGCCTGATCCGGAAAAGGAAAACGATCTGTTTCACGACATGCTCGCTGAGGCCATGGAGCAAGGCTGGGTGCTCGATGCAGCTCTGGCACAATCGCAAAAAGACGCGCTTGATCTCTGGGCCTTGCGCGACGGCGTGACCGAACTTTTGATGACCACTCGCCCGACGATCAATTTCGACGTTTCCGTGCCCATTGCAAAAATCGGTGAGTGTGTCGCACACATGCGCGCAGCACTTGAGACCGACTTCCCGGAGATGAACCGCTTTTTCTTCGGACACATCGGTGACAGTAACATTCACCTCGTCACGGGGCCCTTGCCTGCGGATCCAAATGTCGAACACCGGATCGAGTCCCTCGTGTACGAAATTGTTCGAAACTTTTCCGGCAGTGTCTCCGCCGAGCATGGCATCGGGCTGCACAAGAAACCTTGGCTTAAATACAGCCGCAGCGATGAGGAACTGACCCTGCTGCGCGAGTTGAAGCAAACCCTTGATCCCAAAGGCATCCTCAACCCCGGCAAGGTGCTTTAAACGTCCCTGATGTCCACAAAACCAAGTCCACGGCTGATTTCGGCGGCCGTGGACTTGACCACCGGGATCAAGGCCTCCATGCGATCTTGCTGCATATATTCCAATGTCGAAGACACACTGATCGCAGCGACAATACGCCCAGTCGCGTCCCTCAGGGGCGCGGCAACGCAACGGATTTGGTGTTCGTCCTCGCCAAGGTCATAAGCATATCCACCATCTTGATAGACCCGCATCCGCTCGAACCATTCGACCTCAGATGTCTTAACCTTCATAAGGTGGCGGTCTCTCTTGAACAGCTGCCGCAACTCTTCTTCGGGCGTGTCCAGCAACAAGGCCTTGCCAACCCCCGTTGAAACGGCAGGTTTTCTGCCTCCGATCCGCGATGTGATCTCGATCGGGCGGCGGCTTTGCAACTTGTCCAGATAGATCACCTCACCATCCTCTAATCTGGCGAGATGCACTGTGTCGGAGGTCGCCTGCGCCAGTTTTGTAAGACAAGGCTTTGCGATCTTGGTGACATCGGCTTGTTGATAGCCCGCAAAACCCAGCTCCACAACTTTCGGCCCTAACCCGTACAGTCTACTATCGACTTGTCGCAGATATCGAACGTCAGTGAGAACAGAGACAATCCGATGTGCGGTCTGATAGGAAATACCTGCTTCTTCGGCAATCTCTGGAATGCTGCGCGGCATATGAGCCACACATTCAAGAACAGAAAGGCCGCGAAGCAAGGTCTGACTATTGGCAGGTTTGGTAGGTTTGCTCATGCGCATCTCTCTGAGAGCCAAAGGCTATTTTAGCGGTCAATCGCGATATTATCCGAGGATCTTCTATTCTTCTATCGCTTGTTGCGCACGTCGGTCGAGGCATAGGCCTTATTTTGGCGAGAAGCGAAAGTGTGAAGGGCGGACTCAATCGGTCGTCCCAACACCTTTGGTTATATCCTGTTTGAGCAGCCGGTCGAGTGCTTATGCTGGTGTTTGCCAACCCAATGTTTTTTCGGGGGCGCGTGTTCAGTGAGTGCGCAACAGCGTTCAATGCGTCAGGGCCATGCAGGATGTAGTCCGTGCCCCTTCATGCGTGGCAGGTGCAGGAGCATGGTGAAGCGGGTTACGCGTTCGACGAGTGTGCCGATCGCCGAGCTGCCGAGACCGAGAATGAGGTCGCCCTCCCAATGGCCCGGAACCGCTCTGTCGCTGATCATCAGCGCATCAGTGAGGAAGGGTTTACCGCGATTGCGTCCGCGTTCACGCGCCAATCTGAGCGCACGACCGGACCGCAGACATGTGGAGAACTCTCGCTTTAGCGCTCCGCGTCCCTGGATGTAGAGAGCCTGATAAATGGCTTCGTGGCCGATGCGCATCGTCGGATCCTCGGAAAAATCCACCTTTAGCCGTTGCGAGATTTGTTCCGGGCTCCAAGCAGATGACCAGCAACGGCTTTGCCGGTGCAACAGCTATGACAACGCGCAGGCCAGAACAATCATCGGCCTGTTCAAAACCGAGGTCATCAACCGGCTGGGGCCGTGGAAATCCAAGGATCAGGTCGAATGGGAACCCTGCAATAGGTCGATTGGTTCAACAAGGAGTGCCCGCTCGAACCTCTTGGCTACATCACGCCAATCGAAGCAGAGGAGAAGTACAAACAAACCTTGCAAGCGGTCAAAATCGCAGATTGAAATACGAAATCAAAAGTCTCCTATAAAACCGGGTCGGTTCAAGGCCGGCAAGCCATCGTGCTCAAGGAAGAGATTCTTTAACGTCTCATAGCGCCCCAATTCCCGCAGTTTGCCCAGCATTTTCGAGCGACGATCGAGAGAGATCGCGATCAGGGGCGGATCGAGCGAGACGGACATAAAGACGCTGACCGTCGTGCCGTGATCTGCCTCGGGCGTGCGGGTGGTGATCACCGTGACGCCGGTTGCAAAACTGCCGCAGCAATTAAAATAGGGGCCGTTCGGGCATACCGGTGACAGCTTGCCCGAACTGTAAAATCGTCAGGCCTGAAGCTCGCGCCGGACAATTTCTGCACCGGCGGACAGGGCGTTTAGCTTGCCACGTGCCACCTCACGCGACAGCGGGGCCATGCCGCAGTTGGTGCAGGGGTAAAGCTTGTCCGCATCGACGAATTGCAACGCTTTGCGCAGGGTGTCGGCGACCTCTTCGGGGGTCTCGATGGTTTTGTTGGCCACGTCGATGGAGCCGACCATCACCTTTTTGCCCCGGATCAGCTCGATCAGATCCAGCGGCACATGGGAGTTGTGGCACTCAAGCGAAACCAGATCGACGCTGGATTTCTGAATGCTTGGGAAGATCAGCTCGTATTGACGCCATTCGGAGCCAAGGGTTTTCTTCCAGTCGGTGTTGGCCTTGATGCCATAGCCATAGCAGATATGGACGGCCTTCTGACATTTAAGACCTTCCATGGCGCGCTCCAGCGTGGCCATGCCCCAGTCGTTCACCTCTTCGAAAAACACGTTGAACGCAGGTTCATCGAACTGGATGATATCGACGCCTGCGGTCTCAAGCTCTTTGGCTTCCTCATTGAGAAGCTTGGCGAATTCCCATGCAAGCTTCTCACGGCTTTTGTAATGCGCATCATAAAGCGTGTCGATCATGGTCATCGGGCCCGGCAGCGCCCATTTGATCGGGGCTTTGGTCTGGCTGCGCAGGAATTTCGCATCTTCGACAAAAACGGATTTCGGGCGCGACACGGCACCGACGACGGTCGGCACGCTGGCATCATAGCGGTCCCGGATTTTCACCGTCTCGCGTTTCTCGAAATCGACGCCGTCGAGGCCTTCGATGAAGGTGGTAACAAAGTGCTGGCGGGTCTGTTCGCCGTCGCTGACGATGTCGATGCCCGCGACCTGTTGCTCCATGAGCGTGACGCGCAGCGCATCCTGTTTGCCCTCAATGAGGGCCTCGCCTTCGAGTTTCCAGGGCGACCAGAGTTTTTCCGGCTCGGACAGCCAGGAGGGTTTCGGCAGGCTGCCGGCAGTCGAGGTGGGGAGCAGTTTGTTCATGATAGACAACCTTGTGCGTTTATTCTGTGAGATAGGGGAGGTGCCCGGTCCGGCGCGTCGAAGCGGGCGTCAGTTTCAAAAGCTCATTGCGCCGCGTATTGCGCGGACCAAGCGTCGAGAATGTCGCGATAAGGCTTGATGAAATGCTTCTCAGCGTATTTGCCCTGCTTGATGGCCAGCTGGCTGCGTTCTTCGCGGTCGTAGACGATCCGGGTGGGGGAAAAGTCTTGATGGTCGAGGCTGGGTTGGAACACCGTGCCTGCCGCGGCATTGGCGTTGTAAATCTCCGGGCGATAGATCCGCTGAAAGCTTTCCATCGTGCTGATCGTCGAGATCAGTTCGAGGGTGCTGTAATCATTGAGCAGATCGCCGAAGAAGAAAAAGGCCAACGGGGCGGCACTGTTTTTCGGCATGAAATAGCGCACCTGAAGGCCCATTTTTCTGAAATAGGCCTCAGTCAGGGAAGTGGTGTCTGGCTGGTATTCAAAGCCCAGAACCGGGTGTTCGTTGGCGGTGCGGTGGTAGGTTTTATTGTGCGACACGCTCAGGCAGAACACCGGACGTTTTGCGAAATTCTCTTGATAGGCGGGAGACGTGACAAAGAGTTTGAAGAGATTGCCATGCAAGTCGCCGTAGTTTTCCGGCACACTGAACCCGTCTCGACCCTTGTTGTGGTCCATAAGGCGCACGCTGAAATCGTAATCGCGAACATAGGAGGAAAAGCTGTTGCCGACGATGCCTTCGATCCGCGCACCAGTCTTGTGATCGACGATCGTGGTTTTCAACATTTCAATCGCCGGGAAGTCACCGCCATTGCCATCAACGTCCAGATCGGCAGAGACAATCCCCAGCTCGACGGCGTAGCGATCCCCCTTCGGGTTGTCCCAGTGAGCCAATGCATTGAAACGATTGTCGATCATGGTGAGCGCCCGGCGCAGGTTTTCCTGACGATTTTCCCCACGCGCCAGATTGGCGAAATTGGTCGTCAGCCGGGTGTGATCCGCAGGCGTATAGTTTTCGTCGAAGCAAAGAGTTGAAATTTTGAATGCAAAATCTTCGGTCATAGTGATCGCATATCCTATTTGCCTGAGAACCGGACGCACCAAGCGGTTCCCTGACGTTTACATCAGGGCTTGCCAGGCTCGGCTTCGGTATCTCAGTTGGTGGTCCTCATGTGGCCTACGAACGCCTTGGGCTTGGAAAGGCAAAGCTGTTCCGTGCTATATGCGCGAAGTCGATCATGGATAAAAATGAGATTATCTCAGAAATACATGAGTGCCCGTCATGTTGCGGATGTCCCCTCTGGGAGACGACCGATTTGCACAGTTCAGATTTGAACTGTTTAGATTTGGACAGTTTCGATTTGAACGGTGGCAGCCAGTTCCATAAAGCCGCTGAGATAATTGGGGCATTCCCCCTTGCGATGACCCAAATGAATCGACTTTGCGATCCCCTGCCCCAGACGCACGCCCCTCACCCCCTTGGCGTCGCGCAGCAACCAATCCGGCGTTGCGCTAACCGCACGGCCCGACGCCACCAGCCGCAGCATCAGATCGGTGGTTTCCACCGTGCGATGACGACGCGGCAGAGCATGAGCAGGGATCAGAAATTGGGTATAAATATCCAGCCTCTCGCGGGAGACCGGATAGGTGATAAGCGTGTCCCCCGCCAGATCCGCCGGTTCTGCCCGCCCTTTGTCCGCCAAAGGATGGGTCTCGGCCACAGCCAAAACCAACTCATAGTCAAAGACGGATTGATACTCGATCCCCGGCTGTTCGACCGGATCGGGCGTGACGAGAATGTCGATTTCATGGCTCAAAAGCGCGGCAAGGCCACCGAACTGAAAGGCCGTTGTCACATCTAAATCCACATCGGGCCATTGCGACAGAAACGGATCAAGCACACGCATCAGCCAGTCTTGGCAGGGATGACATTCCATCCCCACCCGGATCGCGCCGCGCCGTCCGCGAGCATAATCCCCAAGCACCACGGCGCCATATTCAAGTTGCGGCAACACGCGATTGGCCAGCCCCAGGAGATACTCCCCCGACGGGGTCAGGCGCAGTTTGTGACCTTCGCGCTTCCAGAGTTTCACCTGATAACGTTCTTCAAACCGGCGAACAGCATGGCTGACGGCAGATTGCGTCAAAAACAATTTATCGGCGGCCTGTGTCAGGCTACCCGTCCGATCAATTTCACGTAAAATGGCCAGCGGTTGAAGGTCAATCATCAGGTGTGAATCCTTGCTATAGTTCTCTGATATAATCGTGATGCAACATCATATCCAACACCGAAGCATGCGCAGCTATCCTCTGTACATTCGATACAAAAGCGTTTGAAATTAGCCCCCCCACTCCGGCGCGACCGATGCGGCTATTGAACTGTCCAGCGCCTCGAAAGTGTTTAGCCCGATGGTCTCATAAAGCTCCTTGCGGGTCTGCATCTCCGGGATCATTGCGGTGGTGGCCCCGTCGCGGGCAAGCGCGGCATAAAGCTTTTCCTGCGCCTTGTTGGCGACCCTGAGGGACGACACCGGCCAGATCACCATGTCATAGCCCAGCTCTTCGAACTCCTGAGCGGTGAGCGCGGGCGTGCGCCCGAACTCGGTCATATTGGCCAGAAGTTTGACACCGGGAAGGGCCGCGCGCATCTCCTTGAACATCTCGACCGAAGTCAGCGCCTCCGGGAAGATCGCATCGGCACCCGCTTCGACATAGAGCTTCGCACGCGCCACCGCACCTTCGATCCCTTCGGAGGCCGCGGCATCCGTACGGGCGATGATCACGAGATCGCGCGAGGCTTTTGCCGCCGCCGCCACTTTGGCCGCCATATCTGCCGCGGAAGCGAGTTTCTTGTCATTCAGATGGCCGCATTTCTTGGGCAAAAGCTGATCTTCGAGATGCACGGCGCCCGCGCCCGCCTCTTCGAAAGCGCGCACCATATGCATGACATTGAGCGCCTCACCATAGCCGGTGTCGCCATCGACCAGAAGCGGCAGGCCGGAGGCGCGGGCGATCTGGCGGATGAAGAACGCCACCTCGTCGACGGTGATGATCCCCAGATCCGGCAACCCCATCGACGCGGTCATCGCCGCCCCCGACAGGTACAAGGCATCGAACCCTGCCACCTTCGCCTGAAGTGCGGACTGACCGTTATGTGCGCCAGGAAGCCGCAGAATTCCGGGGACGTTCAACGCCTTGCGAAAGCGCCGCCCGGCGCTCTCTTCGGGTAAATCGTCTGCAATCAAATAGGTCATGGTCTCACTCCGCAGCTCTGGGGAAGTCAGCGCCCCGCCGCCCGAGTGGCAGGAAGGGGCGATTTTCGGGGCCGATATAATTGGCCGAGGGTCGGATGATCTTATTGTCGATCCGCTGCTCGATCACATGTGCGCCCCAGCCGGACGTCCGGGCGATGACGAAAATCGGCGTGAACATCGCCGTCGGCACCCCCAACAGGTGATAGGAGACGGCGGAGAACCAATCGAGGTTCGGGAACATACGCTTGGCCTCCATCATCACGAACTCGATCCGCTCGGCGATGTCGTACATTTTCATCGACCCCGCCGCTTCGGACAGGTGCCGGGCGATGCGTTTGATCACCACATTGCGCGGATCGGAGACCGTGTAGACCGGGTGACCAAAGCCGATCACCACCTCCTTGTTGGCGATACGCACGCGAATGTCGCTCTCGGCCTCTTCCGGCGTCTCGTAGCGTTTCTGAATCTCGAAGGCGACTTCGTTGGCACCGCCATGCTTCGGCCCCCTGAGCGCGCCGATCGCCCCCGTGATAGCGGAATAGACATCCGCCCCGGTGCCCGCGATGGAGCGCGCGGTGAACGTCGAGGCATTGAACTCATGCTCGGCATAGAGGTTCAGCGTGACATGCATGGCACGGACCTCTTCCTCGCTGGCCTGCTTACCATGCAACAGATGCAGGAAATGCCCGGCGATGCTGTCGTCTTCGGTCTCGACCTCGATCCGTCGCCCGTTCTGGGCGTAGTGATACCAGTAGAGGAGCATCGAGCCCTGCACCGCGATCAACCGGTCCACAATGTCGCGCGCGCCGGCGGTGTTGTGATCGGCCGCTTCGGGCAAGGCGCAGCCCATGGCAGAGACCCCGGAGCGCAGCACATCCATCGGATGCGCCGCCGCCGGGATCGCTTCCAACGTCTTGCGCACCGCTTTCGGCAGCCCCCGAAACGCCTTGAGCTTGGCCTTGTAGGCGTCAAGCTCTGCGGCAGATGGCAGGCTGCCATGGATCAGAAGATGCGCAACCTCCTCGAACTCGCAGCTTTCCGCAAGATCGAGAATGTCATAGCCGCGATAATGCAGATCATTGCCACTTTGTCCGACAGAGCACAGCGCGGTATTGCCTGCCGTGACGCCCGAAAGCGCCACGGATTTTTTCGGTTTTTTGACGGAACTCGTCATCATTTTTCCTCCCTAAAATCCAGATCAATTCCAGTCGAAAATACCCTTTGGACGAGGTGCCCCAAGCTGATCCGGTGCGACCGTAAAGTTCAGCCAATGCAGTTGATCCGCTTTCAAACCGGCAAGGTTTTCCACCGCATCCAGGAAGCGCTGCTGCTCATCCGGCACGATCACGCCATCGGACAGGGTCAGGAATTTCTTGACGTAATCCGGGCGTTTAAAAGGCCGTGCGCCCAGCGGGTTGGCATCGGCAATCGCCAGCTCGTCGACAATCTTCGATCCGTCCTCCAGCGTGATCGTGACCCGCCCGCCAAAAGCCTTATCTTTCGGATCATGCGCATGATAGCGCCGCGTCCATTCCGGATCCTCTGCGGTCGAAATCTTGTGCCAGAGCGCCACGGTCGAGGGACGCTTGGCCCGCTCCGGCGTGTAAGATGCGACATGATGCCAACCGCCATCTTCGAGCGCGACCGCGAAGATATACATGATCGAGTGATCCAGCGTCTCACGCGAGGCGTTTGGGTCCATTTTCTGCGGATCGTTCGCCCCCGTGCCGATCACGTAATGAGTATGGTGCGAGGTCTCGATCAGGATGGATTTCACCTGGCTCAAATCGCCCACCTTGTCACGCATCCGGCGCGCCAGATCGATCAGAGCCTGCGATTGATATTCGGCGGAATGCTCCTTGGTATAAGTGTCGAGGATCGCACGTTTCGCCTCGCCTTTTTCCGACAGCGGCACATGATAGACCGCTTGCGGGCCGCCCAGAAGCCAGGCTATGAACCCGTCTTCGCCCTCCCAGGCGGGGCTCGGCGCGCCCTCACCACGCATGCATCTGTCCACCGCCTCAATCGCCATTTTCCCGGCAAAGGCGGGCGCATAGGCTTTCCAGCTCGAAATCTCGCCCTTGCGCGACTGTCGTGTGGTGGTGGTAGTATGCAGCGCCTGTTGCACCGATTGAAAGATAACCTCCACCGGCAACTTCAACGCCGTGCCGATCCCGGCCGCCGCCGACGGTCCGAGATGGGCGATATGGTCGATCTTGTGCTCATGCAGGCAGATGCCCTTCACCAGATCGACCTGAATCTCATAGCCCGTCGCAAGCCCGCGGATCAGGTCCTGGCCGGTCAGCCCGCAATGCTGTGCCACCGCGAGGATCGGCGGAATATTATCACCCGGATGAGAATATTCCGCAGCCAGAAACGTGTCGTGGAAATCCAGCTCCCGCACTGCAACACCGTTGGCCCAGGCCGCCCATTCCGGGCTGACACGCGTCTCCGAGGACATCCCGAACACCGTCGCCCCCGAGATTTTACCTCGTGCATAGGCATGGCAGAGCGCCTGTGCACGGGCGGAGGCGACGGGTCGGCGGGCCACCGAGGCGGCGGCGACCGCGGCGTTGTCGATCATCCGGTTGATGATCATCTCCGCCACGTCCTCCTCCACTGCAACCGAATCGGCGGCCACTTCGGAAATTTTCCATGCAAGCTGATCTTCGCGCGGCAGGTGTTCTGCGGATTTATAGCTCCGCACCTCATGCAGTTTCATGCTGTTGTCCTTGAATAGTCGTCTCCTCCACAGCGGATTGCCTGCGCGCGGCCCCAAATGCGGCGCGGGCGCCCGGCGTCATCCACCGCCACCATCTCGAATTGTCCCGATAAGACATCACGGCGCAGGGCCGTACTCAGATCCTCGGCCACGCCATGAACCATGACACTCATGGAAGATCGCCCGACGCGGATCACTTCGGCGGTGAGTTCCAGAAGTTCCCCGACCTGAACCGGCGTTGTGAAATCCACCCGTTCCGAACGCGCCATCACCACGGAACCGCCCGCCCGACGCGTTGCCGCGACGAAAGCAGCCTTAGCCATGAGCGAGAGACCATTGCCCCCGAACAGGGTGCCGTAATGATTAGACTGATCCGGAAAGATCATTTCGACCATGACCGTTTGCTGATCGGTTCGTTGCGGAACTGTGTCGGGCTGGTCCATGTGCGTCTGCCTGAGATTGGGATATTTACAAGATTAGCAAAGCCACCTTTTCACAGGCCAGAATTAGACATAAACTACTGAAAATGCATATTTTTGCCAACGCATAATGGTAAATTTGCGAAGTTTGTTAATGTCCCTCGCAAAAACCGAAGGAAAGCACTGCGATGAAAAAAGCTTATATGGGGGTTCGCCTAAAGCGCCTGCGAGAAGAACGTGGCATCACACAGGCCGCTTTGGCACGTGCGCTCGACATCTCCCCCAGCTATCTCAACCAGATGGAGCACAATCAGCGCCCATTGACCGTACCCGTACTGATCAAACTGAACGCCGCATTCGGCCTCGATATTCAGATGTTCTCCAGCGGCGAAGAGGCCCGCATCATCACCGATCTGCGCGCTGCTCTGGCCGATCAGGGCGCCGGCGCCTCGCTCGCTGAAGTGCGCGAAATAGCCGCCAATATGCCCGGCGTCGCCCGAACAATTGTCGCCATGCAGACGCGACTTCGGGACATGTCGGAGCGCATGGATATTCTGAGCGGGCATCTCAGCGGCGACACGCCAACCGGAAACACTCCCACCGCCTTCGAAGCTGTGCGCGACTATTTCTATGAACATCGCAATTACATACCCGAGCTTGATCGCGCAGCCGAAGAGATCGGCAACGGCCTGCCCCATGGCCGAATGACCGAGGGACTGATCGACCGTCTCGCCGGTCGGCACGGGTTGCGTCTTGCTCTGGTCGCGGAAGTTGAAAGCCTCCGCCGCTTTGATGAAAGCGCTCGCATCCTCCATCTCGCAGCTCACCTGAATGTGGGGCAGCGCGCGTTTCAGATGGCCACGCAACTGGCCTTTCTCGAGCAATCCGACACATTGAACCGACTCGTCGACGAGGCAAAAATGGCAAGTACGGAAGCGCGGGATTTGCTGCGCATCGGCCTCGCGAACTATTTTGCCGGCGCGCTGATCCTGCCCTATCGCGCGTTTCTCGTCGCGGCGGAGGAGTTGCATTACGACATCGAACTTCTCGGGCGGCGTTTTGGGGTCGGGTTCGAAACCATATGCCACCGGCTCTCCACGCTGCAACGCCCTGAGGCCCGCGGTGTGCCGTTCTTTTTCATCCGGGTGGATCATGCCGGTAATATCTCGAAACGCCAGAGCGCGACGGATTTTCATTTTTCTCGGTTCGGCGGGTCCTGCCCGCTTTGGAATATCTATGAAGCCTTCTCAAACCCCGGAGAAACATTGACCCAAGTGGCGCAGATGCCAGACGGGCGCAGTTACCTCTGGGTGGCGCGCACCGTCGAGCATGGCGCAGGCGGCTATGGCTCGCCGCGCAAACGCTTTGCTGTGGCGCTTGGCTGCGATCTCGCCCATGCCGACCGGCTGATCTATGCCCGTGGACTGGATCTGCGCAATCACGATCTGGCGACACCGATCGGAGCCGGATGCAAGGTCTGCGAACGTCCGGCCTGCCCACAGCGCGCCTTTCCCATGGTCGGGCGCCCGCTGGCGACCGATCCGGCCCAATCGCGTTTCGCCCCCTATTCCGGGGACTGATGCCCTATGTGGTCTTGCGATGTGGTCTTGCGCGGGCAGGCAGGAGGTGCGGCCACAGCCTCGAGCTAAAGCGTTTTTCGTTTAATCTGAATCTGATTGAGCGAAAAACGTTGCCACACTGAATTGATAGTGCTGCGTTTCTCAAAAATTGAGTGCCTCAAGTTTTTTGAGAAACGCTTTAAGCCGCACCCGTTGCCCTTTAGAATTTGGCATTCCCATCCGTCTGAGAGCATGCCCCCACGTGATCGTAAGCTGCGCCGATCTCCTTCATCATGATGGACAGAGAGGTCGGCCCGGCCGCCGTTGTGTACCAGGCCTCGGGATCGACAAAGATCACGCGGTCGTCCTGCCATGCCTTTGTGGCTTCTAGGAGCGGATTAGCGATCTGGTCTCTTGTCAGAGTCGGGCGACCTTCCATCACGGCGGTGCGGTCGATCACAAAGATCAGATCGGGGTTCGATTTCTGGATGAATTCACTTGTGACCGGCTGACCATGAAGCCCGGTTTCGCCGATCGCTCCGGCGGGTTTCACGCCCAGTTCATTGAAGACGAACCCATAGCGAGACTGCTGCCCAAAGGAGCTGAATGCGCCGTTGTTATGCAACAGGATCAGCGCCTTATCCGAACAGCCAGACATCTGGGCGTTCAGCGCACTCACCTGACCATCCAGCTCTTCAATGCCCGCACGGGCAACGTCTTCCTTGTCGAACACTTTGCCCAGCGTCTCGAAATGATCCCGAACGGCCGCAAGGTGCCCTTTGGAGCTGTCGCGATAGTCCACCTCAAAATAAAGCACCGCAAAGCTCTGGTAAATCGCGAACTCACCGGGGCTGATGCGCAATTCGATAAATTGCGTGACGCTGGCGATTATGAGCGTGAGCACCAGCCCCACCAACAAAAGCCGGTGCACATTGTTCTGCCCGCCCTGAAACAGCGTCATCTGCAAGCCAAAGGACCAGCCGAGCATGACCGCAATCGACAGGGCCATATTGCCGATCTCGCCCAGCATATGCAGGCTGGCGCTGCCGAGCCACAGGATCAGAAGCGATTGAAGCAAAAGGTAAACCGCCTCATACCCCATGATCGCGGGCGTCAGAATGCGGTTCTGTGTGAGGCTTTGAAACAGGATCGCGGAGATGGCGATGCCTGAGCCCGCAACACACATGGCGCCCAACCGGATCAAGCGGCGATTGAGCAAGAAACCCGGCTGAAACCCCGTGCCCCAGCCGAGGTAAACGAGCGCCAGCGCGATCAGAAGCGACAGAAACAGCACCGCTCTCATCGCGTCCCCCGCAGGATCAGCACCAAAAAGATCACTCCGCCAAGACCGCCAACGGTCAGGCCCAACGGCACCTCATAGGGGTAGATGACGACACGCCCCAAAATATCGCACAAAAGCAACAGGATCGCCCCGGACATCGCCACCAGCGGCAGGGTTTTCTGAAGGTTATCGCCCCGCCAAAGCGCCACCACATTGGGCACCACAAGCCCCACGAAGGGCACGGCGCCCGCCGTAATCACCGTGGCCGCCACAGTGGCTGAGACCAGAACCAATCCCAACGCGACCATGGGCCGATAGCGCAGCCCAAGGCTTTCGGACATATCCTGCCCCATGGCCAGAACAGTAAAACGACGCGCAAACAGGTAAGTCACGGCAACGACCGGCAGGATCAGGTAAATCAACTCATACTGGCCCTGCACAACGCGCGAGAAATCCCCGATCATCCAGCCCTGCATGGATTGAAGGATATTTCGGCTAAAGGCATAGAACTCCGCCAAGGCGCTCAGCACCCCTGCAAACATCAGCCCGATCACCGGCACGAGCACGGCATCACGAAACCGAATGCGGCTCAGGATGGCGACGAAGACCGCGCTCGCCATGAGGCAGAACACCATGGCAAAGCCCATACGCACAAGCGCCCCGGATGTGGGGATCGTGGTGAGAGCGACAAGAATGCCAAGCTTTGCCGCCTCCATCCCCCCGATGGTCGCCGGTTCAGCAAAGCGATTGCGCAGGATTTGTTGCAGGATCACACCACAAATCGCCAACCCGCTCCCTGTGAGGATCAAGGCAATCAGCCGCGGCAGACGGCTCGCCGTGAGGGTCAGCAGCGCATCGGGGGACGGATCAAACACCCAGCGCAGACCTATCCCGTTCGCGCCCACCATGAGTGAGACGCAACACAGCACCAAAAAACCAAGAGGAAGCGCACAGCTTCGTACAAGCCCCATGATCTAGCCCACTGGTGTGATGCGCCAGCCGGAGGCCTCTTGGCGCTGCGCCAGAAAGCGCGCGTAAGGCCCCGAATGGGTGGCCAGATCGGCGGGCGTCCCGCATTCGACGATTTTGCCCCCCTCCAGCACCGCAATCTGATCGGCCATCTGCACCGTGCTCAACTGATGTGCGATCACAACCATCGTGCATTTCCCGCGCATGTGATGGAGCGTTTGGGCAATCACCGCCTGATTTTCCGCATCGAGCGCGGCCGTGGCCTCATCCACCAAAAGGATCGGGGCCGCTTTCAACAGCGCGCGCGCGATGGTGATCCTCTGCCGCTCGCCACCGGACAAACGCACGCCACCTTCGCCGACCTCGGTCTCAAGCCCCTCGGGCAGGCGCGCCAAAATCTCGTCGATCCCGGCCTGTGCGATCACCTCCGCAAGCTCGGCCTCCGTCGCATCCCCCCGCCCCATACGGATATTTTCGCCGATGGTGCCCGACACCAGATATGTGTCCTGAAAAATCTGCGACACCTGCGCCGCGAGGGTTTCTTCGGACATGTCACGCAGGTCAACGCCACCGATCTCGATCCTCCCCTCCCCGACATCGTAGAACCGCGCGATCAGCCGGGCGACGGTAGATTTGCCCGACCCCGACGCCCCGATGAGGGCGGTCATACTGCCTTCGGGCACCGTGAGCGACATGCCATCCAGAACCGGTGCGCTGTTTGGCGTGTAGCGAAATCCGGCTCTGTTGCAAACTTTTTCAGCGGCAAGCATTTTGTGGGTCATTTCTGAGATAAGGGGTATGGGATGAGCGACTTCAAAGGCCGTCATTTCCGGGGTGAAGTCGTGCTTTGGGCTGTGCGTTGGTACTGCCGCTACGGGGTTAGCTATCGTGACCTGGAAGAGATGATGGCCGAACGGGGTCATCGGGTTGACCACTCTACGATCTATCGCTGGGTTCAACATTATTCCCCCGAGATCGAAAGGCGCATGCGTTGGCAATGGCGGCACCCTCGATCGAATAGCTGGCGAGTGGATGAGACCTATATCAAGGTTCGCGGGAAATGGGCTTATCTCTACCGGGCTGTCGACAAATTCGGGGACACGATCGATTTCTATCTTTCGTCGACGCGCAATACGAAAGCTGCGAAGCGCTTTCTTGGCAAGGCGCTGAAAGGCTTGAAAAGTTGGGAGCAACCGCGCGTGATCAACACCGACAAGGCGCCGACCTATGGCGCTGCGCTGGCTGAACTCAAGCAAGAGGGTAAGTGCGCAAGCGACGTTCAGCACCGTCAGGTCAAGTATCTGAACAACGTCGTTGAGGCTGATCACGGCAAGCTCAAGCAGCTGATCAAACCGGTGCGTGGGTTCAAGACGATGAAGACTGCCTATGCCACGATCAAAGGTTTCGAGGTGATGCGGGCGCTACGAAAAGGTCAGGGACGGGCGTACAATTTGACCCGCGATCCCATTGGTGAGAAGCGCATGATTGAGCGGGCCTTCGGCGTTGGGCCGTGTGTCATGGCTGAAACAATGGCCTGGCTGGAGAAACAGCTCGCAGCATAAATGTGTCTGTCCGAGGCGTAAGTGCGACTTGTGGCAAAGTTTGCAACAGAGCCTTGCTGCGATCATCAGAACAATCCCGACACTCTGACCGGATGGATACGCATCGCTCCGACTTTGCGTCCGCATCTAAAGTCCCCGGACAGCGCCGGTTTCAGCGAGCCAATCCTGTGTTGCCTTATCTACACCGGGAATTGGTTCTGCTGCGGCGGATTGTCTCAAATCTGCAAGGCTGGTTGTCGCAAGAACACGCCGCCATTCGGCATCCGCTTTGTGCATAACCCGCGCGATGTTGCAGGGCGTTCGGTAGTGTTTTGGTGCCGCTGCGCACGGTCCTTTCCGACGGATTTCGGTGCAACGAAAGAAGGTCTTATGGTCCTCTAGGGCCACCACGATCTGTAAAAGTGAAACATCTTCAGCCGGTTTGGCCATAGCCAAGCCGCCAGACCGGCCTTCCACAGATTGAATGATCCCTGCCGCTATGAACCGCCCCGGGTTTACCGGAGAGTAAAACTCTCCAAGGATGACCCTTATGACACAACGCAAACACACCCCGTCTTACACAGCTGAGTTCCGCGCGCGCGGCGTTCGGCTTTTCAATGAGCAACGCTCGGAATATCGCAGTGACAACGCTGCTTATCAGGCTATCGCGCCCAAGCTTGGCTGTGCTCCAGATAGCCTGCGGGGCTGGTGTCGGCAGTCTGAACGCGATGCAGGTGCCCGCAACGGGCCCACCAGTGAGGAGAAGGCTCGGATCAAGGATCTTGAGCGTGAGGTTCGGGAACTGCGCCAAGCAAATGAGATATTGAAGAAGGCTTCCGCGTATTTTGCACAGGCGGAACTCGACCGCCCGTTCAGGAAATGATTTCGTTCATCGATGATCATCGCACTGACTTTGGTGTCGGGTCGATCTGCAAGGTTTTGCGGGTCGCGCCATCGTCTTACTATTCTATTTTGGCGATCAGGCGGGATCCTTGGCGTGTCTCAAACAGGGCGCGCCAGGATGTGACAGACAGCGCGGAAATCCGGCGCGTTCACGATGAAAGCCGTGGCCGTTATGGTGCCAGAAAAGTCTGGCATCAGTTGCGTCGTGAGAATAAAGACATCGCCCGCTGCACAGTTGAACGCCTGATGAAAGTCATGGGATTACAGGGTGTTGTTCGTGGCAAGCAGGTCATCACGACAAACCCGGATGTCTCTCAGTCCTGCCCAGATGACAAAGTGAACCGAGAGTTCAAAGCCCAGTCGCCTAACCAGCTCTGGGTCAGCGATTTTACTTATGTGTCCACATGGCAGGGCATGGTTTATGTCGCATTTGTTGTCGATGTCTTCTCTCGAAAGATCGTTGGCTGGCGCGTATCGACATCGATGACGACAGCCTTTGTGCTCGATGCCTTGAACCAAGCGATCTGTCAGCGCAGCCCGGAAAAAGGCGGCGGTTTGATACATCATTCCGACCGCGGATCTCAATATCTGTCCATAAAATACACCGAGCGATTGGCCGATGCTGGGATCGATCCATCAGTGGGCACTGTAGGAGATTCCTACGACAACGCCCTCGCAGAGAGTATCATTGGTCTGTTCAAAACTGAGGTTACAAAGTTGCTTGGCCCATGGAAATCAATGGGCCAGCTTGAATGGGAAACGCTGAAATGGGTCGATTGGTACAACACCAAGCGCCTTCACAGCGCCATCGGATATGTCACGCCGCATGAAGCAGAGGAGATGTTCTATGAAACCTTGAACCCACATGAAAAAGTAGCCTAACGTTAGAACCAAACGCTCTCCGGTAAACCCGGGGCGGTTCACTACAAGCTTCTGCATCGCCTTAGAAAAATAGCTAGGCTTGATCCCGTGGTATTCCGCCAAAGCACGCGCCGGAAGGCGCGCACCTTTCGGCATCATCGCAAGAGCAAGGCAGGCATGAAGTCCCCACTCGACAGTTTCAGAGAGCTGCATTATAAACTCCGACATAATTTATCTTAGTTTAATCTAAGCTCACCGAAAGGAAAGCAGAATGTCTCAAATGCAAGAAGAGGGGTTCGCTGTTGTTGGCCTGTCGAAAGTGGTCAGGAATGATGACCCCGCAGCTATTGGGGCGCTATGGGAAGCTTTCCATGCAAGCGATGTTCGCACAAAGGTCGGGGCTGATGCCTCCGAAGACGTCTTCTGCGTCTACCACGACTATGAAGGCAGCTTCATGGATCCATACCGCATGACCATTGGCTATCGCGCCACGTTGACAGATGCGCCGGAGGGTCTTCACATCGCCGAAGTGCCCAGACAGCCTATCGTCACATACGAGGTGAAAGGTCCGCAGCCGCAGTCTTTGATCTCGCAATGGCAAGCTATTTGGCGCGGTGATCTCGACCGATCTTATCTCGCAGACTACGACATCTACGATGCCGCCAATCCCGAAGCCGTTAGCGTAAAGGTAGGCGTGCGGTCCTAGCTAAGGGTGCCACTGCGGACATTGGTGCAGCCGCAGCGAAATGGCGGTTGGTCCGCATAGCTGCCCCTCGGGCTGCGCCCCCCCCCCCCCC